>Ga0182027_10001572_pt1 | contig 38016 bp, 24 predicted proteins | sample 712E1DmetaG_FD_121300 | JGI IMG/M metagenome (GOLD analysis project Ga0182027, IMG submission 121300) | Permafrost microbial communities from Stordalen Mire, Sweden - 712E1D metaG (Illumina Assembly) | ecosystem: Environmental > Terrestrial > Soil > Wetlands > Permafrost | place: Sweden...
GAAAGTTGAAGTATCTCAGATGCCCGATATCGTATTACATCCGCACTTTCCGGTGCGGGGCGCTGAATTGAACGCTGAAGACCATAAAAAACTGGATGAACTGGCAATGGGATTGTCCGGTTTGCATGTGGAAAAAATCCATGTGACCGGATACACGGATAACGTTCCTATCTCTGAGAGTCATCGTAGTGAATATGTGGACAATCAGGCGCTTTCTCTGGCGCGTGCAAAAAGCGTCGGCCGTTATCTGATGGACAAACTTCATCTTCCTCCTGAAAAACTATTTATTGAAGGGAAGGGGAGCGAAAATCCGATTGCAGATAATCGCACTGCAGAAGGCAAGGCGCTAAACAGGCGTGTCGAATTGTGCATTTCTTCCAGCCGTGTTGTGGACAAATCGAGTTTGAATGTTGTTAAGGAACAAAGCGGCCAGATGCGGGTGGAAACGAAAACGGCAGGGAAAGTTATTCCTGTCTCTCCCGACGCTGATCAGAAAGTACAGGATAATGGAGATCATTCACTTTCCGCATCCGAAGGCCACGCGGCGATTAAAACTGAATCGCCATCCGGTGTGACCGCGCCCGACAGATCGGGTTCGGCAACACAAGGCGCTTCGGCTGCTTCCAATCCGGAAGAGTCTGAGCCGACAATCCATGATCCCGAAGGGATACTTTATCCGAGTGACAAAGATATTCTGATAAACAGCATAAACGGCATTCGTGCCTGTCTTAATTCCAAACTGACTCCGCGCCTGCTGATTGACGATAAAGAGGTTTCGGAAGATCGTATCGGTTTCACGATGAAGGATAAAAAAGCGGACAAGACGATTTACAGCTATATCGGCGTTGATTTTGGAAAGACAGGAAATCATGTTGTTGTGTTTCAGGGCATTGACCCCTTTGGCAATGTCCGGTTCAAACAAGCAATCTCCGTGAAACGCAGCGGAGAAATTGTTTCCATCCGGCTGAAATCGACCGAGGGAAATGTTGCTGACGGTAAGACACCTGTAAAACTTCATCTTGAACTCTATGACGCCGACGGCACTCTTATCCCCGCCGGAACGGAACTGGAGATCCGTGAGGGCACGCTGTCTCCGTTGAAAAAACCTGATATTTTTGCGGCGCCGCCTGCCGCCGGCAGCCATCCGCATGTTCAGATGAACAGGGAGGGAGAAGTCCTGTTCGAGCCGGTTAACAATAGCGGCCTCTATCGGGTAGTTCTCGGCTACAATAATGTCACCGTTGAAGCTGAAACGTATGCTAATCCCAAAATGCGGGATTGGATATTAGTCGGTCTGGCCGAAGGAACTGCCGGTTATAATACCGCTACGGGCAACATGGAAAATCTGCAGAACGCCGGTGTTGATGAAAATTACTACAAGGATGGTCGTGTCGCCTTCTTTGCCAAGGGTCAGATAAAAGGTAAATGGCTGCTGACAATAGCCTACGATTCTGCCAAGGAAAAAGAAAACAACGGCAGCGGATTGTTCCAGACGATCAATCCCGAAACCAATTTCACGCTTTACGGGGATGCATCCGCGCAGAAATACGACGCGGCCAGCACCAATAAATTGTATGTTAAGATTGAGAGAGAACAGTTTTACGCCATGTTCGGCGATTATAACACGGGTCTTACCATGACGGAACTTTCTCGCTATAGCCGCAGCATGACAGGCTTTAAAACGGAAATGCAGAGCAAGAACTATGAGCTTAATGCTTTTGCCAGCCAGACCGATCAACTTTATTCACGGGATGAAATTCCCGGTGATGGCACTTCCGGCATTTACCGGCTTTCCCACCATCCCATCGTGCCCAACTCGGACAAAATTATTATCGAAGTCAGAGATCGTTTCCACAGTGAGGTGGTTATTTCATCCAACGCCATGAACAGCTTTACGGATTATTCCATTGATTACGATGCCGGTACGATTCTCTTTAAGGCACCTGTTTACAGCAGGGACCAGAACCTTAATCCGACTATAATTGTCGCTGAATATGAAACCACATCCACAGGCAACAATGATTATACTTATGGAGGCCGTGCAGGCGTCAAACTATTAGATAATAAACTGAAGGCCGGCGTAACTTATATTCATGAAGGGGATGGCGATCAAAGCGGCAATCTTTACGGGGCGGATACAACTTTTAAACTGGATCAGAACACAAAACTCCGCGCCGAATATGCTTACACTGACTTTTCGGGAGCAGCTTCCAACGACGGCTCAACAGGCAGCTCAACAAGTTCCTACAACCACAGCGGAGGCGGCGCTTTTCTGGCGGAATTGACCCACTCTACCAAACAATTTGACGCGAAGGCCTATTTCCGTGAACAGGAACTTGGCTTTGGGCTGGGACAGCAGCCGGGCAGCGAGGCAGGCACACGAAAAGCAGGTGTTGAAGGCGCCTATCGTTTCAATGATACTCTAAACGTCAGCGCAGATATCTATCGCCAGGACAATCTGCTGACCGATGCGACGCGGGATGTAGCCGAAGGCAAACTGGGTTATACTGCAAAAGAATATGGCGCGTCTGTAGGCTTACTGCACGCGAATGACCAACTGACGGATGGCAGTAACCAGGAGTCAGACCAGATTACTTTGGGTGGCAGGCTCAAGACGCTGAATGATCGTCTGACTTTGACACTGGATCACGCCCAATCTATCATAGATAACAACAACAGCGATTTTCCTACCCGTACTGCTCTGGGAGCAGAATACGCGGCAACCAAAGCCCTCACCCTGCTGGCCGCTCAGGAATTTACCTGGGGCAATGGCACCAACACACAGAATACCAGACTGGGCATGCGTTCATCTCTCTGGGATGGAGCTACTTTAAGCAGCACGGTAAACAGGCAGTTCGATGAGAATGATGACCGTGTCTTTGCCGATGTCGGACTTAAGCAGACCTGGAAGATAAATAATGCCTGGAAGGCGGATGTCGGATTGGAACGCAGTCAGACGGTAGCCAATAACGAGCACTACCAGTTCAATACGAATGTGTCTCCCGTGTCGGGCAGTGTCCAGACAGCCACAAGCATCAGCGAGGATTTTACCGCTGCTTCCGTCGGCGCAACCTATCAGGTCAAAAAGCTGACATGGGATAACCGTATGGAATTACGTCTGGCGGACAGTGAAAACAAGTGGAGTTTGATGAGCGGTGTGGTTAAAGAAGTTGACAGCAGTTGGGCAGTGTCGGGACGCCTTCAGCTCTTCCAGACCTCCGATACTTCAGGTCCAAATACTTTTAAAATCGATCTACGTCAGGGCTTTGTGTATCGCCCCCCGCAGACACAATGGATTGCGTTGAACCGTCTGGATTTTATTATTGATGATCTAAGCGGCAGCGGCAGCTCCGATTATGATTCCTGGAGACTCGTTGACAATCTGATGATTAACTATAATCCTCAAAAAGACCTACAGATTTCGCTGCATTATGGCGCCAAGTATGTGCAGGAAAAAATAGACGATAGCGACTATGCCGGCTATACGGATCTCATCGGAATAGAAGGACGCTACGATATTAACAAAGATTGGGATATCGGGGTAGACAGCAGCATTCTGCATTCATGGAATTCGTCACAATTTGATTACTGCAACGGGATATCTGCCGGCTATAATTTGATGCAAAATGTCTGGGTGAGTCTTGGCTATAATCTGACCGGTTTTAAAGATAGAGATTTTTCCGGTTCAGATTACACCGCCCAGGGGCCGTTTATCCGTTTCCGCATCAAGTTTGACCAGAACTCGGTTAGCGAAGCTGCCAAATGGCTTAATGGGAAATGATTTCCGGGAAGCACAAAATTAGGGACATTGAAGTGGAAGTGGCCCAATCAGCAACAAATCAGATATAAATAAGTTTTTGCAATACTGTTTATATCTATGTTCATAAGTATGTGTATAGATATGTTCATATCTATATGTTCAAGCGTAAAAAAAAAGATGCCCGAATGTTAAAATAATAACATAACAAAGTTAAGTTGTTGTTGCTTTTTTGCGTGTAGAAATTTCATGCGATGATTCTTGTTCTACCAAAAGTTGACATTTATTTTCGTTAGAGATATAGATGATAAAAATGAAAAGTGTTTTCAATTCTTTAACATGAAAGACAAAAAATCAAATTCTCCTCTAACAAACACAAGACCGGAGCGGTTTCCCGGACTCGAAAAACTGATATTAGAGTTTTCAACTGAGTTCGCCAATGCGCCTGTCTCTGAAATTGGTGAAAAAATTACGGTGGCATTGAAGCAAATCGTTGAATGTCTGGATTTGGACCGTTGCGCTTTCTGGGAAATTTCAGAGGACAACTCTAATATGAAGTGGAAATACCAGTATTTTGTTCCTGGATTACCGGGACTTCCTGCCGGGATCAACTATAAAGATTTCCCATGGGTTTTTAAGAGGGTTGTAGTGAATGGTGGTTGCATATCTTTCAGCAGTCTTGATGATTTGCCTCCGGAAGCGGCAAAAGATAAAGAGCGTTTCCGGTTAGCAGGAACAAAATCGAATATTGTAATCCCATACCATATTGCCAGCAAGGTAATCGCGGGCATGACATTTACAACCATTAAGCAGGAAAGAAAATTTCCATCTGATCTTATCCCCATGCTGAAACTGATAGGAGAGATCATTACCGGCGCCTTTTACCGCAAAAGCATGGAGGAAAAGTATAAAACAGGCGTGATAGATGCACAACGGTTGGACGAGCAGATTCGAGAAGGCGATTTTCCTCTCCGGAATGAGACTAAAAAAGAGTGCACCTACGAGGGGATAATTGGAAAATCCGCGGTGATGCGGCTTGTTTATTCCAGGATGGAACAGGTTGCGCCAACGGATTCTGTCGCGCTTATTCTTGGAGAAACGGGAACAGGAAAGGGAGTTATTGCCCGCACCATTCACGAACTGAGTAACCGGAAAAAAAATAGAATGGTGACCGTTAACTGCGCCGCCCTTACGCCGAATCTGATTGAAAGCGAATTATTTGGACGGGAAAAGGGCGCATACACTGGTTCTACTGAAATGCAGATTGGCCGTTTCGAACTCGCCGATAAAGGAACACTCGTTCTGGATGAGATTACGGAGCTGCCGCTGGATCTGCAGGCAAAACTCTTAAGAGCCATACAGGACGGGGAATTCGAACGGCTTGGCTCTCCGAAAACCATCAAGGTTGATGCTCGCATTCTTGCCCTTACAAGCAGGAATCTTAAAGAAGAAGTGTCACAGGGGCGTTTCCGGCAGGATCTTTACTATCGCCTGAATGTTTTCCCCATCACCATGCCCCCCTTAAGGGAACGCAATGATGATATTCCATTCCTGGTAAAGCATTTCGTGACACAGTTCTGCCGGAAGATGCAGAAGGAGATTAAGATTATTCCGAAGCATACCATGATGGAACTTATGTCGTATTCCTGGCCGGGCAATGTAAGGGAATTGGAACACATCATAGAGAGATCCGTCATTACTGCGACGGAAACCAGCCTCTATCTTGTGGAGAAACTCGATGATTCCGGGCCACACTTATCTGAAGGAAAGTTCATCACTAAACTTGCTGAAGTAGAAAAAAATCACATACTCAAAATTCTGGAGAAGGCGAATTGGAGGATAGAGGGTTCAAAAGGGGCTGCGATTCTTCTCGGATTACACCCAAACACCCTGAGGGGACGTATGCAAAAGTTAGGCATATATTTAAAAAAGAGTTCATAATCAAATAAACCAATTCCATAGAATTCCACTATATATCGTAGATGTACTGTATATAGTAGTATTTTTAAACGATCATCAGGCAATACCATCCGTCAATATTTAATCATATCATAATGATATATATTTCTATCGAACGGCACATTTTTTGGCCTGCATCTTGCTGTTTCTACAAGGTAATAATAATTATTACCTTGTAGAAAGGGATCACTGTGAATAAATTGCAAATGGATATTTTGAATAAGGGCTTAAAAGTAACACCGCAGCGCCTCGCTATTTTAAAACTTCTGAGAAAAAAACAGACTCATCCCACCGCAGAAGAAGTTCATAATGAATTATTAAGAGAATATCCGGCTATTTCTCTTACGACTGTCTACAATAACTTATCAAAATTTGTGGAAGCAGGAATGCTTAAAGAGTTGGATATCGATGCCAATAAGATGAGGTTCGATATCTGCATGAATTCTCATGATCATTTCCATTGCCGGGTCTGCGGTAATGTTTACGATATTGTTTATGATGCGTCCATTTCGGTAGATAATCTGCAAATCAAAAAGAACGTGGAAGGGCATCGTGTTGATACAGTCAATATCAATCTTAAAGGGGTATGTAAAAATTGCGAAGCTGTTCGCACTTTAGGCTTTTGAACAAGAGAAGAAGTGATGAAATTGAATCATCGTAATATGTTAAAATAACATATAGAAAAAGTAATACAACGAAGAAGATTAAGTGCTGAAAATCTCGGAGAATGATTCGGTAACTCTTTTTTACATGGGACGATCTCCCCTGGGATTCCTTTTATATCCGGTTCACGCGTTTTTAGTTGGCGACACGCTTATTGACACCGGTACCAATCGAGTGGATAAAAAGTTTTTGTCCGCGTTAAAGGGAAGAACAATAGCGAAGATTGTCAACACCCATCATCACGAGGACCACATTGGCAACAACAGAGATATTCAGGATCTGTTTGGGATACCGGTATACGCCCATTTGGCGGCGCTGCCATATCTGGAAAATCCGCGCCTGAATGATTTGCGTTTGTATCAGCGAATTGTCTGGGATTGGCCCAAAAAATCGAAAGGGACAGCTATCGGCGAAAGTATCGATGCCGGTAATTATCATTTTAAAATCATCAATTCACCGGGACATACCGAAGATCATATATGCTTATATGAGCCTGATAAAAAATGGCTTTTTACCGGAGACCTTTTTTGCGGAACGAATTTTATATATCTCAGGCGGGACGAAAATTATCTGCAGATTATGGAGACGCTCAAGACATTGTCTCAACTGGAAATTAAAACAGTGTTCTGCAATCTTAAAGGCGCGGTAGAAAACGGCAGGGAAGCTCTGTTGAAAAAAATTTCAAAAATGGAAAAGCTGCGTGATCGTGTTATAAACTTGCGTGAAAAAGGCCTGCCGCCTGAAAAAATCAGGAAAAAAATTCTGGGAAAAGAAGACGCATGGAACCTGGTCACGGGAGGCCATTATTCCAAGCAAAATACGATTGACAGTATTTTCTTCGGAAAAAGGCCTGACCGGATAAATTGAAATTCCCCTGTTACAGCCGGCTCGGCCAAACAGGGGAATTTATTTTCAAGCCTTTAAAATATTATTTATAAAGCGCTTCAATCCGATCATTTAGTTTGTCCATAACAACTTTACGTTTGAGTTTCATCGTCTGGGTCAACATGCCGTTATCCAGACTGAACGGTTCAGAAAGAAGCAGGAACTTTTTCGGGATTTCGTAACCGCCGAACTTACCCTTTAGTTGCATGGTAACAGATTCACCGACCATATCGATAATATCCTGGCGCGCAACCAGCGTTTTGGTATCCGTCGGCAGTCCTTTTTCTTTGGCGTAGTCCAGCAGAATATCAAAATCTGGAACGATGATGCAGATATTATATGGCCGGCCGGTTCCGTAAACTAAAGCCTGCTGAACAAAAGAAGTCAGACAAATATTTTCTTCCAGCGAAACAGGGAAGCAGAATTTGCCATTTTCCAGTTTATACTGTTCTTTAATGCGGCCGGTAATAAAAAGGTATCCGTCTTTATCCAGTCGTCCCCGGTCTCCGGTGCGGAAACCTCCATCCGGTGTAAGGGCGGCTTTGGTATCTTCCGGCCTGTTGTGATAACCTTTCATGACGTTTGGTCCGTAAGCAATAATCTCGCCGTCTGTTGCTCCTTCCTCAACCACGGAATTATCGATGACGACCTTGACTTTTTCAATTGCCCTGCCGACGCTGCCTATCCGATAGGCCTGGGAACCATTCATTGTGATACCCGGCGATGTTTCTGTGAGCCCGTAACAGTCATAAATGGGAATGCCGATATCGAAGAAGAATTTGGATATTTGAACATTCATGGCCGCGCTGCCGGTCATGACACCCAGCATTCTGCCGCCCAGACGTTCTCTGATCTTCTTGAAGACAATTTTATCCGCGAACTTGAATTTGAGATTGGTCATAAAATCGGACCGGCCTTTTTCCGCGAGTTCGCGTTTCTTCTTAGCCGCTTCGACGCCCATTACAAAAAGAGCTTTGGCCACCCCTCCCTCCTTATTCATTTTGTTCCACAGACCGTCGTAAATACGGTTGAAGACTGTAGGGACGGCAACTATAAAGGTTGGCTTGACCTCAACGATGTCATTGACAATTGTTTTGGTGTTTTCAATCATGCCCATCGCGCCGCCCAGACGGATAATGGCGAATAACTCGGCAGTTTGTCCAAAAGTATGAGCCCAGGGCAGAATAGTCAGAGAAACGACTTCATTTTCATAAAGTTCCGGATACAGTTTGAGACCGGCATGTGAATTGCTGGTAAAGTTCATATGCATCAATAAAACGCCTTTGGGATTGCCGGTTGTTCCCGATGTATAGATAAGTTCGGCCACATCTTCAGCTGTCGGACTCTGGCAGGCAACAGGTTTGGCCGATCCTTTCTTTTCGAGCGCGGCCATCGAATTCTCTGCCTCGGATTCGATGATAATAATGTGTTTAAGCGTGGGAATATCTTTCGGGAAATCTTTTATTTTTTCATATATTTCCGGTTTTGAAACGAAGAGGACTTTTATCCCGCTATCGGCAATGATGTATTTCCATACCTGGACCAGTTCCGCTTCGTACATGGGGACGAAACGGGCAAGGCATCCCCATGTGGCAAAACCCACAATCGGCCACTCAAGACGGTTATTCGCGATTATGCCGACAACATCGTCTTTGCCGATCCCCAGTTGGGTAAGTCCGGCACGCAGATTATCAATGCGGTTGCCTATTTCTTTATAGGTCACCCATTCGTAGACACCGTGTTTGTTTTTTGTGCCGAAAAGTTTTCTGTTGGCAAACTTGGTTACGCTTTGGGCCCACCAATCTACCAGATTATCAGGCTTGTCCAATGTAAATGTGTGCATAAAAAAGACTCCTTCTATTATATTCGCGCGAAAAAGTAATTTCGGGCGGGTTATTATAGAAAATATACTGGTTCTCAATATTTGACCGGGAGTCTAAAACAATTATTAGTAAAATTCAATAAAAACATAAATGTAATTCAAATGGCTGTAATTAATTAAATCTGCTGTAATATTACATAATTGATATTTTATTGACATGCAGCATACTTCTTTGTATATCCATCACAAATAAAGAAATTCCTGTCAAAAACAGAAGACGGCTATCTTCGCTCATAGAAAAAATCTCAATTGAAAACAGTATTGGGAAATAATCCGGAGGTGCAAAGGTTGTGACCAAAAAAAATATTCTGATAGTGGTTTTGACCGCGGTTGTTTTTCATGTCTCATGGTACGCGATAAGCCGGATGCTGATGAATAAGAAACTTCCCGATGAAGCTACGGTGCCTATTATGCTTATTCACGCCGAAAAAGATTCCATATCTCCTCAGGCCTACGTTGAGAATATTTTCAACCGTCTGACAGGCAAAAAGAAATACCTGTTCTTAAAAAACACACAACACCTGGTTATGACCAATAACGTAGATGAGGTTGTTCCTCCGATAACCGCGTGGCTTAAAAGAAGTCATGTAAATTCGCCGTACGTGGATATTTTTAAAAATATCCGTAGCGGCGTTTCGTTGAATAAATTAATTTCATGAACTGTAATTATTCAAAAATGAGATGTTCATACGGGTTATTTGTGATAGATACAGCTTAAATATAAAATTTATTTAAAATGTAAATATTTTTTAAAGAGGTATTTACAAGTCGTCATAGAGTTATTATAATCAAACAAACATAAGAACTGATTCAAGAGGCGTGGGAAATGACTTACATAAAAATTAATTTCAGCAGTAATTTTGAGGATGAATTTCAGAAAGTTGCGGATGAGATTTTTCATCTGGTGCGGCCGGCCTTCAAGAATTATGAATGCATCTGGCGTCCCAATGTTGATGTTTACGAATCGGTCGATGAAGTTATAGTGCTGGCTGATATGGCGGGACTCAACAAGGAAGATTTGCATGTCGAGGTGGACAGAAAACAAATTAGAATCGCCGGTATTCGTAAAGCGATTCATCTTTTACATAACGCGCGTTACTGTCAGGCGGAAATTCTTCACGGACATTTCGAGAGGAACGTTGTTCTGCCCGCGCTGGTGGATGCAAAGTCAGCGGTGGCTTCTTACGCCGACGGCATATTAATGGTGAGGGTGAATAAGCTGCCGGCCAGCATATCGCATCGCGTCTCAATCGGTTCAAAAAAGTAGTGAATTGCGGCGGATTCATTCCTAACGACTATACCCGGAGGTAATCATGACGGAACAAGGCGTCCCAGAAAATAAAAATACTTATAATATCCCGGAAGTGATTTCCATTCTTCCATTACATAATGTGATCGTGTTTCCCAAAACAATGATTCCGCTTGAGGTCACAGGCAGCGCCTCAATGCTGGTGGATGAAGCTATGACAGGAGACCGCCTGATTGGTCTCATCATGTCTAAAAGAGAACCGGACAAACCGAAACAGTATACGATAGATGATCTGCATCAGGTGGGTACCTGTGCTGTGATTATGAAGATGGCTAAAACCGCGGAAAACCACACGCAGATGCTTTTACAGGGCGTCAGCCGTTTTTCGATAGAAGAAATTATCGAAGGCAAACCCTATCAGCAGGCGCGCATTAAATTGATTGAGGAGCATGACGTCAAGGATCTGGAAACGGAAGCGTTGATGTCCAACCTGCTGTCTTTGTTTGACCGCATATTAAAACTCTCGCCTTTTTTGCCGCCGGAGTTTGGCCCTATGGCCAAATCCATCGCCGAAGCGGGCACTCTGGCTGATTTGATCGCTTCAATTATAAACGCTCCATTGGAAGAAAAACAAAAAGTACTGGACATGACCGATGTGAAGGAGCGCCTTAAAGAGCTGACTCGTCTGGTCAATCACCAGATGGATGTTCTGGAGCTGGGCAATAAAATAGAGAGCAAAGTGAAGGATGATATTGATAAAAGCCAGCGTGATTATTATTTGCGTCAGCAAATGAAAGCCATCAGGCAGGAACTGGGCGAAACTGAAGAAAACGTAGTGGAGACAGAAGAATACCGGGAAAAAATCGAGGAGAAAAATCTGCCCGAAGAAGCCAAAAAAGAAGCATTAAGAGAACTGCAGCGTTTGTCCCTTATGAGTCCCTCTTCGGCGGAATACACGGTCTCTTCAACTTATCTGGATTGGATGACGGCGCTCCCCTGGCATGAATCCACCATGGATAATCTGGATATCGCCAAAGCGCGCCAGATTCTGGATGAAGATCATTATGGTCTGAGCAAACCAAAGAAACGCATTATCGAATATCTATCCGTGCGCAAACTCAAACCGGATTCCAAGGGTCCGATTCTCTGCTTTGTGGGACCTCCGGGGACGGGAAAAACATCGCTGGGGCATTCCATAGCCCGCGCCCTTGGACGCAAATTTGCGCGCATATCACTGGGCGGTGTGCGTGATGAAGCCGAAATTCGCGGTCATCGCCGAACATACATCGGCGCTTTGCCCGGACGGATTATTCAGAGTCTGCGGCGCGCGGAATCGAACAATCCCGTGTTCATGCTTGATGAAATAGATAAGGTCGGCAGCGATTTTCGTGGCGATCCCTCATCGGCTCTGCTGGAGGTTTTAGACCCTCAACAGAATAATACATTTTCCGATCATTATCTGGATGTGCCGTTTGATCTTTCCAAGGTCATGTTTATCACTACGGCCAATATAACAGACTCCATTCCTCCCGCGCTGCTCGACAGACTGGAAGTTATTGAGTTGACCGGTTACACACAGGAAGAAAAAGTTAAAATTGCCGAACGGTATTTAATCCCACGGCAATTGACGGAAAACGGACTGACTGCCGCGCAGTTTAAATTGACCGCCAAAGCGCTCAGTAAAATTATCGCCGGTTACACGCGTGAAGCGGGCGTGCGCAATCTGGAGAGAGAAATTGCCAACGCATGCCGCGGCGTGGCGGCTCAGATTGCCGAAAATATCATAAAATCCAAAACGCTGACGGATAAAGATATTCCCAGGTACCTGGGGACGGAGCGCGTTCCGACTGATATTGACGCGCGCATTACCAAACCCGGCATTGCCATCGGCCTGGCCTGGACGCCGGTTGGCGGCGACATGCTTTTTATTGAAGCCACAGCCATGAAGGGCAAGAAAGGGCTCACGCTCACCGGACAACTGGGCGATGTCATGAAAGAGTCGGCGGCGGCGGCGCTGAGTTTCATCCGCACCAATGCCAGAGATCTTGGCGTGAAACCGGAATTCTTTGACGAGTTGGATATTCACATCCATGTACCGGCTGGCGCGATTCCCAAGGATGGTCCGTCGGCTGGGGTCACGATGTTAACGGCGCTTGTGTCGCTTCTGACCAACCGCAAGGTTAAAAAACATCTGGCTATGACCGGAGAAATCACACTGCGCGGCGCTGTGCTTCCGGTTGGCGGCATCAAGGAAAAAGTTCTGGCGGCTTACCGGGCGGGAATCACAACCATCCTGCTGCCCGCATGGAACCGAAAGGATATTGAAGATCTTCCGGCAAATGTGCAAAAAAGCATTTCGTTTAAATTCCTTACGGATATGATGGATGTGGGAAGGTTGGCCCTGGAGCCGGCCAAGAAGAAAAAATTGGTCAAATCACCGTTAAAAAAGAGTAATCCTGTTACTTTGATGAAAAAGAAAAAATTAGTTCATATTGACAAAACAATTAAGAAAAAAGAAATGACTGCATAAGGAGCCTATGAATTATGGAAGCGCAGTATCTGCAACTTTCCATACAGGTTCTAATGACAATCATTGGCGCATAGACGATCTCCAGACCAAGTCGGCTGCCATGCGCAGAAATAAGTAGTGAAAGACTGCTTGGTTTCCGTTCTGAGATAGCCATTTTAGCCGGGAAATAAAGTCTTGTCGGTCTGCTCCATTGACGGAAAGAATTTGGGGCGGATGATCTCTTGCTGTGTCATTCCTTAAAAACAGTTTCAAAGGCGTGATTCCGGCAAATTAGTGATCGAAGGGAATGAAGTTATGGTGACTGAAGAAAATAAAAAATCCGGAATAAAATCCTGGCCCGCTGACGACCGCCCCAGGGAAAAGCTTCTCAGAAAAGGCGCGGGAGCGTTGAGCAATTCGGAGCTTCTGGCAATCCTTTTGCGCACTGGAGTGAAGGGCGCAAGCGCCATTGATCTGGCGCGCCGGATTATTGATAAGTTTGGCACCTTCCGCAATATGAACCATACGGATACGCGCGAATGGAAAGAATTGAAGGGATTGGGACCGGCTAAAATCGCGCAAATTCACGCCGCTCTCGAAATCGGGCGGCGCTTTCGTGAAGTTGAAATTCTCAAGAGCAAGCAAAAGATTGTTTCCGCCCGGGATATCGTCAATATCATCATGCCGCAAATGCGCGATCTCAAGACGGAAGTTTTTAAAGTTATCTGTCTCAACAGCAACAATAAAATAATTGAGATCAGCGATGCGGCTACGGGCACGGTCAACCATGCCATGCCGATTGTGCGGGAAATCGTTCATGCGGCGTTGCAAAAATTCGCGGCGGCGATTATCTGCATTCACAATCATCCCAGCGCGAACATATCGCCCAGCCACGAGGATAAAAAATTTACGCAAGAACTTACCGCTGCGTGCAAACTCATGGACATTAAGGTGCTGGACCATATAATTATCGGTGATGATGCTTTTTACAGTTTTGCCGAAGAGGGCATTATGGGATAGTTTTACCAGTAATGGCTACAGGTGTTTTACTTGGCAGCAAATTTGTATTCTTCAGATGTGATAAAAATATGGGAAGGAAATTCTGATGGAAACAATGATAGCTTACTGCGGAATCATTTGTTCAAAATGTCCGGTCTATCTTGCCACACAGGCCGATGATGATAATGCCAGGGAAGATGTTGCAAAACTCTGGTCAAAACAGTACGGTATAGACATGAAGCCCCAGGATGCCAATTGCGATGGTTGTCTCCGGACAAACGGGCGACTCATTGGTCATTGCCGCGTCTGCGGCATCAGAGCCTGCAGCATGGATAGAAAAGTGAGTACCTGTGCCGCGTGCGCGGATTACGCCTGCGATCAATTAAAAGCTTTTCATTCCATTGCTCCGCACGCGGGCAGAATGCTGGAAAAACTGCGTCTGAAACCGGAGGCATGAGAAAGGAGCCTGTAAAAATCTTAAGATTTCTCAACCGCCGGCGGCTGGTTTGGATTGACACGTAGAGGCGGCGTTAAAAAAAGTTGCAATAAATTTGGATTTTAGCTTATCAATGAAAGAAGATTTCTCCCTGCGGCCGGAACGAAAATAAAAGTCATGATTGATGCGAACCCGGATTGATCAGTGTTAGTCATGTAAATGGTAGCAGGCATATTATGAAATGGACAGGGAAAAAAATTGGTCTCGCCCTGGGCGGCGGCGGTGTCCGTGGCTTTTCCCATCCCATATTGGTGTCCTCAATGTTCTGGAAGAGGAAGGCATTGATATTGACCTGATTGTGGGAGCAAGCGCCGGAGCGTTGATAGGCGGCGCTTACGCCAGCGGCCAGTCACCCCGGGAAATTCAGGATAAAATTGAAGCCTATCTGCGGAGTCCCGAATTTAACACTTCAACAATCAAGTCAATCGGCATGGCGTTTTCGCGGGAGAACAAAAGTTTCTTTAATAAGGCGAAAACATATGTCATGAATCGCCACTGGTTTGCTCAAGCCTTTTTCAGGCCATCCATACTTCCCTTCAATGATTTTCAATCTTTGATTAATTATTTTCTTCCGGAAATTGATATTCGTGAAACAAAAATTCCTTTTCGTGCCGTATCCACTGATCTGATAACCGGTGAAAAAATTGTCTTTTCCGAAGGATCACTTCGTCAGGCTGTGCTGGCGAGTTGCTCGGTTCCGGGAGCTGTAGCTCCTGTGCGTCATGGAGATTGGCTTCTGGCTGACGGCGGCATTACGAGTATCGTTCCCATTCGCGCGACGCGTGAGGCCGGAGCCGGTATTGTCATTGCTGTGATAGTCGATCGCGCTCCGTCGGCATCTGTCGATATCGAAACAGCTAAAGATGTTTTATACCGGGCGGGAGAAATTACAGCCAATGCGCTCGAAGCTTCTGAACTCAAGGAAGCGGACGTCATTATCCGCCCTGTGGTTGGAGATCTCCACTGGATGGATTTCAGCCGGGCCGGTGATTTGGTCAAAATGGGGGAGGCGGCCACCCGTGAGTCTCTCGGAAAAATAAGTTCTTCTCTTCCGCTTTACCAGCGCATCGCCCGCTTTACCGGACAATTTATTAAAAGAGGCAAAAAAGGAATGTAATGCCGCCTGTCTTTAACCTGGCGCCGATCCTGCCGCATGTTTGTTTTTCTTCGTTGCTCCTTATAGGCGTGTCTTAGTCGGATTTCCCGTGAAAGGAAAAGGCATCTGTTGCTAATTTAACGTATATTTTGGAAAAAACCGTTTAATTCAAACGAGTTATTACCGTTGATTTGTTTTATTCCGGGGCATAGTTTTGCCGGATTTTAATATTATTCCGCCAATAATAAAAGTCCTTGATTTCTGTTTGAGTTTGCGATAGAAGCCACCACTACTAAATTAAGACTCCTTGCCTGTGAACATCATGGGCTTTAGAGCCGAAAGGAGAACATTTTGCAAAGATACGAAGTTGTAGCTATCGTTATCGCTAATTTAAATGATGACGACATTACCGCGTTAATAGACCGCAGCCAGACAATTATTACCGACCGCAAAGGTGTTATTGCCAAAATAGAAAGATGGGGTAAAAGACATCTTGCCTATGAAATCAAAAAACAAAAAGACGGGTATTATTTTCTTATAGATTTTGCCGGTGATGGCGCTATCGTTGCGGAAATTGAAAGAACTTATAAAATTGACGACCGCATCCTTAAATTCATGACAGTAAAAAAGGAGGGAGCGTCCACTCGAGAAGGTATTGAGCAGGAAGCCGCGGATGCGGAGGCAAAGCGCACCCAGGCGCGTGTGGAAATTGAATCCGCCGGCTCTGAAGGAAAGACTATTAGTCCGGCAGTATCCAACGAAGCAAAGCCTTCCTTTTCCGCACCTAAGAAAATTTATAACAAAGAAGAAATCTCAACGAAAGGGGAATAAACAATGGAAGCACAAAACGGAGACAGGCCAAATCGGTATCCCCAAAAAAAGTTTTTTCATAGAAAGAAATTTTGCCGTTTTTGCACGGATTCCAATATAAAAATTGATTATAAAAATAGTGCGATTCTCAATAATTTTGTGACCGAACGCGGCAAGATTATGCCGCGCAGGATAACAGGCAATTGCGCTTCTCACCAGAGGGAATTAGCCATAGCAATAAAACGCGCCCGGATGATCGCGATTATGCCTTTTATCACCGCTGACGGGAAATAAAGTATATAAACCGGCTTGTCCGTTTCTTTCCAAGAATTAGAAGCCGGTTAATTTTATTAGTTTTCCGGAACGGTTATTTTATACAATTTGCATTGGTTCAAAATTAGTCTTTAAGTAAATGATCGATAAGGTAACGTCTATTTATATGGCGTTACCATTTTTTATTGGATTGCAATCAGTCAAATGTGGTTGTATAAAGGTATCAGGCTTTGAGCAGGTTATCGTCTTTGAAAAAATTCAGCATACCATTTCCCAACAATCCTTTTCTAAAACTCCTGCTGGTTATTTCTTGTTTTATTTTCGCAACGTTTTTTATTCCGGTAATCGGGTCGCTTTTACTTCTTGTTCTGCCCGTGATTTTATTTTTTAACGGCATTGTTAATGGCACAAATAAAACCGCCGCGGCATTCTTAATCTCTTTTTCACTGCTTTTATTTCCGGCAATGTTTTTGGGTCTGAATGTGCCAGTTATCGCCGTTTTTACAATGGGCGTAGCCGGACTATTTATGGCACAATGTGCTATTCGAAATGTTTCCGTTGAAAAAACAATTGTTTATCCGGCCATTTTTATTGTTGCCGTGATTTGTTTCTATTTCATTTACGATGGGTTCGTTCTTTCTGCCGATCCATGGATGCTTGTAAAAAAGTATATCGCCGCGACAATTGCAGACAATGTGAAACTCTACAGCCAGTTTCCTTTAAAAGCGGAAGATATTAACTTTATGAAAGATAATGAAAAGAACATGGTAAGCGGCATTACTCAAATATTTCCGTCAATCGTTACCATATCGGCAACAATGATCATTTGGATAAATTTTCTTCTTGGGAAAAATTATTTGGGTAAAGCCGGAATAATCTTTCCGAAGTTTACAGCGCTTACCCGTTGGAAGGCTCCTGATTTAATTATCTGGATTTTTATCGCTTCCGGCGCGCTCTTCTTCGTACCGAATAAAGACATAAATTTCTTCAGTAATAATGTATTTCTAGTTACGTGTTTTATATATTTGCTGCAAGGCCTTGCTATTGTTAGCTTCTTTTTTCAGAGTAAAAAAGTACCCCTTTTTTTTCGATATCTTTTCTATTTTTTAATTGCAGTCCAACAAATTCTTATGATACCTATAGCAACAGTCGGGTTATTTGATATTTGGATTGATTTCAGGAAGTTTTTTCAAAAAGATCAGACAACAGATTAATTTTTTCATCACTTTTTTAACAAACGGAGGATTTTCATGAAAGTAATTCTGAAGCAGAACGTGCCTTCTTTGGGTAAGGCCGGAGATTTAGTTAAAGCTAATGACGGGTACGCCCGCAATTTTTTAATTCCGAAAGGATTGGCTGCTGAAGCTGACGAGAAAAACATAAAAGTCTTTGAACATGAAAAAAGAAATATTCTGCACAAGGCGGAAAAAGAGCACAAGTCCGCTCGGGAACTGGCGGATGTTTTGTCTAAAGTAACTATTACAATGGCCCGTAAAGTCGGCGATCAGGATAAGCTTTTCGGTTCCGTGTCGGTCAAGGACATAGAAACGGCGCTTAAAGAAAAAGGCTATGACATTAATAGAAAAATGATTGTGCATGAACATGGCGAACATATAAAATCGTTAGGCGAATTTAAAATTAAAATCAAGTTGACACATGATGTGGAAACGGAAATCAATTTAAAGGTTGTCGGCGAATAATAATGAGCATGGACCCGTCAATACATAAGCTTCCACCGCAGAATATCGAAGCTGAACAGTCGATACTGGGCAGTATCCTGCTGGAAAATAACGCTATTAACAGCGTGCTCGAAATTCTATCTCCCGGTGATTTTTACAGTGAAGCTCACCGAAAGATTTTCAGCATCATCATCGAGCTCTCCGAAAGAAACGAGCCGGTTGATCTTATTACTTTAAGCAATGCCCTCAAAGGCAAAAATATGCTGGATTCGGTCGGCGGACAGTTATATATTTCTTCTTTGGTGGATAATGTCCCCTCTGCCGCCAACGTCGCTAACTATGCCAAGATTGTAAAGGAAAAAGCGATTCTCCGCGGGCTAATCACTTCGGCAACCGAAATTATAGGCAGTTGCTATGAAACGGGTTCCGATGTTGATGATATCCTGGATAAAGCCGAGCACAGTATTTTTGAAATTTCCGAGAATAAAGTGCGCCCGGCCTTTTCCCCGATAAGGGAGATTGTCAAAGACAGTTTCCGGTCAATTGAAGATCTCTATGCCCGCAAAGAACTGATTACCGGAGTGCCGACGGGCTTTGAAAAAATTGATGATTTAACTTCCGGCCTGCAGAAATCCGAACTGATAATTATTGCCGGCCGTCCCAGCATGGGTAAAACGGCTTTTGCCCTGAACATCGCCCTGCATGCGGCAATGGAGGGTCAGATCCCTGTCGCTGTTTTTTCTCTGGAAATGTCTAAGCAACAGCTTGCTTTTCGTCTGCTGGCCTCCGAAGCCAGGGTGGACTCGCAGCGTTTAAGAAAAGGTTTTCTGGGCGAAACCGATTGGCCGAAACTGACGACCGCTGCCGGCCGTCTTTCCGACGCGCCTCTTTTCATTGATGATACTGCCGCTATTACCGTTTTGGAAATGAAGGCCAAATCACGCAGACTCAAAGCCGATACAGGACTCGGATTGGTTGTTGTAGACTACATTCAACTGATGCGTTCAGGAAATAATCGCGATTCCCGCGAACAGGAAATATCGGAAATAAGCCGTTCCTTGAAGGCTCTGGCTAAAGAACTCAATGTGCCGGTTGTCGCCCTCTCACAGCTCAACCGCCAAGTGGAAACCCGTACTAACCGACGCCCGCAAATGGCTGATTTGAGGGAATCGGGCGCTATCGAACAGGACGCCGACGTCATTGCTTTTATTTATCGTGACGAAGTATATAACAAATCGGAAGAAAATACGGAAAAAGGCATCGCGGAAATTATTATCGCGAAACAAAGAAACGGTCCTATCGACACAGTTAAACTTGCTTTCGTGGATAAATATACGAGTTTCCAGAATCTGTCCCGCGTGGAGACGCAGGAAAGCTAGTATAAGATACCAAGCCGCCTCTTTATCCTTTGAATCCGACCTGATATTAGTCCTTACAAATTTTCAGAACTTACTGCATGACCGAGTCTAAAAGACTCAACCATATAGAGCGAAAGCCATCGCCGGCAAAGTTAGCCGAAGAAAGTACTGTAGGGTGGAACAAGCATAGCGGTTCCACCATTATTCAAACATTTGGTGGATGCGTCCCGATTATATCGGGATTTCATCCACCCTACGCTCTAATAATTTCTGGATTTTCCAGTCTCGCTGGGGAATGACACCCAAGATTTATAATTGACAGCGTGGGCTGTTCAAAAATGTTCAGATGCAAGGCGCGCAAAAACCGAGCTGCGAGGCGTATATGGATATACGTTGAGCGGTGTGGTTTGCAGCGCAACACAGCAGATGAGCGTTTTTCAACAGCCCCACAGATTATATTAAAATTTCGACCTTATGTTCCTTTCCATCATCAACTAGGGAAATCATTTTTTCTATTTGTTCTTCTCCATCAATGGTTACTTCCATTCCGATTTTTCTTTCGTCTGCGCGTGAGACGGCAATGTGATAGATTGTTTTTCCATACCGGTAACGGAGTCCAAATCCATTCCAGTCCGCGGGGAGACACGGCATGAATCTCAGTTTATTCCCCTCTCGCTTTAGTCCCAGAAGAGATTCCACGATCAACCGGTACATCCAGCCCGCAGAGCCGGTGTACCATGTCCATCCACCGCGGCCGGCATGCGGCACAGGCGCGTATATATCGGCCGCGACAACATACGGCTCAACTTTATAGATTGCCATCGCCTCAGAAGAACTCGTATGGTTTATCGGGTTGATCATAGTCATAATTTCCCATGCGCGCCGATTATCTCGGAGCGCCGCGAACGCCATCGCCGCCCAGATGGCTCCGTGGGTATATTGTCCGCCGTTCTCTCTTACGCCGGGGACGTATCCCTTGATATAACCGGGATTCAAACCGGACTTGTCGAATGGCGGGTCCAGAAGCTGGACGATTCCAATATCGCGGCGAATGAGATGTTGACTCAGCGCTTCCATGGCCAGACGCGAATGACGGCCATTTCCCGCTCCGGATAAAACGGCCCAACTCTGGACGATCGAATCAATACGGCATTCCTGGTTTTTAACCGAGCCCAGAACGTTGCCGTTATCGAAGTAAGCGCGCAGGTACCACAAACCGTCCCATCCGTGCTGCTCGATATTCAGACGTAATTGTGACGCTTCTTTCCGACAAAGTTCGCCAAAAGATGTATCTCCGCGCAGACGGGCGATTTTCGCAAATTGCGTAAGGACCTCATAAAGGAAAAATCCGAGCCAGACACTCTCACCCTTTCCTTTTATACCAACCATGTTCATGCTGTCGTTCCAGTCTCCTGAGCCCATAAGCGGGAGTCCGTGCTCGCCAAAACGGAGACCTCTCTTGATAGCTCTTACGCAATGATCATACAAACTGGCCGTTTCGGAAGACCTGGCGGGCAAATCGTAATATGAATCCTCTTCTATGTTTACCGGACGGTCATTAATGAAGGAAATGGATTCATCCAATATGCTGCTGTCACCGGTTCCTGATATGTAGTAGCAGGCGGTGAGGGGCAGCCAGAGATAATCGTCGGAACATTGTGTGCGCACACCGCGGTTAAGAGGAGGATGCCACCAATGCTGAACATCTCCTGCCTCAAATTGGCGGGACGCGCAAAGAAGCAGTTGTTCGCGCGCAAAGTTTGGCTCGGCATGCATAAGCGCCATTACATCCTGCAACTGATCGCGGAAGCCGATAGCGCCGCCCGATTGATAATATCCGGTTCGCGCCCAGATCCGGCAAGCCAGTGTCTGGTATAAAAGCCAGCCATTTGCCAGCACGTTAAGAGACGGATCAGGTGTTTTTATCTGTACGGTATCAAGGGTATGATCCCAGAATTGCCGCACTGCGTTGATGGCGTTGTCGGCTGCTGTTGAATCGCTGAAGAGTTGCGCGAGTTTTCCGGCTTCACTTGGATTTCGTCCCAATCCCAGAATGAAGACGATTTCTTTTTCTTCTCCATCAACCAGATCGAAAGGAACCTGGATTGCGGCGCAGGGATCTAATCCGGCTCCGACTTTGCCGGAGAGGTGTAAACGTTTCATTACTGCCGGATTCTGAAGCGTGCCATTACGACCCAGAAATTCCGTGCGATTGCCGCTGAAAGTTCGCGTTAACGCGTTGGTGTTAAAGAAAGCAACGTGGTTGGGAAATTCTGTGTTGTAGGGGTTACGCGCAAAGATAGCACCGCTTTGGAGATCAATGTCTGTAATGATATGCATGGCGGTTTTCGTTCTGATATCACCCAGAACCCATTCAGTATACCCCGTAACGGAAAGACGGCGCGATTGTCCCGTATTGTTTTTTATTTTCAACACGGTGAATTTAATTGCCGAGTCCAGAGCCACGTAAACCAAAACTTCTGAATAGATGCCGCGTTCCGTATGCTCGAAAACACTGTAGCCAAAACCGTGCCGGGTGACGTAAGGGGTAGCCCCTCGTCTGGGCAGCGGCATAGGCGACCAGAAGTGGCCGCGCTCATCATCGCGGATGTAAAAGGCTTCTCCACTCTTATCGCTTACCGGATCATTGTGCCATGGCGTAAGACGGAACTCATGGGCATTTTCCGCCCAGGTGTAAGCCATGCCACTTTCTGAAATTACCGTGCCGAACATGCGGTTTGCCAGCACATTAACCCACGGCGCCGGCGTTATCTGAGTCTGTGAAGTGGAAATTATGTACTCACGCCCATCGGTGGTGAATCCGCCAAGACCATTAAAGAACAACAGGTCGTAACGCGGTACAGCGGCTGTTGGTGTAAGCGCCGGGCGGTGGGTGCGGCTAGGTATCAGGCGGGGAACAGCTATTTTTAAGCCGACGCGCTGTTTGGCCTGGTTTGCCAGTTTCCCGCTGCTGCCGGAGATAATAACGTGAGCTACAGTTTGAATCAGGATGCGGTCTTCTTCTGATATCTGGTCCGTGGACCTGACAAAAATTCCACCGGGCTGATCTTTCAAGTCTACGACGATGCCTGAGGCAATGAGTCCCATAATCTGATCATGCAGAATCTGCCTGTATCCCGCATAATCTTCATTCCAAATTACGAGATCCACGGCTAATCCTTTTAATCGCCAGTATGTGTGGGCATGAATAAGCTGACGCACCAGTTCGATATGGGACTGCTCGGCAATCTTTAACAGTACAATCGGTAAATCGCCGGAAATGGCGTAACCCCAAAGATCTGATTGTCCCCGGCGATTCTCGGTTATAATATTGGCATCGGCGCGCATGGAGTCATTTGGATAAATGAGGGAGCTGGCAATGTGGCAGTAAAGCTGCGAGTCGGCCTCCGTGGTATTGATCTGCCGCAACAGAACCTGACTCTGTGTCCATGCCATATCAAAAACACGGTCCGCGATACGCCTGTCCTGATATTTATCAACCATGATTAAGGCGGCATCTCTGGTTTCATTAATTCCAAAAACCATATCAACCGTAGCCGATTGTTCCGGGTCAAGTGTTATTCTGGACATTATGGAGACAATCGGATCAAGCACCGAACCCTGGCTGTCGGAGAGAGTTCCAAAAAGATCGGTAGGAGAACCCATGGCCTGTGGATCATTAACAGTATTTCCCCTGCCGATAAAACGCGTCCGGTCGGTTTCATAGGAAACCTGCTCGATGTCCCTCCCATGCACGGCCATCAAGTGAAACATCCAGTAAGTCTTTTCGCCTTCGGAACGCGGTCTGCGGGTGCAGACGATAGCCCGGCGCTGTTCGATGATTTCGGTCTGAACAAAAAGATTGGAAAACGCCGGATGAATTTTGTCCGCGGCAGGGTTGGCGATGACGACCTCCGCATAACTTGTGATGTCAATGGTTCTTCGCGAACGCGAGTGATTTGTTATGGTAGTTCGGCGAAGTTCGATATCATCTTCCGGCGAGACAACGATTTCCGTATGTACGTCAAAATCATTGTCCTGGCGGCGAAATTCCACTCGGCCATCCGAGAAAATAGCTTCGTAACGCAGAGGTTGCCTGAGAGTGGGCTGATATGTTGTTGACCAGACTTCGCCGCTCCTTACATCGCGGAGATAACAAAAAATTCCGGAGTTGTCGCAGGTGCTGTCTTCCCGAAAACGGGTTAAGGCGATATCTTTCCAGCGGCTGTAACCGCCGCCGGCATTAGTCAGCATGATATGATATCTGCCGTTCGAAAGCAATTGTATTTCCGGAATTGTCGTGTCGGGTGTGTGGAAAACGCGCACCGGACTTTCCATGCCGGCAGGTTCCTTGCGTGAGACGGCAAGTTCGGGAGGTGAAGCGTAATAAGTGATAGCCAGGGGAACCTTTTCCTGGAGCAGCAACAGCGCCGACTGGAATAATGGTTCCGATTCGAATAGTTTTTGCATCGGTTTATCCAGCAGCAAATAGGCCAGCGCCAGTAGGATCATGCCCTGATGATGTGCCATGAAGGAATGAACCACGGCATTTGATTGGCCTCGCGTCAGACGCGATGGCGTGTAATCAATCGCTTCATAGAAACCGAATCTGCCTTCAAAGCCCGCTTGCGCAAGTCTTTCCAGATTCAGGCACGCTTCTTCCGGTTCCACCATCAACGCCAGAGCCGAGGCATAGGGAGCGATAACCATATCCTCCACTAATCCTCGTTTGATGCCCAGTCCGGGCACACCGAAGGCGCGATACTGATAATTGAGATGGCTGTCAAAGGCGTTGTAGCCTGATTCCGATATGCCCCATGGAACCGAGTGCTTTTTCCCGTATTTGATATGCATGGCCACAGCCGCCTTATAAGTCTGGTCGAGCAGAGAATTTTCGTATGTCGGCATTACCAGAAGAGGCATCAGATATTCGAACATTGAACCGCTCCACGATACAAGAACAGGCTTCGCTCCGGTGGTTGTAAGCAGTCTTCCCAGAGCGAACCAACTCTCCTGCGGCAGTTTCCCCTGAGCGATTCCCACGAAATTACTGAATCTCGCTTCCGCCGCCAGCAAATCATAAAAACCGGTGTCACGCCGCCAATTACTGACGTTGTATCCGATAGTGAGCAGTTTACACGCTTTATCAAACAAAAAATCGTATTCTATCCGGGTGAAATCGCCGCATTTCTTTGCCAGTGATTCTATGTCCGTCATAATATTCGCAGCGCGCTGGCTGGTGTCTGATATTATTTTTTTAAGATCATCCAACTGCGCAAGTTCATTGGCAGTCAGATCAGCCCCCATCCGCTCTTCGATGGCTGATAACAATTCTTTTTCAAGATGGGTTAAATTCTTCAAAGTCATCATTTCGTTGAGCTTTGATATTTTATTAATTATTCCGGAAAATCGCTGGTCAAATATCCAGGATGCGAAAAACCGCAATTCATCAAGGGCCGCCATGCATTGATTGGCGAAGGCTTTTGACCAGAGACTTAATGAACCGCCGGGATCGCTGTCAAGAACATTGGCCTGGGCATCCATATCTGTTGCCGTCGTTGACAATCGTTCGAGATGTAATTTAATTTCCATGAGGGTGGACGGTTTGGAGGAAATAGCCGCCGCCAGATCATTCCTGAGTTGGATTAATTGAACCGGAGCTGATTTTCCAGCCGCATCAGCGAAAATTTCCAGAGTGTCTCTGATTCCCGCGAATATTTGCGGTTCTATAATTTTCTGATCGGGCAGAGAAAGTAATCCTGACTTTAATATTAGCAGATAGCCGGTGAGGTTTCCACTGTCAACCGACGAAATGTAGAGGGGAAACAGCGGTTCCAGCGATTGTGTTTCGTACCAGTTGTAGAAATGACCTTTGTACCGCTCCATGGTTTCCATCGTGTGAAGCGTATTTGCCGTACGTTCGATGAACTGTCTCATTGTTATATAGCGGAAATCACGGGCGGATAGGTTAGCCAGGAGCGACAGTCCCATGTTAGTCGGTGATGTGCGATGGGCGAGCACGGCAACAGGTTGTTCCTGATAATTATCCGGCGGCAGCCAATTATCTTCATGTCCGGCAAATGTTTCGAAAAATGCCCAGGTTTTTCGGGACATTTTTCTAAGAAAAATAATCTGATCGGAAGTAAGCCGTGCTTCACGGTGTCGTACAGGTTTGCTGACCCAATAGGCGATTACGGGGGAAATCAACCAGATAAAGAGAAGGGGACCGGCCAATATCATATTTAATGGACGGGAAAAAAAGATAGCAATTGAAGCGGCAATGGCAAAAAAAGGGGCAAACCACATGGTTTGACAGTAACCGGCAATCTCATCGCGTTGATGGTTATTTGTGCTCTCCGATGGGTTCCATTCGAGAAGCCGTTTATGCGTGATCAGCATCCGCCAGAGCGTGCGGGCAATCGCATCAGTATGGAAACAGGCTTCATGAGGCAGGCAGACGAACGCAAATAAGACTTGCATAAGATTATTGCCTGCCTTATGCGCGACAGAGGTTAGATGATGTGTCCAAATCACACTGTGTTGTTTTTTAAACAGATCAATGCCGGACATAATTAAAGCAGGGAAGAAAATGATTCCGAGTACCGCCAGTGTCCAGAACCAGGCCGAAGGCAGCAATGTCCATCCCAGGAAAATCATGAGAGTCAAAGCCGGTGACGTCATGCTTCTGCGCAGATTGTCGAATATCTTCCACTGGGAAAGCTTCGACAGAGGATTTCCCCGGGTGCTTCCGTCATAAGCGCGGACCGTCGACATGGTCCACCGCGCAATCTGCCAGTCTCCGCGAATCCAGCGATGCCTTCGGCTTACATCGGCTTTATAGCCGGACGGATATTCTTCATATAACTGCACATCGCTTATCAATCCCGATCGGGCGTAACATCCTTCAATAAGATCATGACTGAGGATCTTATTTTCGGGGAGATATCCATTAAGAGCAGCCTCGAATGCGTCAATATCATAAATGCCTTTGCCGATAAAGAACCTTCACCGAATATGTCCTGATAAACATCGGAAACGGTTCTTGTATATGGATCAATGCCGGAGTTGGTTCCATACATGGCCGAATAAAGCGAAAGGTTTATGTTGGGGAGACTTACGGAAACCCTTGGCTGCAAGATGCCGTATCCCTCGCAGACACGATTCTTTTTTTCATCATATTGCGCGCGATTCAGCGGGTGCGCCATAGTTCCTATAAATTGCCATGCCGCGTCACGCGGCAGTTGTGTGTCTGTATCGAGAGTGATTACATATTTCACATTTCTTAATATTGTAGTATCACCGGCAACCAGCGAAAAGAGATTCCTTCCGGAAGAATCCTTGGTTCTGCCGCGCAAAAAGGCATTCAAATCCGCCAGTTTCCCCCGTTTCCGCTCATAACCCATCCATATATTTTCTTCCGGGTTGAAGAGGCGCGGGCGATGAAACAAGAAAAAAATGTCGCCTTTCGAACTTCTGTATTTTTCATTTAAGGTGTCAATTCCTTTATTAGCCAGATTCAACAGTTGTTCATCATCCGGCATCGTTTGTGCCTTCGCGTCCCGAAAATCAGTCAATATGGCGAAACGCAGATTGTCATCCTGGTTAGCCAGGAATCTTATTTCCATTGACTCGATCAATTTGGTGATGTTTTGCGGATCTATGAGCATTGTCGGAACAGCGACTAAAGTGCGGTATTCAGGCGGAATACCCCGGGAGAAATCCATCCGGGGCAAGGGATGCGGCGTCACCAGCAAAGTTGACAGCCAGTTTACCAGTATGACTGCCAGGTGGCTCGTGCACAGAAGGAAGAGAAATCCGATCATGGCCAATGGCCAACCGTGCAGGCCATCGGTATGTGCCTTGGTCAGTAAAATAATTGTAAATATAACAGTCGACAGGATGGTAGAGCCAATATACAGCAGTAAAGAGATTCTATGACTTAACCGTTGTATAATTTCAAATGGCGATGAGCGCACTTTAGACAGACTTTCCAGTTCGGATAATCCCTTGTCAAGGAGGTAATAACCCACATGCGCCGCCCGGTTATTAACGCCATTTTTGGCGAGGTCAATCGCCATGCGCGCTACTTCACTTTCGGATAAATTACTTTTCCTGGCGATCTTTTCTATCACATGGCGGTAACGGTCACGTGTGGAAAAATCCATTTTTACATAAATGTCGCCGGGATCCTCGCGCAGAATTTGATCCGCCTCGCTCATCGTCTCGACGAATTCTCGCCAGTTCATTGTTCCCAGAAAACGCAGGCTGGTGATACTATTGCTTATGGAAACCTGATCGGAGGCCTGTTGTTGACTTTCCAGATTTACAAATGTCTTGATTGTCTGACCGTATTCGGAGAGACGTTGTTCGATCCAGGTAAGAGGCAATGCCAGAGCCGGACCCTGTCCCTGCAATTGACGTGAAATTTCCGCGACAAAAGCTCCCACCATCGGCGGGTCTGATCTTACCATATCCGCGATTTCCAAAAACAGGTTTTTGGGATCCTTATGAACGGTAGCCGTCATTTTATTTGCCCAATAATCGGCGAGATTGCGGTTGGTTCTGTCGTTGGATATGCGAACGGCTATTCGTCTGATATTTTCTATTAACGCCAGGCGCAACATAATGGGAATGGCCCATAATTCGCCCATTTTAAGCACATTAACCGTCTGGTAAGAGGATACAAATAAACTGATGGTTTTTGAATCCACACGCCCGTCGCCATGGGATATCATTTCCAATGCTATGTCATATACCCGCGGAAGATTGGCAGATGGGCCGTTAGCCAGGTGAGGCAGTTCCCTGCTGTAAACTTTGGGCAAATGCGTTCTGGCTATGCGAATCTGTTCTTCGATCAGGTAAAAATTATCCAGAAACCATTCTTCCGCCGATGTGATACTGAGATTGTCCTTAATGGCATTCGTCAGGATGTTCCGGACTTGAAACAGGACATCTTCATTATCCGTTAATCTTTTTAGCAGTTGGCTCGAGGTGCGGCCGACGCTTAACTTGTGCGCGCCCGCTATGGTCTTGCCATGCTGTCTCATCTGCTTGGAACTGAATAATTCCGACCGTAACAGTTTGTCGGCTGTTAATTTTTTCCGTAAATTTACATCCGGAAGTTGTGTCTTCAGACGACTTAAATAATTTAAGATGACCCTGCTCGCTTCCAATTTTTATGCTCCATACTGACGATGGTTGAAGGGCTGTTAAAATATTTTCGTTTTTTGAAAAAGTTTCTTTAACAATAAAAGGCAAGCATTAATTGGTGAACATCCCTAATTTTCACGGGGAAAATACATCTGAATAACTATATTTTAATTCTATCAGTTTTATGAAAAAAGGTCAATAGATTAAATAATACTAAATATTTAGAAATATGTGACCGAGATTTTTTGCCATCTTATCGGTCACGAAAGTTTTGTTATTTGTCGGATTTAAAATACGGCAATGCCAGTTGCATTTTTTTCAGGGCTTGTTTTTCAATTTGACGGGCTCGTTCACGCGAAATGTTATATTTGATTCCTATCTCCTGCAGCGTTTGGGGGTCATCTGCCATTACGCGGTTAAGAATAATGTAACTTTCCCTTTCACTGAGATTAGCCAGCGCTCCGGCTATATCACGCTGGACCAGACTCTTTTCTGCTTCTTTAATTAAAGACACCTCTTGATCATCACCTTCGTAAGCCAGAAAATCTATATGCGAGTCACTGCTTTCGTCATTGATAATTTCATTCAGAGAAACATCCCGCGAACCCATGCGCAAATCCATTTCTGCCACTTCTGCATCCTTAACCCCCAGAGAGGTGGCGATTTCGCTGAATTCCGGATTTTTCTTTGACATGCTCTCCAGCTCTTTTCTGGTCTGATTTAATTTGAAAAATAGTTTTCGCTGAGCTTGTGTCGTGCCTATTTTGACAATACTCCATGACTTCATGAGGTAATTTTGAATGTAAGCTCGAATCCACCAAACCGCGTAAGAAATTAATCTGTAACCTTTGTAAGGATCAAATTTTTTTACGGCGTGAATAAGACCGATATTGCCTTCCTGAATTAAATCAGACAGTTTAAAGCCATAGTTGCGGTATTCATGAGCAATCTTGACTACAAAACGCAAATTGGAAACAATCAGCTTTTCGGCTGCCGCCACATCGTTATACTTTTTTAAACGCACGGCGAGCTTGAATTCCTCTTCCGCCGTCAAAAGAGAAAAGCGATTAATTTCAGCTATATATAAATTAAGAGTACCGGTTATTACGGGTAGTTCCAAAGATCAAACCTCTCCATTGATTTATACGCTATAACTTTTATCCAACTATAATTTCCCGGTCAAGATAATTTATTATTACCAATCCTTGACATGGAAAGTTTTGATGTTTAAAGTACAATAAAATAAGATTTAAGGCAATTAAATGAAATCAATAAATAAAACGATGATTGAACATGCTGTCAAAATTGCGCATGACATAAAAGCCGACGCGCTGCTTGTCTGCGTTGATGTAATAAACGATATGACCGATGCGCCGGATGACATAAAAAAAGATATCAACTTAATAGTTGTTTGCCGCGAGAATGAAAACATCCCTGACGAGATAAAGAAAGATGCTCAAATATTATACATTCCCAATGTAAATTTAACCAGAGTGGGAAAGATTAAAATTGCTATTGCCCAGGGAATAGTTTTGGGCACTTTTAAAAGAGGGGATAAGGTCGTATGCTTAAGCGGAGTGCCCAGGTTTGGTTACGCCGACAGCATTATTGTTATTGATGTAGGAAAAGAATTTGAAATTTTAACATCTGATTTCATAAATGATGTCATTGAAAATGTCCGGCCGGAAGTTTTTAACGCGGCTTTAAATATTGCCTGTGAACTGGCTGCTCAGGGGAGGGAAAACAAAAAAATTGGTACTATATTTGTTCTGGGAGATGATGAGAAAGTCATGCAACTTTCCCGGCAAATGATTATCAACCCGTTTTTAGGATATTCTGAAGATAAGCTCAATATTCTAAATCCGGAACTGGAAGAAACAATAAAAGAGTTCTCCGCTATCGACGGCGCTTTTGTCATCAAAGAAAACGGCGTGCTGGTAACCGCCGGAAGACATCTTAGCGCAGCGCTGGGCAGCCGTGATTTTCCTCCCGGTCTGGGGAGCCGCCATATTGCCGCTGCCGGTATCACCAGCGTAACGAAAGCTGTCGCTATAGTGATTTCCGAATCTTCAGGAAATGTGACTGTTTTTAAAAACGGTAAATTGTTTGTGACAATTGAAAAACCGGTGGAATAAAGGAAATAGAGTATGCGTTTTGACAAATTTACTTTGAAAGTCCAGGAAGCGATCCAGGAAGCGCAGTCGCTTTGCGGTTCTCTTGGTCATCAATCCATCGAACCGGAACATCTTCTTGTTTGTTTCTTGAGGCAGGAAGAGAGCATTGCCAGCGCCATCATCAATAAACTGAACGCTTCGCCCCGGAAGATTGAACAGGAACTCTCTAATCATCTGAAAAAGCAGCCCAGCGTTCAGGGCGCGGGCGTCGACCAGACGTATATGTCCGCGCGTTTGAATAAGATATTCGATAAGGCGCAAACTGAAGCGGCGCAGCTCAAAGACGAATACGTCAGCGCCGAGCATGTGCTTATTGCCATTGCGGAGGAAAAAGAAGGTCATGCGGGTAAAATCCTGCGCCAGGCGGGCATCACCAAAGAAAATATTTTTAAGGTGCTGGTGGATATCCGCGGAAATCAGCGTGTGACCGATCCGAATCCGGAAGGCAAATACCAGGCCCTCGAACGCTATGCCAGAAATTTCAATGAACTGGCCAAGAAAGGCTCCTTTGATCCTGTCATAGGACGGGACGAAGAAATCCGCCGCATCATGCAGGTGCTGTCAAGACGCACAAAGAACAATCCGGTGCTCATCGGCGAACCCGGCGTTGGTAAAACGGCCATTGTAGAAGGTCTGGCGCAACGCATTGTCAACGGTGACGTGCCGGAAAGTCTCAAAAATAAACGCGTGATCGGTCTGGATGTCGGCGCTTTGATCGCGGGGGCGAAATACCGCGGTGAATTCGAAGAGCGCCTGAAAGCTGTTTTAAAAGAAGTCATCAGTTCCGCGGGCGAAATTATTCTCTTCATCGATGAAATTCATACCGTCGTCGGAGCTGGCGCGGCGGAAGGGTCGATGGACGCCTCCAACATGCTCAAGCCTGCTCTGGCGCGTGGCGAATTGCGCTGTGTGGGCGCGACAACGCTCAACGAATATCGTAAATACATAGAAAAAGACGCGGCGCTGGAGCGGCGTTTCCAGCCTGTTTTTGTAAAAGAACCGACGGTGGAGGATACTATTGCGATCCTTCGCGGGCTAAAAGAACGTTACGAAGTGCATCACGGGGTACGCATTAAAGATTCGGCCATAATAGCCGCGGCGACGCTTTCGCACCGGTATATAGCCGACCGTTTCCTGCCGGATAAAGCCGTAGATCTTATTGACGAGGCGGCATCCCGTTTGAGAATAGAACTGGACAGCATGCCTTCGGAAATTGATGTTATTGACCGGAAAATCATTCAACTGGAAATAGAGCGGCAGTCGTTAAAAAAAGAAACGGATAAAACCGCCAAGGAAAGGCGCGACAAAATTGAAAAGGAACTGACAGAGTTGAAATCCAGCATGGATCAGATGAAGGTGCACTGGTCGGCTGAAAAAGATATAATCAAAAAAATTCAAAACATTAAAAGTCAGGTTGATGCTTTAAAAACAGAAGAGGCAAGCGCCCAGCGCGAGGGAAATCTCGCGAAGGTCGCAGAGATTCGCTATGGGAAAATTGTGGCTTTAGATAAAAAGTTACAGGAAGATCAATCAAAGCTTCTGGAAATCCAGAAGAGCAAACAAATGCTCAAGGAAGAAGTGGACGCCGAAGATGTGGCCGAAGTTGTTTCCAACTGGACGGGAATACCGCTTTCCCGGATGATGGAAAGTGACGTGCAGAAGCTGATTCATATGGATGAACGGCTCAAAATACGTGTTATCGGTCAGGAGGAAGGTATTGGAGCGGTTTCCGCCGCCTTGCGCCGGGCGCGATCCGGCTTGCAGGACCCGAATCGTCCCATCGGATCGTTTATTTTCTTAGGGCCGACAGGTGTGGGCAAGACCGAACTGGCCAGAGCTTTGGCGGAATTCATGTTTGACAGTGAGCAGGCCATGATCCGCATTGATATGTCGGAATACATGGAGAAACACGCGGTGGCGCGTCTGATCGGCGCTCCGCCCGGCTATGTCGGCTATGACGAAGGCGGTTACCTTACCGAATCCGTCCGGCGCAAGCCATATAGTGTATTGCTTTTCGATGAAATTGAAAAAGCTCATCCCGATGTATTCAACATTTTATTGCAGATACTTGATGACGGGCGATTGACCGATGGACATGGCCGAACCGTGGACTTCAAGAATACCGTGGTAATCATGACGTCCAACGTGGGCAGTCAGTGGATTCAGGATCAATCGCTCGATGATGAGGATAAAAAGAACCGTTTGATGGAAGCGCTGCGGTCAACATTCAAACCGGAATTTTTAAATAGAATAGATGACATCATTATGTTCTCCGCGCTGAAGTTGGAAGATATCTATAAGATCGTTGATATTCAGATGCGTCTGATTGATAAACGGCTCGGTGAGCGTAAACTTAGCATCGAATTGACAGAAAAGGCGAAAAAATATATAGCCGAACAGGGTTACAGCCCGGTTTACGGAGCACGGCCGCTCAAGCGCACACTGCAGAAACTTATTCTGGATCCTCTGGCAATGGAAATTCTGGAAGGTGTTTTTGCTGAAGGAGATGAAATTTTAATTGATCTGTCCAAAAAAGGCGAAATAAGTTTAACTAAAAAATCGTAAATATTCATCGTCATAAATTTTACACTTACGGATTTTACTTCAACGTAGCAAGGGGGGAAACATAAATGGAAGAAAAGAAAAAAGACTCTGGATTTGTTGTTAAAGACAAGCGTCTTTTTGGGGATTCGGCTGAAGACAGGCCGCAAGAGGAACCTAAAAGCGCCACTGCGGAAGAAAAAAGTGAAAACCCGGAAAAGCCTAAGCAAACGCCGGATCACGCAAATGATTATCCTCCCGTAAATTTTACTAATTTTGTTTTGTCTTTGAGCACATCCGCTCTTTTTCATTTCGGAGATTTTCCGGATTCCGAAAATGGGCAAACACAAAAAAATTTACCTGCGGCGAAACAGACTATCGATATCCTTGATATGCTCAATGAAAAGACCAAAGGAAACCTCGACAAGAATGAAAATAATTTAATTCAAGGAGTTCTCTACGAACTGAAAATGCGTTACGTTAAAGAAAATGCATAAAATGCTCTGGATGGCGCCGGCTAAAATAAATCTTTTCTTGCGTGTCTTGCGGAAACGTGCCGACGGCTACCACGACATTTTTTCCCTCATGCAAAAAATCACGCTTTATGATGAGTTGATTTTTTATCCCCGCCCGAAGGGCATTGTTCTTAATTGTCCCGGGACTAATTTGCCAACAAACGATGATAATCTGGTAGTGCGCGCCGCTAAGGCCATTTTTTCTTACTGTAATCATCCCTATGGAATGGAAATCAACCTTATTAAAAAAATACCAATGACCGCCGGTCTGGGAGGGGGAAGTTCCGACGCGGCGACAACTTTAATGGCTTTAAATAAAATATGCGCTCTGAAGTTAAAAAAAAATGAACTCATTAATCTGGGAGCAAAAATAGGGGCGGATGTCCCCTTCTTTATTTTTGGGAATACGGCCTTGGCTTCAGGAATAGGCGATAAACTCAAACACTTACGAAATTTACCTCAATTAAATTTAATCTTAATTAAGCCAAACTTTGAACTTTCGACAAAAATGGTTTATGAAAACCTCAATTTAAGATTGACAAGGGTGAAAAATAATTATAGCATTCCGCGGTTTTTGGTACTGGGCGACATAGTTCAGGGATTGCATAATGACTTGGAGTCAGTTTCGTTGGAAATTCACCCCGAATTGGCTGGTCTAAAGAAAATGTTGCTCAGGGAAGGTGCGCTTGGCGCATTGATGTCGGGTAGCGGACCAACAATCTTCGGTATATTTAGGAACGGAAAAGAGGCAGAAAAAAACCTGGAAGTTATACGGAAAGAAGTTTCCGGTCAATGCATGGTCTTTCTTGCCAAATCTTTGTAATTATTGCATATTCCGACTGCTTAGATTGTGAATGATACCCTTCATTAAATATGTTTGTTGGGGCGTCGTCAAGCGGTAAGACACAGGACTTTGATTCCTGCATTCGGAGGTTCGAATCCTCCCGCCCCAGCCAGTAAAGATTGTGGAGAATTATTTAAATGTTAGAAAGAATTAGGGTTTTTTCCGGTAATGCCAACATCGCGCTGGCCAAGAAAATATGTGATAAACTGGGCGTTTCGATAGGAAAGGCTAATGTCACCACCTTCAGTGACGGAGAAACACGTGTTGAAATTAATGAAAATGTCCGGGGAATGGATGTTTTCATCATCCAGTCTACTTGTCCGCCTGTGAATGTGACATTGATGGAATTGCTCATTATGATTGATGCCATGAAAAGAGCTTCGGCATACCGTATCACGGCGGTTGTTCCTTATTACGGATACGCCAGACAAGATCGAAAAGTTGCTCCCCGCGCGCCTATTTCGGCAAAATTAGTAGCTGATCTTATTACCACCGCCGGCGCCCAACGTGTTTTATCCATGGATTTGCATGCCGGTCAGATTCAGGGTTTTTTCAACATCCCCGTGGATAATCTCTTTGCCACGCCGGTTTTGATTGATTACATGAAAAAAAATTATCAGGACAATACCGTAGTTGTATCGCCGGATACCGGTGGTGTGGAGCGAGCCAGAGCCTTCGGAAAAAGGCTGGGAGCTTCTCTAGCTATTATTGATAAACGAAGGGAAGGGCCGAATGAAGCTGAAGTGATGAATATCATCGGCAACGTAGAAGGCAAGAAAGTTATTATTCTGGATGACATGGTTGATACAGCCGGCACAGTTGTGCAGGCTGCCAGCGCCATGAAGGAAGCCGGCGCTTTAGAAGTTTCCGTCTGCTGCACGCATCCTGTCTTATCCGGGCCGGCGTTGGATCGCATTGAAAAGTCCGAGATTAAAGAAGCCCTTGTAACTGATACTATACCGCTTAGCGATCGGGCAAAAAATTGTGGAAAAATAAAGGTTTTATCGGTGTCCGGAATTTTAAGCGAAGCCGTGCGCCGAATTTATTACGATGATTCCGTAAGCTCATTATTTATATAGGAGGAACAAATGGAGGTAACAGATTTAACGGCTCAAGTCCGTAAAGAACAAAAGAAAGGACCATCTCGCCGTTTGCGACAAAAGGGATTTGTTCCGGCGATTTTTTATGGTCGCTCTGCCGAAAATATTTTATTGGCAGTAAAAAATGATGCGCTGGTCAAACTGCGCAAAGATAAAAAAGATCATGCCTTTATTAAATTGATTATTGATGATGGCGGCGACAAAAAGATAGAAAAACTCTCTTTAATTAGAGAGTTGCAAGTCCAGCCTTTAACAGGCCTGCTTTACCATGCTGATTTTTATGAAGTGGATGTAAAGCGTAAGCTCACCATTGATGTGCCCCTGCGTTTTGTCGGTAAGGCTGTTGGTGTGGAATTCGGTGGTGAATTGCAGCATTTAAGACGAGAAGTAAAAATTTCCTGTCTGCCCTTAAATCTTCCGGATCATATTGATGTGGACGTAACCGGTCTCCAAATCGGTGATTCTATAAGAGTCAGAGATTTGAAAGTCGCGGAAGAAATAACACTTTTAGACAGGCCGGATACTTCGGTTGCAGCGGTTGCTGTAATTAAAGTTGCTAAAGTTGAGGAACCTGTAAAAGAAGAAGCTGCTGCTGAAGAAGGCGCTGCAACGGAAGCCGATGCTTCGGCAAAAACCAGTGCAACAGCTGCTCCGGCAGAAAAGGGGAAATAATTTTATAGAAGGCTTCAAAAACTGGGTGATGGCAGTTGCTTCTCTCGAAATTAACAAAAATATTTTTCCGGCGCGTTGATGAGAAGGAGCAAATAATGTATCTGATCATTGGATTGGGAAATCCGGGAAGCCGCTATCAATATACGAGACACAACATCGGGTTTATGGTTCTGGAAAAAATCGCCGCCCGGTGGGAAGTGGACTTAAAACAAAAAAGTTTTGACGCTCTTTGGAATAGAGGTAAAATCGCCGGCATAAATGTGCTTTTAGCGATGCCTCAGACATACATGAATTTAAGTGGTAATGCGGTAAGAAAATTACTGGCTTACTTTAAAGTGGATATAAATAATTTGATCGTAATACACGATGATCTTGATTTACCTTTCGGTTCAGTTCGCCTTAAAACCGGTGGAGGAGACGCCGGGCATAAGGGTCTGAAATCCATTACGACATGCCTCGGGTCCGCTGATTTCATGCGAATAAGAATGGGTATCGGCAAACCTTCCGATAAGTTCCGCGTTGAAGATTATGTTTTGGAACGGTTTGGACAGGAAGAATCCGCTTTGCTTCAGGAAGTCATTCAAATTGCGGCTAAAGCCGCTGTAGATATTATTGAATCAGGTATGCAACAAGCTATGGCTAAATACCATACAAAAAATAATTAAGAATTTTAAAAAGGAGGATGGATAATGTTACAAAACAAAAGAAGTATCTGGACATTTTTACTGAGCTTTTTGATGTTTCTGCTCATGGCTGGCGCAGCATTTGCCGGTGAGGCGGACATTAAATTGCCTGATCTGACGCAAGTCAGCTTTTTGGGTGGCGCCCTTGCCGGGTTAACCATTCTGAAATTCGGATTGATCGTGTGCGCCATCGGGATGATTTTCGGTATCATGCAGTATGTGCAAACCAAGAATTTGCCCGCGCACAAAGCGATGCTGGATGTTTCCCAGACCATTTGGGAAACCTGCAAAACCTATTTGTTCCAACAGGGTAAATTTCTTATTGCTCTGTGGATTCTGATCGCAATCTGTATGGGGTACTACTTTGGGGTGCTTGAGGGGAAAGCAGTTTCAGATGTCATTATTATTCTGATCTGTTCTATTGTAGGTATTCTGGGTTCTTATACAGTTGCATGGTTCGGTATCCGTATCAATACAGTGGCTAATTCCCGTGCTGCTTTCGCATCGCTGAGCGGCAAGCCTTTGAACATAGTAAACATTTGTCTGCGTTCCGGTATGAGCGTTGGACTGCTGCTGGTCAGCATCGAACTTTTCTTCATGATTATCATTCTGGCTTACATTCCCAAAGAATTGGCCGGTCCCTGCTTCATCGGTTTTGCGATCGGTGAATCTCTGGGCGCATCCGCTCTGCGTATCTGCGGCGGTATCTTCACCAAGATTGC
>Ga0182027_10001573_pt1 | contig 37970 bp, 35 predicted proteins | sample 712E1DmetaG_FD_121300 | JGI IMG/M metagenome (GOLD analysis project Ga0182027, IMG submission 121300) | Permafrost microbial communities from Stordalen Mire, Sweden - 712E1D metaG (Illumina Assembly) | ecosystem: Environmental > Terrestrial > Soil > Wetlands > Permafrost | place: Sweden...
CATCGATATGGAAGGGCGCACCTTTGGCGACGTGCCGTTGAAACTCGAACTGAAACTGGAAGTCTGGGACAGCCCGAATTCCGCCGGTGTCGTCATCGATGCCATCCGCTGCTGCAAACTGGCACTGAATAAGGGCATCGGCGGACCGCTGGTCGGGCCGGCCTCTTACTTCATGAAATCGCCGCCGGTCCAGTACACCGACGCCAAGGCTCATGCTGAGACGGAAAAGTTTATCGCTGAGAACAAACTCGCTTAATCTTCAAGGCTTTTAAAAGCTTGAGCTGAGCAAGTTAACTGGACAGTATGATGAAGATTGCACTGGTATCTCCGTATGATTTCTCCCATCCGGGTGGGGTAGGACGCCATATCACCGCACTCTTTAACAACTTTACCTCGGCGGGGCATCAAGTCAAGGTCATTGCGCCTTCTTCGCATCATGTTGATGAGTTCGGCGAGCATTTTGTCCGCATCGGCAGGCCGTTCCCTATTCCGGCCAGTGATTCGGTAACACGCATCCCGGTTTCTCTGCATCTGGCGCCGGCCATTAAAAAAGTGATGGCCGAAGAGAAGTTCGATGTCGTGCATCTGCACGAGCCTTTTATGCCGATGTTGTGCAGCGCAACATTAAAGTTCTCCAATACCGTCAATGTCGGCACTTTTCACGCCGCCCAGGGCAAGCCGGGCTACGGCTTTGGCCGTCCGGTTACTAAATGGATATTAGAGGCCCGCGCAAAAAAGTTGCACGGTCATATTGCCGTTTCCAAACCGGCCATGGATTATGCAAGTCGTTTCGTCCCGGGCGATTATGAAATTATTCCCAATGGTGTTGATACGAAATATTTCCGTCCTAACGTCCCTCTGATTGAGAAATATAATGACGGCAAGCTCAATATCGTCTTTATGGGCCGGCTGGAATTCCGTAAAGGGCTGAACTACCTGTTAAAAGCTTTCTATGACGTGAAAAAGGAAATGCCAGAGACGCGGCTTATCATTTGCGGTCCCGGCACCCGTCTCCGCAAACGCTACGAACAATGGGTCAAAGACATCCGGCTGCAGGATGTCGTTTTCACCGGTATGGTAAATTTTGACGAGCAGCCGAGTTACTATCGCACCGCGGACGTTTTCTGTGCACCCAATACCAGCCACGAAAGTTTTGGTTTGATTTTAATCGAAGCCATGGCCACCGGACGGCCGGTTGTTGCCTCCAATATCGAAGGCTTTGCCAGCGTCGTCACCGACGGTAAAGAAGGTGTTCTGGTACCGCCGATGACTGTCCGCCCGCTGGCGAATGCCCTGCTCAAAATGCTGAATGATAAACCGCGCCGTTTGCAGATGGGGCAGCAGGGTCTGATTACGGCGCAGAAATACGACTGGGAAGGCGTTGCCGCCCGAGTTTTAGCCTATTATCAGAAAACTATCGAAAAGACCCGCGCGCAAGGCCTGGTGAAATAACATGGCAAGTTTGGAGGGCGCCCGCAGGACGTTAGGCAAGTATTTCGCCGACCCCGTAGTGACGGTGCTGGAAAAAACACACATCACCCCGAATGCCCTGACCGTTATCGGGATGCTGATTACCTTCGTTGCCGCCGCGCTGGTCGCCTTGAAACATCCCTTTGCCGCCGGCTGGGTGGTTTTATTTGCCGGGTTGTTTGATATGCTGGACGGCGCGCTCGCCCGCCGCACGAACAAAGTTTCCAAATTCGGCGGCGTGCTGGATTCCACTCTCGACCGTATCTCCGAAGCCTCCGTACTTATCGGCATCGCCGTTTTTTACGCCAACCGCCAATCCGTCTGGGGCGTGGCCATCGCCGGTATTACTTTAATCGGCTCGCAGCTTCCCAGCTACATCCGGTCCAAAGCCGAAAACCTGAATATCAACGGCAAAATCGGGCTCTTTACCCGACCGGAAAGGGTGATTATCCTGGCTTTGGGGTTACTGCTCGCCGGGATTACTAACGTTCTACTCATAGCGCTGATTATTATCGCTGTCCTCAGCTTCCTTACCGCCGGACAGCGTTTGGTGCATATCTGGAATAAAACAAAATCGGGTTAATTGGGGGACAATATGCCGGTAATAGCTATTATTGGTGCACAATGGGGGGATGAAGGTAAAGGGCGGGTCGTTGACTTGATTACGGAGAAAGCGGATGTGGTGGTCCGCTACTCCGGCGGCGATAATGCCGGTCACACGGTCATCAATAACCTGGGTAAATTCGCCCTGCATCTGATTCCTTCCGGTATTTTTTCCAAAGACGCCGTCTCGGTCATCGGCAACGGCGTGGTCATCAATCCGAAATCACTTTTCACCGAAATGGATATGCTCACCTCACGGGGCGTTGACGTCTCTCCGGCGCGTCTGTCCATCAGCGACCGCGCGCAGCTAATCATGCCTTATCACCTGCTGCTCGATAAGCTCGAAGAACAATCCCTGGGCAACAGCGCCATCGGCACCACCCTTAAAGGGATCGGCCCGGTGTATTCGGATAAAGTCGCCAGGCGCGGCATCCGTGTCGGCGATTTAATGGATAAAAAAACTTTTAAAGTGCAGTTAAAAGCGGCCCTCGACCGCAAGAACCAGGTCCTCACCAAAATCTACGGCGTCGAACCCCTCGCGCTCGAACCGATTTATGAAGAATATCTTGCCTACGGGCAGCGCCTGGCCCCTTACGTCAAAGAAACAACGCTGACGCTCAATGAAGCGTTGGAAAAAGGTCAGACCATTCTGCTCGAAGGAGCACAGGGCACCTTGCTCGACCCTGATTTCGGCACCTATCCCTACACCACTTCTTCCTCCCCCATTGCCGGCGGCGCTTCCATCGGCACCGGCATCGGTCCAAATAAAATGAACGTCATTCTCGGCGTCTTCAAAGCCTACTGCACCCGCGTCGGCGGCGGACCGTTCCCCACCGAACTGAAAGATGCCATCGGCGACCAAATACGGGAACGTGCCCATGAATTCGGCACCACCACCGGACGGCCGCGGCGCTGCGGCTGGTTCGACGGCGTGGCTGCAAGGTTCTCCCAGCGGGTCAACGGTTTCACCGGCATGGTCATCACCCGCTTCGATATCCTGGATGTGCTCCCGACTTTGAAAGTCTGCACCGCTTATAAACTGGACGGCAAGATCATCAATTACTTCCCGTCCAATATCGATGTCCTCGCCCGGTGCGAGCCGGTTTACGAAGAATTACCGGGCTGGCTGACCTCCACGGAAAACATACGTAACTATAAAGAATTACCGGCCAATGCCAAGAATTATGTCAGGCGGATGGAAGAACTTTCCGGCTGTCCTGCCAATCTTATCGGCGTCGGCCCGGCCCGCGAACAGATTATTGAAAAATCCCCGATTATCTAAGCATGGCGTAAAATCAATATCAACCAAATATGATTCCAGTAAAACTGGAATCATATTTTTATGGCTTGTCATTCCCGACCCGATCGGGAATCCGGATAACATTCTACCCTAAAAATTCCGCATCCTCTTCACTCAGCCGCATGTGCTCTTTCCGCATGCATTTGTCCATCACCACCAGCAAACCCGCCGATTCCGCCTTTTTCGCCGCGGCTTTGTTCACGACGCCTTCCTGCATCCAGACGGCTTTCGCCCCGATTTTAATCGCTTCGTCCACAATCGGGGGCACGTCATCGGATTTACGGAAAACATCCACGACTTCTATTTTCCCCGGAATCGCGCTCAGGCTGGGGTAGCACTTTTTCCCGTAAACTTCCTCAACCGTCGGGTTGACCGGAACGACGTTATAGCCGTGCACCGTCAGGTATCTGAACACCACGTTGCTCGGTTTTTGCGGGTCGGCAGAAGCTCCCACCATCGCCACATTCCGGAAACTTTTTAATATTTTTACTTCAGACATCTATGGCTCCTATTAATCGTTATGTAAAAAGTTTTAAACCACCATCAGTCTTTTTCTCCAAAAATAGTGAAAGATCAGTATTTGTGCTCGGTTCTCTCGCCACCAGTGGGAAAGAGCTAGAGAGGGAGGAACCCCTTAAAAAAACTCCGCCAGCAGCTTCTCCGCTTTTATTGGCTCAATCGGTGACGATACCAGCGTTCCCTTCTCTAACCAGGGGAATTCGCTCTCATAAGTCGGCTTTTCTTCCCGGTAAAATACCCCGATGGGAATCTTTTCCCCCCATTCCTGCGCTTTCTGGAAAGCCGCAAATTTATCAATCGGACGGTAAGACCTGTCGCCGTCCAGCCGGTACACGCGTTCCTTGTACCACGCATGCGTGTTCTTATGATTGAAAGACACGCACGGCTGCAAAATATCAATCAAGGCAAAACCTTTGTGGTTGATGCCTTCTTTAATCATCTGTGAAAGATGGTCAAGGTCCCCGGCAAAAGACCGCGCTACAAAAGTCGCCCCGGCCGCAATCGCAATGGACAGCGGATTAAAAGGAGGCGGCGCCCCCTGCGGCGTCGTTTTCGTCACAAAACCGAAATCGCTCGTCGGGGAAGTCTGCCCTTTGGTCAGGCCGTAAATCTGGTTGTCGTGCACCAGGTAAGTAATGTCGTGGTTGCGCCGCGCCGCGTGGATGAAATGGTTCCCGCCCTCGCCGTAGCCGTCCCCGTCCCCGCTGAAGGCGATCACCTTCAAATCGCGGTTGCACAGCTTGGCCGCCACCGCCGGCGGAACAGGGCGCCCATGCAAAGAATTGAAAACATTCCCCCTAGTGTAATGCGGTAATTTCCCCGCCTGCCCGATGCCGCTCACCAGCAGCAAATCGTGCGGGTCGATGTTCAGTTCCACCAGCGCTTTCTTCACTGCTGCGAGTATCCCGAAATTCCCGCAGCCGGGGCACCATGCCGGGACTAAACCGCTGAAGTCTTCCATCGTCACTGTCATCGCTGTTTCCTTAATTCCCGAAGAATAATGTCGGGCGTAAATGGACGTCCATCGTACTTCAGGATACTGACGGAAGCTAAACCGGTCTGTTCCCGAATCAACCCGGCCAGCTGTCCGGTGAAATTATTTTCAATCACATAGGTCTGTCTGGCTTTTTTCATCCTCTCCGCGACAGTATCCGCGGGGAAAGGCCAGATCTGCGTCAAATGTAAATGGGCGTAATTGCCGCCCGCTTTGTTCAGTATCCCGGCTGATTCCCGGATAACTCCGCAGGTGCTGCCCCAGCCGATGAGCAGCGTTTCGGCATTTTCCCCGCCGTAAATCTTCGGCGGTACCATCTCTTTTTTCAGGTCTTCCATTTTCTTAAAACGCTTGTCCATCATCCTGGTCCGTGTTTCGGCGTCTTCAATCAGATGCCCTGCTTCGTCGTGCTCGTCGGAATCAGCCACTACCAGCGCATTCCGGTCGCCGGGAAATGCTCGCGGTGAAATCCCCGATTCGGTGTAAGCATACCGCTTATATTCGCCGGTAGATTTGTTTTTATCGTACAAAATCCCGCGGTCGACGGTGACCTTGCTCAAGTCGAATTTTTCCGTCGTGAAATAAGAATTGGCCAGGTTGTGGTCGGTGATAATCAAAACCGGTATTTGATATTTTTCCGCCAGGTTAAAAGCTTTGACCATCAAATCGAAGCTGTCTTCGACGTTGCCCGGAGCGAAAACCACCCGCGGGAACTCGCCGTGTGAGGCATGCAGGATGAATTCCAGGTCGCCCTGCTCGGTTCGCGTCGGCAGCCCGATGGCCGGACCCGGCCGCTGCCCTTCGACGACGACCACCGGTGTTTCTGTAATCCCGGCCAGCCCCAGACCTTCCACCATCAGGCAGAAACCGCCGCCGGATGTCGCCGTCATCGCCCGCACTCCGGTAAAACCGGCGCCCACCGTCATGTTCATCGCGGAGATTTCATCCTCCGCCGGCACCACCACCAGCCCGAATTCGGCAGCATGTGCCGCCAGGTATTCCATAATCGCCGTCGTCGGGGTCATGGGATAGGCGGACATGAATTTGCAGCCCGCGGCAATCGCTCCCACCGCCATCGCTTCATTGCCGTTCAGCAGCATCCGTTTGGTATCACCGGCACGGGTCATTTTTAACCGACCGCCGCCGAACATTTTCACGGTCTGGTACCCAGCATCTGCCGCTTTGACGTTTTTTGCGCCGGTTTCCCCGCTGAAGAACCCGGTTAGCAATTCGTTGAGCAGACTGAAATCGTAGCCAATAAGTCCTAAAGCCGCGCCCAGGGCGACAGTATTGGCCATCACTGCGTCCCCGGCTTCCCGGCCCAGCCGATCGAAAGGCACGCTAAAAAGGTCATTGCCCGTTAAACCGGGCACTTTTTCACCGTCATAGATAATGACCCCGCCATCCCTGATTTCCCGACGATGCAGGTCAATGCTTTCTTTGTTCAGAGCAATCAGAATGTCCACGGACTCTTTAACAGCCTCAACCGGCACATCTGACGCACGGATACGAAAGAAGTTATGTCCCCCGCGCACCCGTGATTCGTAATCCTGGTCGGCGTAAACCCGGTAGCCCCAGCGGGCCAGCGCTTTCGCCAGCAGCAACCCCACCGACTGCACGCCCTGCCCCGCTTCCCCGCCCACCATGAAGTTGATTTCAGCGGTCATACATTCTCCAATCTAATTAGAACTCCACCCTCTCGCATCAAATGGAAAGGGAATTGACCGTAGGCGGTCACCAACATCCCAACGCAACATCATTGCATCATCGGGATGAACCCTACTTTATCCTTTTCTCGACATTATCCCAATTGATATTCCTGAAGAAGGCAGTAATATAATCCGCGCGCTTCAGTCCGTAGTCTATCATATAAGCATGTTCGAACACGTCCATCACCAGGATGGGGGTACACCCGGCGAGGTGCCCGGACTCATGCTCGTTAATCCACTGGTTGAAAAGCTGGCCGTTCCAGTCCTGGTATAGCACCGCCCAGCCGATACCGCGCATCGCGCCGACGGCTTTGAAATCCGCTTCCCAGGTTTCATACATCCCGTAAGCCGCGGAGACTTTCTGACTGAATTTCGAGGTTTTTTCCAGCATCGATTTGCCACCGAGATTATCGAAATAGAGCTCATGCAGCCGCATGCCGTTAAATTCAAAGCCCATGCGCCGCTTCAATTCGGAAAATTCCGGCTGCCCGGTTTTGCCGTCCTTGAGCATCGCAGTTAGGGAATCCGTCAGTTTGTTGGTGTTGGTAACATAGCCCTGGTACAGAGTGAAATGGTTCTTCAGCAGCGTCTCGCTGAATCCCTGCATCCCGATAAGTGAACTGTAATCTTTAGACATATAAGCCATCATCATTCTCCTATTTCCTGAATATTTGTTTCTACTTTAGTATATTGAAATTGACGGGTATGTGACAAAAGTCTTATTGAAAGCTGAAGGCTGTCAGTTGTTGTCTTTCAGCTAATGTGTATAGAATATTATGTCAATTAAATAAATTTGTCAAGAGAGCAAAATATCATCAATTTCCCCGGCCGAATTGTCTGGACAGAGCTAAGCCGCAGCGGCAGCGATGAGCGAAGTGTATCAAGAGGGATCAACAGTTGATTGTCGAAATATCTTTCTTTATGTTTTGTAATTCTAATTTTGATATGGTTTCGAATTTCGATATTAGTATTTAGAAATTGCTTGATATTTGATTCTTGATTCTTGATTCTTGATTATTTTATTTAAGGGGGTGACAAAATCTCCTTGACCGCTCACCAATAATCCGTCGTATAATAATCTCACTATTTTACGCGGCGGAAATTCGGTTTTAATTCGTAACTTTGGCGGGAGAGATTTGATGTTTTGCACAGCGGAACAGCCTCGAATGAGCCTGGCCGGCATTATTGTTTCTGCAAAGCGGATAATGAGATTGAGTACGCACGATTATCTAATGAAAATATTATCGCAGGTCGCAACCGGAGATACTTTTAACCTTAGTAAAAATGTACGAAGCGAATCAGCTTCAAAAACCGTAATTGATTTTAGTCTTATGTTAAATAGACGCCGTTTTTAGCCTCAAATCAATGGGCGGATAATTTTTAAAATATCATTTTTTACGAAACGAATAAATTTGGAGGCTGAAATAATTTTAGCATTTTATAACCCTAAACTCTCCGCCGCGCTCTGCATCGCCTGGAGTCCGAGGGCAATAAAATCATCCAGTTCCAGCCCCAGTTCGCTGCACTTGGCAATCTGTTCGCGGTTAGCGCCGGCGGCAAAGGTTTTTTCCTTGAAGCGTTTACGGACGGATTTCGCTTCGACAAAACTGAGTTTCTTTTCCGGCCGGACGAGAGCCGCGGCAGTGATGAGGCCGGTAAGCGGGTCGGCACAGAACAGGGCTTTATCCATCAGGGTTTGAAAAGGCTCGCCGTGGGCTTCGTTATGGCAGAGGATGGCATGGCAGACGGCGCCGCTCGCGCCAAGGTCTTGGGCCATTTCCGCACTGCGTTTGCTGTGGGTGGTCAAGTCGTCGCCGAGGAGCTCGAGGTCAATATCATGCAACAGGCCGGCCAGACCCCACTCGTCTTCATTTTCGTTGAAGCGTTTGGCGAGGGCGCGCATGATAGCTTCGGCAGCCAACATGTGGCGGACCAGGTTTTCGTTTTTAATATTCTGGCGGACTGATTGGAGCGCTGATTCACGATTCATAGTCATTGTAGCCTCCGATTGTTTTTAAGAGCGGGTCTAACCCCTCACTCAATACATTTGCTTCGAGGTAAGTCTCCCGAAGCAAAGTATACATGTACTTCGTTCAGTGTTTACGCTTCTCTCCAACCTTCGGCTTTCTCCGGTACCCGGGAGAGAAGATTATGCTTTGTACGGTTGTATCTGGATTCCGGCCTCCGCCGGAATAGAGTCTCCTCCCTCTCAGGGAGGGATTAAAGGGAGAGTGACGAACGGGGCGGTCAGATTAGAAACCTGACCCTGCAGGTCACTGGTTGTTATGTTGCCGACAGGTTTACCGGCGAGGATGGATTTGAGGTACCGTCCCGTGATGGATTCGGGGACTTGGGCCACTTCTTCCGGGGTGCCTTTGGCGACGACGTAGCCGCCGGCATCGCCCGCGCCCGGCCCGAGGTCAATAATATAGTCAGCGTTCTTCATCACATCCGGGTTATGCTCGATGACCACCACCGTATTGCCGGCATCCACCAGCCGCTGCATGACCCGCAGCAAAGCGGCCACATCGTCGAAAGAGAGGCCGGTGGTGGGCTCATCCAGAATATAGAGGGTCTTGCCGGTGGACCGCTTGGCGAGCTCGGTGGCGAGTTTGACGCGCTGGGCTTCACCGCCGGAGAGGGTGGGGGCGGGCTGACCCAGACGGATATAGCCGAGGCCGACATCGTTGAGGGTTTCCAGCTTGCGTTTAATAGCAGGGAAGTTCTTGAAAAACTCCAGCGCTTCTTCGACGGTCATATCCAGGACTTCGGCGATATTTTTATCTTTAAACTTGATTTCGAGGGCTTCGCGGTTGTAGCGTTTGCCTTTACAGACTTCACAGGGGACGGTAACATCGGGCAGGAACTGCATTTCAATTTCGATGTAGCCTTCGCCGCGGCAGGCTTCGCAGCGGCCGCCTTTAACGTTGAAGGAGAACCGCCCGGCTTCGTAGCCGCGGATGCGGGCATCGGGCACGGAGGCAAACAGCTCGCGGATAGGCCCGAAAGTGGCAGTATAGGTGGCCGGGTTGCTGCGCGGGGTGCGCCCGATGGGCGACTGGTCGACATTGATGACCTTATCAATATTCTCGATGCCGAGGATTTCATCGCATTCCCCGACGGGGTCTTTGGCATCGTACAAAACCTGGGCCAATTTGCGGGAAAGAACGTCATCCACCAGCGTACTTTTGCCGCTGCCGGAAACGCCGGTAATACAGACAAATTTTCCGAGGGGGATTTTAATATCAATATCTTTAAGATTATTCTGGCGGGCGCCTTTAACGGTGAGCGCGGCGCCGTTGCCTTTACGGCGTTTGGCCGGCATGGGGATGGACTTTACACCACTCAGGTACTGGCCGGTAAGTGAATCTTTACAGTCCATGATATCCTGCATGGTGCCGGTGGCGATGACCCGGCCGCCGTGTTCGCCGGCGCGCGGGCCCATATCAATAATGAAATCGGCGGTGCGCATCACACTCTCATCGTGCTCGACGACGAGGATGGTATTGCCGATATCGCGCAGTCTTTTTAGTGTCTCAATCAGGCGGTGGCTGTCCGCCAGGTGCAGGCCGACAGTAGGTTCATCGCAAATGTAGAGGACGCCCATCAGACCGCTGCCGATTTGGGTAGCCAGACGGATACGCTGGGCTTCGCCGCCGCTGAGGGTCATCGAGGGGCGTTCCAGCGCCAGATAATCCAGCCCGATATCGCTTAAAAACCCGAGCCGGGAGAGGATTTCCTTGATAATCTGGCGGGCGATAAGCTGCTCCCTTTCGGAAAGAATGGGATTTTCGCCGTTATTGAGGGATTTGGCCCAGGCCAGCGTTTTGGCTACAGGCAGCCCGCTGATTTCGTAAATGTTTTTACCGCCGATGGTAACGGCCAACGCTTCGGGCTTGAGCCGCTTGCCGCCGCACTCCAGACACGGCTTAGTGACCATGTAGCGCTCGGTTTCTTGCCGGGAGTATTCGGACTGGGTTTCGCGGTAAAGGCGCTCCATACGCGGGATAACGCCCTCCCAGCCTTCGGTGTGCTCCCGGACCATGCCGTAACGGGTGCGGTATCTGGTACGCTCGAAATTCTCGCCGTAAAGGATTAGGTCGAGCTGTTCTTTGGTGAGGTTCTTAATCGGGGTATTCAGAGAAAAACCGTGTTCCCGGGCGACGTCTTCGAGGCGGTAGAAATACCAGTACTGTGTCTGATAAGGTTTGATGCCGCCCTGATTAATCGAGAGATTACGGTCCGGCATAATCAAGTCCGGGTCAATTTCCAGTTTGAAGCCGAGGCCGGTGCAGGCGGGACAGGCGCCGTGGGGACTGTTGAAGCTGAAGGTGCGCGGAGCGATTTCCCCGAGGCTGATTTCGCAATGGACGCAGGCAAAATGCTCGGAGAAAAGAAGTTCTTCGCCGTCAACGATAGAGACAATGGCGACGCCTTCGCCGAGTTTGAGGGCGGTTTCCACGGAATCGGCAATGCGGGTCTGGCTATCGCTCTGGCCGGTCACGAGACGGTCAACAACCACTTCGATGGTGTGCTTTTTATTTTTATCGAGCGTAATTATTTCGGAGAGGTCATAGATTTTCTTGTCAACCCGGACGCGCACGTAACCCTGCTTACGGAGGTCATCAAAAATGGCCTGGTATTCACCTTTGCGGTCTTTGACCAGCGGGGAAAGAATCAGGATACGCTGCTCTGCGGGCAGGTTTTTAATGGCGTCCACAATCTGTTCGACGGTCTGACTGGTAATTTCGCGGCCGCACTTGGGACAGTGTGGATGGCCGACGCGGGCGAAAAGCAGGCGGAGATAATCGTAAATTTCGGTGATAGTGCCCATGGTGGAGCGGGGATTTTTGCCGACGCCTTTCTGGTCGATAGAGATGGCCGGACTGAGGCCTTCGATGTAGTCCACGTCCGGTTTTTCCATGCGGCCTAAAAACTGGCGGGCATACGCAGAGAGCGACTCCATGTAGCGCCGCTGGCCTTCGGCGTAGATAGTATCGAACGCCAGCGAACTTTTACCGGAACCGGAGACGCCAGTGATGACGACCAGCTTGTCCCGGGGGATAGTGACATCGATATTTTTGAGATTATGCTCGCGGGCACCTTTGACAACAATTGAATCGAGAGGCATGTTTTTGTTTCCTTCCGAAGTTATTCTAACATTTGTTCTAGTTTTCTGACAAGGCTATGATGAGGCTTTAGCTTTTTCCGCTCCGCAGACAAATAAAAAATCTTCGCCTCAAATTGTGAGCATAAAGGAACCGGCAGGGAACTAAGAACATAATAAAGGAGTCCTGATTACGACTCCCCTATTTATTGTACAACTTGAAAGGCTGGAGCTGCAGGAGGGAACAAGGCAAAGAGAAATCTCCTTTTACCAATTGAAGGGCACCGCAGTGATTCAAGGAAAATTCCAATGTCTAAGATTAAGCAAGAATCCGTGCGGGCGAGTTCTTACATCAACTAAGGTTGAGTATACATTGACTACGTCAAGAACCGAAAATGACTCCACGGCTGCGGCCTACGGAAACTCGCCCCTACAATAGACACATTTATTTTTAACGCGATTATCTGCGAACGGTGAGGACGGGGACGGCAGAGTGATGGACGACATAATCGGCGGTGGAACCTAGGGCGAAACGGCGGAAGCCGCCGTGGCCGTGGGTGGCGATTGCGATTAGGGTGCATTCATTTTCCTGGGCGTAGCTGACAATGGTTTCACCCGGAGGGCCGGAGAGCACCACGTAATCAACGTCCAGGCCTTTGGCAGTTAAGTTTTTGGCCTCGTTTTCCAGGTAACCCTCGGCGGATTTTTCTTCGGTAAAAGTGCGTTTGACGGCGCCGGAAGTACTGACCGTAACCGCCGGAGCGCCGGGAATGTTGAGCGGGATAATGGATTCCGGGTTGTCAATGACCGTAAGGAGAACCAGTTTGCTGTGCCGGGCGGCGGCTTCGGGGGTGATTACCGGTAAAATCCTTTCGGCGGGAGTGGAACCATCAAGGCAGACCAGAATTTTTTCCAACATATTCGCACCTCCAACAATCAACCCGCTAAGGGGAATCTTTGCTTAATTATAACATTGTTAAATTGCCGGGAAGTTTGCTTCTGCTAAACGGGTAATTTGCCGGTGTTTTTAAATTCCGGATACAGGGGTACCATTTTAACAATCAAACAGGTCCGAATTTCCGCCTCAATACAGATTCCGCTGCCGGCAGCATTTTGCTGAAGACAAGATGATTGCCACGACCGGCTTCTACCGGAGCGCCAACAGGTATTTTCCCGGCAAGGCATGATGTATCAATTGGATGGGGCGGTAATCTGTACCTGTACAACGTAATCAAAGTTGGTACCGTCTTGCATAGTTCCGCTAATCTCAAGGGGATATGAAGTGCCGTTATTGATTGAAGCATTGATTAATGTCCGGGTGGCACTGACATTGGCCATCGCCCGCAATGGGGCTGAATCAGACACAGTGAAACTAAAGGCACTGTCGCCGGAACCTAGGGTAGTGAAAACGGCACTTAATGAAGTTACAAACAAAGCCGTCACATTTTCCAGGGTAATTTGAACGGTCGGCCCGCCCGGATTAACCGGCTGCAGAGGCCCCGTAGCTGACAACACAACCATCGGCTGCACAGCGGCCGTGGTCGTGGTCGAAGCTGCCGGCTTTGTAGAGGTCGTTGTTCCGGATGAACCACAGGCCGCGAGAACCAACGGTACTACGATGAAGAAACTTATTACACCGATAAATCTTTTTCTCACATATCCCCCCTGATTATTTGTTATCCAGCCAATAAATGAGCGGCCGACCTGCTTCGAACAGTTGCCCCTGTACTGATGCCAATATCCGGCGGACTCAGTTTCGGGTTTATGTGGTTGTTGATGCCCGGTGATAAATTTGAAACGATTATATCCCTTTTGATTTAATTAATCAATAGTCCGTTTCGGCAGAATGAGATATTAAACCGGGAACAGTTAAATCCAATCAAGACGGCAAAGGAAACAGGCACGATTAAACCACAAAAACAGCACAATTTCTTGAAAAGATGCTAAGATGGGGATAATATGGATAATCAAGGAGGGATAAAATGACCAATTGTCCTGTTTGTAACACCAAATTAGATGAAAAAGCGAAGTTTTGTCCGGAGTGCGGCGTCGAGCTTTCCAAAGCCCCGTCGGAACGCGCCTGGATTGTAGCGATGCAGGAAAAAATTAAATCTGCCAGAAACAACAACAACATTTTCAGTGTTATCCTGACTGTTGGCATCGTGATTGTAGTCGTGGTGCCGTATTACACGCATTTTATCCGCCTGTATAATATGGACAGCGTGAGCTGGGGATTAACCGGATTCGGAGCGCTGCTGATTATCGGCAGCGGTTTCGGCATCTGGTGGGAAAACATGAGCATCAACGACCAGATTGAAGATCTGAAACTGGGGCAGGAAGAAGCCGCGAATAAAGCGCTCAAAGTCGAGGAAGAAAAAGAAGAAAAATAAATTCGAACCGGTTTGAGTCGAGGTTAATGAAGGCCTGTGTTGCTATTTTAGAACGCAGGCCTTTTTAATTCCACTGCTAGAGAATCACCAGATTGTTCCGGTGAACGACTTCGGAGCCGGAGTCATAGCCGAGAAGGTCAGTGATATTGCCGGAATGGGCGCCTTTAATGGAGCGAACTTCGACGGCGGTGTAGTTGGTGATGCCGCTGCCGAGTTTTGTCCCCTTCACGTCGCAAATATCCACGATGTCGCCGCGCTGGAAAACACCATCAACCTCAACGACTCCGGCGGCCAGGAGACTGCAATTTTTCTTTTTAAGGGCCAGAGCGGCGCCGTCATCCACGGTTAATTTACCGCGGGTCCGTAGACCACTGAGCAACCACCGTTCCCGACTGCCCAGCCTGTTTTTTGTCGGGACGAAACATGTACCGATAGCCTCACCGTTAGCTATTCTAATAAGGATATCTTTTTTACTACCGTTGGCTATCACCATAGTGACGCCGGAAGCAGTTGCTAGTTTAGCAGCCGCAACTTTTGTGACCCCACCACCCGTGCCAAGTCCGCTAGTGGAACCGGAGGCTAAGTCTTCGATCTGTTTATCGATTTTTTTCACCAACGGAATCAGCTTTGCGGATTTATCGTAATGAGGGTCGGCGGTATACAATCCGTCGATGTCCGATAAAAGAAAAAGCAGGTCAGCGTCAATCAGGTTGGCGACCATTGCTGAAAGGTTATCGTTCTCACCGAAGCTGTCCGCTTTTAATTCATCTGTCGCTACAACATCATTCTCATTAATGATGGGTACCACACCCATTTCCAGCAAGGCAAGCAGCGTATTGCGGGTGTTCAGATAACCGGCGCGGTCAACGAGCACCGATTTCGTGAGTAAAGCCTGCGCTATAGTAATATCATGCCGAGCAAAAAGTTGTTCATAGATATTCATCAATCGGCTCTGGCCCACCGCGGCTAGCACCTGCTTGTAAGGGATACCTTTGATTCTTTTCGGCAGCCCCAATTTTTCCCTGCCGGCCGCAACCGCCCCTGAAGTGACGACTACGACTTTGACTCCCCGGCTGTGAAGATGGGCGATCTGCTTGACGAAATCAGACATGCGTTCCAGATTTAATTTGCTGGTACCCGCAGTTAGTTGACTCGTGCCAAACTTGATTACAATACGGCGGTAAGCGAAATTATCATCGACTTTTTTCTTGTTCATATTTATATCCCTGTTGTCATTCCCAACCTGACCAGAAATCCAGAAAAAATTGATATGGATCCCGCATCGGGGCACAGGGTGACATTTATTGTAAAGTCATTATATCACAGGATTATGTTAAAATGAACTTGTAAGGGCTAGTCCGGTTCGGCTAGCCCCAAATGGCGTTGTATGATATCGCGTTTTGTAAGGACGGATCTAGCCCGCCCTATCTGGAGATTGCCTTACGGAAGAAAATACCACCTGTCAATTAAGTAGTGTGGAGATTCTTCAGGTACTATGCAACTTCAGAATGACGATTGAAAAATATGGAAACATTAAATCTAACGGAATTATTGAATTTAATCAGCGAGGTGCCGGAATACGGCCGGCTCGTAGATGAACTGCGGCAAAAAAACGCATTAGCAAAAGCGGACGTCATCGAGGCGGCGCGGCCGTACCTGATCGCGGCGCTTTACGAGACGTTGGAGCGTCCGGTCATCGTGATTACGGCACAGGCCGAAGAAGCCCGCAAACTGTACGAACAAATCAGCATCTGGACACGTTCCGACGAAGTCAAACTGATACCGGAAGCCGACGCGCTGCCCTACGAACGGATTGTCTCCGATTTACCGACGGAACTGGAACGGCTGAGGGTGCTTTCGGCACTGGCGAATACGCATCACGGGAAGAGTCTGCCACTGGCAATAATTCCGGCCACGGCATTGATTCAAAAAACGGCTTCATTCAGCGAATTCACATCCGCTTTTCACACTATCAAAGAACAGCAGAATTACGACCCGATGATATTAATAAAACGGTGGCAGGCGCTGGGATTCACAACCGAGAGCACCGTCGAGATACCGGGCACGATGAGCAAACGCGGCGGCATCATTGACATCTTCCCGCCAACGAGTGAGATGCCGGCAAGGCTGGAGTTTTTCGGGAATATGGTAGAGAGCATCAGGCTTTACGACCCGGCAAACCAGCGCTCGGTGAGAAGAGTACCGGCAATCAGCATCGGACCGGCGACAGAACTGGCGGCGCCTTTCGCCGAAAACGGCCCGAAACCGGAAGATATTTTGAAAAATCTCGACTTCAACAACTGCAGCGAAGAATCACGGCAGACCTTCGCCAAAGAGCTGGATGAACTCTACCGCGGCCAAAAAACCGTGAGCAAGGAGTTTTACGCCCCATTGTTCAATCAGGACAGTCTGCTTTCATACCTGCCGGAGAATACATTGCTGATAATTGACGAACCGCTCTCCGTACAGCGCACCATCGAGGATTTCGATAATAAAGCCGTGGAAATCTACAAGGGAGAGCAGGCACAGGGCGAGCTGCCGGCGAATTTCCCGAAACCTTATTTCAGCTGGGAGGAAACAGGCCCCGCGCTGGAGAAAATACCGCAGCTGATTCTGAGCGAACTGGGAATGTCCGATAGGGCGACCACACACCGGATTGAGTTCAAGGCGCTGCCGAGCTACGGCGGACAAATGCCAACTTTCATCTCCAAAGTCAGGCAAATGCTAGCAGCCAAAGAGCGCATCATCCTGGTGACGCACCAGGCGAACCGCCTCTCCGAATTGCTCGGGGAAGCAGATATCATCGCCCCGGTGCTGATAGAAATCAAACAACTGCCCCAACCCGGCTCGTTGACACTATTACAGGGATTGCTGAATTCCGGCTGGAGTCTGCGGGATACTCATTTATTTACCGACGCGGAAATTTTCGGGTTTACCAAGCAGCAGCGGCTGCAGAAGAAAAGACTGGTGGCCCGGCATAAAATCTTCGCGGATATCCAGCCCGACGATTATGTCGTCCACATCGAACACGGCATCGGGAAATTTTACGGATTTACAGTCATACGCAACGGCGACATGGACCGGGAATTTCTGATATTGCAGTACGCCGGCGGAGACAAACTTTTCGTGCCGACGGACCAGGTGGACCGGGTCAGCCGTTACGTTGGCGGCGGGGAAACACCACCCACGCTCAGTCGTTTGGGCGGTCAGGAATGGGCGCACACCAAAGAAAGGGTCAAAGAGGCAGTGGAGGAAGTGGCCGCTGATTTACTGGATTTATATGCCAGTCGTGAGGTCGTGCCGGGATTCGCTTTTTCCAGGGATACCATCTGGCAGCGGGAGCTGGAGGCTTCATTCCCCTACATCGAAACCCCCGACCAGATTACCGCACAGCAGGAAATCAAAGCGGACATGGAGAAAAACAAACCGATGGACCGGCTGATTTGCGGCGACGTCGGCTACGGCAAGACCGAAGTGGCAATCCGGGCGGCATTTAAAGCGGTGATTGACGGCAAACAGGTGGCCGTGCTGGTGCCCACAACCGTGCTCGCCCAGCAGCATTTCGCGACGTTTACCGAGAGGATGAAAGCCTTCCCGGTGAAAATAGACGTCTTGAGCCGATTCCGCACCGGCAAAGAGCAGGATAAAATCATCGAAAAACTGCAGCAGGGCACGGTAGACATCTGCATCGGCACGCACCGCCTGATTCAAAAGGACGTGCAGTTCAAGAACCTGGGACTGCTGGTTATTGATGAAGAGCAGCGGTTTGGGGTGGCACATAAAGAATTTCTAAAGAAAATGCGGCAGGAAGTGGACGTGCTGACGCTGAGCGCCACGCCGATTCCGCGTACCCTGCACATGTCGCTGGTGGGCGTGCGGGACATGAGCACAATGGAGACGCCGCCTGAAGACCGGCTGCCGGTGCGGACTTATGTCGCGGAATACGACGAGCGTTTAATCCGGGAAGCGGTGCTGCGGGAACTGGAACGCGGCGGCCAGGTCTTCTTCGTGCACAACCGCGTGCAGACCATTGAAATTGTGGCGGATAAATTAAGACACCTGATTCCGGAAGCCAGAGTCAGTGTGGGGCACGGGCAGATGCCGGAAGGCGGGCTGGAAAAAGTCACCACCGAATTCATGCAGGGCAAAGCGGACATCCTGGTCTGCAGCACAATTATCGAGTCCGGGCTGGATATGCCCAACGTGAATACGATGATAATCAACCAGGCCGACCGTTTCGGGCTGACGCAGCTGCACCAGTTAAGGGGGCGGGTGGGACGCGGGGCAACGCTGGCTTATGCGTATCTATTGTTCGATAAAGGCAAGAGACTGACGCCGGTGGCGGAAAAGAGGCTGCGGACAATTTACGAAGCCACAGAATTGGGCGCGGGATTCAGCATTGCGATGAAAGACCTTGAAATCAGAGGCGCGGGCACGCTGTTGGGGATGAAACAAAGCGGACAAATCAGTTCCGTGGGGTTCAACCTGTACAGTCAGATGCTGGCGACGGCGGTAGAAAAGCTGAAAATGCAGAAGAGCGGCGTAATCCAGACGCCGAGCACCTCGAAGTTGCCGCCGCCGACCATTGATTTGCCATTATCCGCCCTGATTCCCGAGGATTACGTAGGTGATATGGTGGCGAGGCTGGAATTATACCAGCGGATGGCGGACATCAGCGAATTAAAGCAAATTCCTAACCTGGCGCAGGAACTGAACGACCGCTTCGGGGTGCCGCCGAAAGAAGTGGAAAATCTGCTGTACATCCTGAAAATCAGGGTCATCGCGAAAGACCGCGGCATCGAATCCATTTCCAACCTGGACGGCGAGATAATCATCCAATTATTTGCCGGGATGCAGCTGGACAAGAAGAAACTGGCACGTTTTTACCGGGACGGGGTGAAACTGGGGAACAGCCAGCTCCGGATGAGCCTGCGGCAGCCGGGGAAGGGCTGGCGGACGATGCTTGAAGAGATTATCAACGCAATGGGATGAAAAACTTCAAAATAATCAAGAATCAAGTATCAATAATCAAGAAAACACTAATAACTAATATCGAAATACGAAATAAATTCAAATATCAAATTATTAAATACCAGAAGAATATTCAGCTTCCCTTTCGAGTAGTGTGAAAAAACACTGGATACCGACTTTCGTCGGTATGGGCGAGCGTACATTTTAACTGCGGTTTAAAGTATTTCGTCCTTAATGGACTCAAGGTTCGAAACCCGACCCTACAGAACAATTTACATCCCCGAATTTGAGATTGCTTCGTACTTATTCGTCTTCGCAAAGGAGGTTGGATGGTGGCTGGATGCCGACTTTCGGGGGTATGGGCGGTGGGGTTTCCAACCCCACCCTACAGAACGATTTTTTATTTCTGAAAAATATTTTATAAATTCCCTTGTAATCCCTTTTTTGTTCTGCTAATATGAATACCAGAGCCTTTAAGCTAGTCCCGTGAGACTGGTAAGGGGAAAGACAGAGTCTGAAACATGAACCTCTTGCCACATCCACGGCAAGGGGTTTTTTTATGGCCGAAAAAGTCCTGATGACCGAAGAAGATATCCGGCGGACGCTGGCCCGCATCGCGCACGAAATCATCGAGCGGAGCAAGTCGCTGGATAATGTGGTCCTTATCGGGATGTATACCCGCGGCGTACCGCTGGCCAGGCGGCTGGCGCAAAACATTCAAAACTACAACCAAACCGCGGTGCCAGTCGGGGCGCTGGATATTCTCCCCTACCGGGACGACGTGCAGCACGACGTCCCGCCCAAAGTAACCCGCACCGAAGTCCCGTTCAGCATCGTCGGCAAATCGGTCATCCTGGTGGACGATGTACTTTACACCGGGCGCAGCATCCGCGCCGCGATGGACGGCATCATTGACCTGGGCCGCCCGCAATCCATTCAATTAATCGTCCTGATCGACCGGGGCCACCGCGAACTGCCCATCCGGGCGGACTACGTCGGCAAAAACGTGCCCAGCGGCCATGACGAATCAATCGCCGTGAAACTGAAGGAAACAGACGGCCTCGATGAAGTCGCAATTATCAGCCCATCCCCCGTGAAAACCAGCCAGAACGGAGCGCTAAACGGAACGCAGGGAGGCAAAAATGGACTTAAAGAATAGGGATTTAATTACCATCGACGACCTGACCAACAGCGAAATCGAATCAATCTTCTCCCTTTCGGACGAAATGTCAGACAAAATGCCGGAACAGTACGGATTGTGCGCAGGTAAAGTGATGGCCACCATTTTCTTTGAGCCGAGCACCCGCACGCGGCTCTCTTTCGAATCGGCGATGCACCGGCTCGGCGGCAGCGTCATCTCCGTGGCCGACCCGAAATCAACCTCTTTCGCCAAGGGTGAAAGCATCGCGGACATGGCCCGGATTATCAGTTCTTACGCCGATATTATCGTGCTGCGCCACCCCTGGGAGGGTGCGGCACAACTGATGGCCGATTACGCAACAGTGCCGGTAATTAACGCCGGTGACGGCGGGCACCAGCATCCCACGCAGACTTTATGCGACCTCTATACGCTGAAGAAAGAACGCGGCGACATCAAAGGGATGACAATCGCGCTATGGGGCGATTTAAAATACGGACGCACGACACACTCACTGATTTTCGCGCTGGCGAAATTCGGGGCGACGATATTATTCTGTCCCAGTCCCGGGCTGGAAGTGCCGGATAACATCATGCATAAACTGGTGACGGAATACGGCGGCGAACTGGAAAAATTCAGCAAAAACCACAAACAGAACCAGACCGGGGCTTTTCCCGTAGACGCGGCTTATATCACCCCCGAGCAGCCGCATCAACTGACGATGATGCCGGGCATTGACCTGGAAGTAACGATGAAAGCCGGCGTAGACGCATTGTATGTGACCCGGCCGCAGCGGGAACGCTTCACCAGCGAAGAAAAAGCCGCCGACCTGCAGTTCCCTATCGTCGACCAGAAACTGATGAGCGGCAAAGAACTGCAAAGGGCGCTGGTAATGCACCCGCTGCCGCGTGTGGACGAACTGGCTTATGACATGGACGCCGACCCACGCAGCATGTACTTCAAACAGGCCGCCCGGGGCGTGCCGGTACGCATGGCACTGATCGCGTTGGCGCTCGGGGTAAAGAAGAATACGATGCCGGACGCAATACCGGCCACCAAAGTAGACTATCCGGTTTACCGCCGCGAATACGGCGTGAAATGTTCCAATCCGCGCTGCGTCACCTGGCAGGAAACGGAGAAAAATTATTTGAAACCCGAATTCAAGATTGTCAGCCTGAAGCCGCTAACTTTCCGCTGCGTCTACTGCGAGCACGGCACCGAACCAAAATACGTCGCCAGCACTGAATGGCACCAGGGGACGACGGACGCGAAACGTTACAACCGCGCCAACAGCCACCTGGCGAAGAAAATCCGGCCGGAAAACCTGATTGCGTTCGACTCGGCGGAAGAAGCCGAAAAACACGGCTACCTGCCCGGACATTATGCCCAATCCCAAGCTGTTAAGGAAAAACCAAAGAATGAATAAAGCACTGTTAATTAAGGGCGGCAGACTCGTCGACCCGACGCGTAAAATCAGCCGTGTCGGCAACCTGCTGCTCAAAGACGATAAAATCAGCTGGGTCAGCGAGGGACGCGAAAACCCGGTGGGCAAAGCTTACGATACGCTGACGGCTAAAGGACTGATTGTCTGCCCCGGTTTGATTGATTTCCACTGCCACCTGCGCGAGCCCGGATTTGAGAGCAAGGAAACAATCGCCACCGGGACAAAGGCCGCAGCTTACGGCGGCTTTACCACAATTTGCTGCATGCCGAACACCCGGCCGCCGCTGGATTCCGCCGAGATGATTGTCACGGTGAAAAACAAAGCGGAACAGGAAGGGATGATTCAGGTCTTCCCCATCGGGTGCGTAACCAAAGGCCGGAAGGGCAAGGATTTAATTTACATGGAACCGCTGGTAAAGGCAGGCGTTGTCGGATTCAGTGACGACGGCGACCCGGTAAAAACGCCGGAATTAATGGAAGAGGCGCTGGAAATCGGAAAAATGTTCAATTTACCGATAATCGACCATTGTGAAGACCCCAACGGCGGGCCACCCGAAGGTGAAGAAAAAATCGTAGCCCGCGACCTGGAAGTCGCTGAAAAGACCAATGGCTGGGTGCATATCGCCCATGTCAGCACCGCCGGCGCGGTTAACCTCATCCGGCAGGCCAAAGCTAAGGGCGTCAAGGTCACCGCCGAAGCAACGCCGCACCATCTGCTGCTGACGGAAGATATGATTCAAAAACGGGGTTCATTAGCGAAGGTGAATCCGCCCTTGAGAACGGAAGCAGACCGGCAGGCCCTGGTGGCAGGAATCAAAGACGGCACCATCGATATTATCGCCACGGACCATGCGCCGCACACGATGCAGGAAAAACAGCGCCCCTATGCGGACGCCCCGGCCGGCATCAGCGGATTTGATACCGCGGTGGGCAGCCTGATGTGGCTGGTACAATCCAAGCAGCTGACTTTGACGGAACTGATTGCCTGCCTGACGAGCAAACCGGCGGCGATTTTAAACAAACCGCTGGGCAGCTTCGTCGAAGGAACCGCGGCCAATGTGACAATCATCGACCCAAACAAAGAATGGGTTGTGGACGTGAATAAATTTGTCTCGATGGGCAAAAACACGCCATTGGCCGGGGCAAAACTGACGGGCAAAGTGGTGGCGACAATTTATCAGGGCAACTTGGTGTATAAAGACGATTCTGTAATAATAGGATTGAGATAATGAAGAAACAAGCATACCTGGTGCTGGCGGACGGTTCATTCTACGAAGGATTTTCTTTCGGAGGGGAGGCGGATACTTTCGGGGAAGTGGTTTTCAATACGAGCATGATCGGGTATCAGGAAATGCTCACCGACCCATCCTACGCCGGACAAATCCTGGTGCCGACCTACCCGCTCATTGGGAATTACGGGGTGAATGACGAAGATAACGAAACAAACCGGATTCAAGTCCGGGGTTTTGTAGTGCGGGAAGAATGCCTGCAGCCAAGCCATTACCTGAATAAAAAGACAATACACGAATATTTGCGCGATGAAAACATCGCCGGGATATACGGGCTGGACACGCGGGCGATTACGCGAAAATTACGCTCCGTCGGAGTAATGATGGGGATGATAACATCCAGTATGACACCGGACCAGGCGCTGGCGGAACTGAAGAGCAAACCGGACTACGGTATCGCAGATTATGTCAAGGAAGTCAGCACGAAAAAGCCTTTCGTCTGGGAAAAAGATAAACCGGTTGAATATAAATATAATGTTGTCGCCTACGATTGCGGCCTGAAATACAATATTCTGAGGCTGCTGAAGGCCCGCGGCTGCAAGGTCACGGTAGTGCCCTGCACCAGCACGGCGGAGGATATTTTGAAAATGAATCCGGACGGGATTTTACTCTCGCCGGGACCGGGCGACCCGAAAGTGCTGGATTACGCGGTGAAAACAGTACAGGGGCTGGTGGAGAAAAAACCGATTATGGGCATTTGCCTGGGGAACCAGCTGCTGGGGCGGGCTTTCGGGGCGAATACCTTCAAGCTGAAATTCGGGCACCGCGGCGCCAACCACCCCGTGAAGGAATTTGCCACAGGACGCGTCCACATCACCGCGCAGAACCACGGCTATGCCCTGGACCCGGATACGATGAAGAACGGCCTGGAAGTGACCCACATCAATTTAAACGACGGAACGGTGGAGGGGCTGCGGCATAAAGAATTGCCGATTTTCGCCATCCAGTACCATTCGGAGGATTCCCCCGGCCCGATGGATAACCGGTATCTGTTCGACAGGTTTATCAAGATGATGGAGACGAAATAATGCTGGATTTCCATTCTGAGGATACGGAGTACCCGAAGAATCTCCATCTCTACTCAATAGGGTGGGAGATTCCTGTTCGTTACGCACAGGGTGGATTAAATGACTAATTACTATGTTTATATTATGAGCAACAGGTCTAGCACCCTTTATACAGGCTCAACGAATAACCTGATAGGGCGAGTTATTCATCATAAAGAAAAATTGGTTGATGGATTCACTAAACGGTATGGGATTAACCGACTCGTTTATTATGAAGTCGGGGAGACGAGAGAAGCAGCGGTTAACCGTGAAAAACAAATCAAGGGTTGGACAAGAGCTAAAAAAATAGCGCTGATTGAATCGGTCAACCCAACCTGGAGAGATTTAAGTTCGGATTTCATGGACTATAAAGAGAAATCGGACGATATCAATAAACCAATAATGAAGAGAGGGATTCCGGTTTGATTGAATAGGCAGGGAGACCCTTCGCTATGCTCAGGGTGGAATGTTAGGGTCGGTGTATATATAGCAGGCAGGGAGACCCTTCACTTCGTTCAGGGTGGAATACCATAAAGGAATAACATGACGATAAAAAATAAGCCCAGGAAAGTATTAATCATCGGGTCAGGGCCGATAATCATCGGGCAGGCGGCGGAATTCGATTATGCCGGCACGCAAGCCTGCAAAGCGATGCGGGAAGAAGGCGTCATTTCGGTGCTGGTCAATTCTAACCCGGCCACAATTATGACCGATGAAGATATTGCCGACGTGGTTTACGTCGAACCGCTGACGGTGGAAGTAATTGCCCGCATCATCGAAAAAGAGCGACCGGACGGGCTACTGCCGACGCTGGGCGGGCAGACCGGGTTAAATCTGGCCGTAGAATTAGCCGATGCCGGGGTTTTAGAGAAATATAACGTGCGCGTACTGGGCACGCCGATTCAGACCATCCGCAACGCGGAAGACCGCGAGCTTTTTAAACAATTACTGATTAAAATCGGGGAACCTGTACCGCGCAGCGAAACCGTGGAAACGATGGAAGACGGCCGGCGGGTGGCCAAAGAAATCGGCTTGCCGGTAGTCATCCGTCCGGCTTATACGCTCGGGGGCACGGGCGGCGGTTTCGCACACACGTGGGAAGAGCTGGAACTGGTGCTCAACAGCGGGCTGACGGCCAGTCCGATTCACCAGGTGCTGGTGGAAGAATCGGTGGCGGGCTGGAAAGAACTGGAATATGAAGTGATGCGCGACGGCGCGGACAACTGTATCACTATCTGCAACATGGAAAATATCGACCCGATGGGCGTGCATACCGGCGACAGCATCGTAGTGGCGCCGAGCCAGACTTTGACCAATAAAGAATACCAGATGCTGCGCACCGCCAGCTTGAAAATAATTCGCGCACTGGGCATCGAAGGCGGCTGCAACGTGCAGTATGCCCTCGACCCGAAGAGCGAAAGATATTACGTTATCGAGGTGAACCCCCGCGTCAGCCGCAGTTCGGCGCTGGCCAGTAAAGCGACCGGTTACCCGATTGCGCGGGTGGCATCTAAAATCGCCGTGGGCAAACGGCTGGATGAAATCCCGAACGCGGTCACCGGTAAAACGATGGCGGCTTTTGAACCGGCGCTGGACTACATCGTGGTCAAAATCCCGCGCTGGCCTTTCGACAAATTCGCCAGCGGCGACCGGCTGCTGGGCACGCAGATGAAAGCCACCGGCGAGGTGATGGCTATTGACCGCACCTTTGAGGCGGCTTTACAAAAGGCGGTACGCTCGCTGGAATTCGGCAAAAAAACGCTGCTCTGGGAAGACCGTAAATGGATATTGGGTCCAGATATCAACACTTATCCGCTGGAGCCGACCGATTTGCGGCTCTGGGCCGTGATGGCGGCCTTGCGGCGCGGCATCAGCCCCGCGGCAATTCATCAGAAAACAAACATTGATATGTGGTTCCTGGATAAAATGGTTAATATCGTCAACATGGAAAAACAACTGCTCTCACAACCGCTGACTCCGGATTTCCTGCGGGCAGCGAAAAAACTCGGGTTTTCCGATGAAATGATCGGGACGCTGGCGGACCGGCTGCCGGAACAGGTCCGGGAAATGCGGCAGGAATGGAAAATCCGGCCGGTGTACAAAATGGTAGACACCTGCGCGGCGGAATTCGACGCTGCCACGCCTTATTTTTACAGTACTTACGAAACCGAAAACGAGGCAATTGCCGCCGACCGGAAAAAAGCCGTGGTCATCGGCTCGGGGCCCATCCGCATCGGGCAGGGCATCGAATTTGACTACTGCAGCGTGCACGCCGCGATGGCATTGAAAGAGGCCGGCTATCAGAGCATCATGATTAACTCCAATCCGGAAACCGTCTCGACCGATTTCGACACCAGCGACCGGCTTTATTTCGAATCGCTGGACGAAGAAAGTATCCGCGATATCCTGGATAATGAAAATTCGAATAACGGCGAGGACGCTGCAAACACGCCGTCAATCGTGCAGTTCGGCGGCCAGACCGCGATTAACCTGGCCGACCCGCTAGCAAGAGCCGGGATGCCGGTTTTGGGCACCAGCGCCGAATGCATTGACCTTTCCGAAGACCGCCGGAGATTTGAACAATTTTTAGGGAACCTAGGAATACCGCAGCCGCCCGGAGCCGGCGTGACAAGCATCGAGGAAGCATTGAAAGTGGCCAAACTCATCGGCTACCCGGTGCTGGTGCGGCCGAGCTACGTGCTCGGCGGGCGCGGCATGGAAATCGTGCACAACGCCTCCGAATTATCGCACTATATGAGCATCGCCACCGAATTGAACACCGGGCACCCGGTTTTAATTGACAAATACCTCGAAGGGAAAGAAGCGGAAGTAGACTGCATCTGCGACGGCGAAACGGTGCTGATTCCCGGCCTGATGGAGCAGCTGGAACGCGCCGGGGTGCACAGCGGCGACTCGATGGCCGTTTATCCCGGGTTGACATTGACCACGGCGGAAATAGACACGATTACCGATTACGCAGTGCGCATCGGGTTGGCATTAAACGTTAAAGGTTTGATGAATATCCAGTTTGTGATTATGCCGGACCATCCGCTGGGCGGCGCGGCGGTTTATGTGCTGGAAGTAAACTCGCGGGCCAGCCGCACGGTGCCTTTCATTTCCAAAGTGACCGGCGTGCCGATGGTGAAAGTAGCCGTGAAAGTGATGCTGGGCACCAGTCTGAAACAGCAGGGCTACGAAACCGGTATTTACAAACGACAGCATTTGGTGGCGATTAAAGCGCCGGTCTTTTCCATGTCCAAATTAATCGGGGTGGACACGCACCTCGGGCCGGAAATGAAATCCACCGGGGAAGTGATGGGCATTGACTACCGGTTTGAGGCGGCCCTGGCAAAAACCTTATTAGCCGCTGGATTGATGCTGCCTAAAGAAGGCGGCATCCTGCTGAGCGTCTCGGACAGAGATAAACCGGAAGCCGTGCCGATTATCAAAAAACTGGCAGGCATCGGCTATAAATTATACGCCACCGAAGGTACGGCGGCGATGCTGAGCGCAATGGGTCTGCCGGTAACCATGACTACCAAGAAATTGAGCGAAGGGCACCCCAATGTGCTGGATGTGATTATCGGCGGAAATGTGCAGGGCGTGATTAACACCGTGACCAGCAGCGGGACGGTAATGCGGGACGGTTTCGCTATCCGCCGGACCGCCGCCGAAAGAAGAATCCCCTGCTTTACGTCGTTAGATACTGCACGCGCGGCCGTGGACATCCTGGTCAGGGACAAACATGATTATCACGTCCAGCCGCTAGCATCCTACCGCAACAGGAGAGAACCGTGAACCGAGAAATTTGCGATGTGATTTCCAATACCGAGCTGATGCCGGGGGTTTATTTGATGTGGCTGCAGGCGCAGGAAATTGCGCGCCGGGCGCATGCCGGTCAATTTGTGATGGTCGCGTGCGGCGAGGGAAACACACTGCGGCGTCCCATCAGTGTACACAGCGTAGAACATGATAATTTTGCCCTGCTCTACGCGGTAGTGGGAAAAGGCACGGAACAGTTGACCCACCTGAAAAACGGGAGCAAACTGGATGTTCTGGGGCCGATGGGAAATGGTTTTCAAATATCCCCGAAACCTTCGGGGACGTTGAGTTATCTGATAATTGCCGGCGGCATCGGAATTGCGCCGCTGCGGTACCTGGTAGAGACAGTGAAGCCGTGGTGCCGGCAAATCATTGTTTTACAGGGCGCGGCCACCGCCGCCAAGCTGTATCCAAAAAAACTGCTGCCGCAGGGTGCCAGCGTGACCGAAGCTACCGACGACGGCAGCGCCGGACACAAAGGGTTTATTACCGATTTAATCCCGACTTTTGCCACGACAGCCGACGTGGTCGTCGCCTGCGGGCCAATGCCGATGCTGAAAAATATGGCGGAAAATCAGAACAAACTGAGACTGACGGGAAAACCGGTCTTCATATCGATGGAAATGCGGATGGCCTGCGGCCTGGGCGTCTGCTACGGCTGTACCATCCGGACGAAAAACGGGATGAAACAGGTCTGCAAAGACGGGCCGGTGTTCGACTTGAACGAAATCATCTGGGACGAGATGGCAAGGATTTAAAAAAACAGATTTAATTTGATTCATCCTGCGCACTCTGAGCTGCTTGAGGTAATTGAATCTGAAGCGGCTGGTTATAGCCGGAAAAATCCCATTCGCCGTTGAATGTCACCAGAATATGCTGAAACCCGACATTATCGCTATTCACACCGACATCAATAGCGGTGACATTGCCCGATACAACATCAAAACTGAGGCTGATATCTTCCTTAAGCGGTGAATCATCATCTTGGTCAATCCAGATTTTCACGGAACTGCCTTTTAAGGCTTTCATGTAAATTTCTTTTGACCTTTCCACACCGGTCTTCCACCATTCCACGGAAGGGCCGTTACCCTGTTCCTGCGATAATACCCAATCGGCAGCGGCGGCAGCGGAAGGGACAAATTGAATGATTTCATAATTACGTCCATTAATTTGCGCAGTACCAACCGAAGCAATATTTTTCGCGGATTGCAGTAATTCAATCTGAGGCGATAACTGAGAATAATAGGCCCAAAAATAATCCTGATTGCTGGAGTTATATTTTGTCCAGGGTTGAATCACACCTGCCGGTGAATACAAAGGCGGAGAACTGCTATTGAAAAATATCCATCCTCCGATGAGATATCTCTCGAAGATGAAGGAACTGACGTCATCGGGAATCGCCTGGCAATCCATCGAATAATGCATGTCCGGGTCGGACACATCAACCTGTCTTTGACTTTTCCATTCAGGGTCTCCGTTGACGGAGAATTGGATTTCTCAACGATGGTGAAATTCTCGGTTAAATCGGTGTTCAGGCAGTAATATTTCATTAGATTCATCGCGGAGATGGTCTTATTGAGAATTGGATTAGCGGGTGTTAACGATGCCGTTGATTCTAAATTGGAACAACCGGTCAGTACCAGTACGCAGCCAAGGACTACTGTTGCTAAAATCCGTTTCATTTTCCCTGCACTCCTTATTTTCCGTATTTTCAAAACCTCGCTAATTATTAATACGAAAAGAAACGCCGTACTTTGCAATGATTTGAAAAATAGGTAAAATATGATGAAACATATTTATGAGGTGTAGTGATGATTTATTACAGCGAAATCAGTTTACGGACACAGGCTGACGGCGAGATTGTTGATATTACAGCCAAAGTACAGAAAATATTGGCGGAATCGGGCATTACCAGCGGAATCGCGACAGTATTCGTCACCCATTCCACCTGCGGGATTACCACCGTGGAATACGAGCCGGGTTTAATCGAGGATTTGGCGAACGCGTGGGAAAGGTTGGCGCCGAAAGCCATCTCTTATGGGCACGATGCGCACTGGGGTGACGGCAACGGCTACGCCCACGTGCGGGCTTCCCTGCTGGGGGCCTCATTAACGGTGCCATTTACGGATAAAAAAATGGTATTGGGCACGTGGCAGCAAATCATTCTGGTGGATTTTGATAACCGGCCGAGAAACAGGACGGTGGTGGTGCAGGTGATGGGGGAATAGAATCATTTAACATTGGAACTTAATTGGTTTGATATATATTTGATTACACTTATTAATGTTTTTACATGCTCTTTGAGTCTTGCATAGCCGCAATGCCCCATCCCTTGATCCCTTCCCGACGGGAAGAGAAATTTGATTTAGAGGGGCTGCGCCCCTCATAACTCAAGCCCTGCTTGATAGGAAATAAAATAAGAAGATAGGAATATAATCTTCCTTGATTTTAAATTTTAGAAGTGCTTAAATGAAAGTAGAGTAATGCAAACGGGAAGGTGATACAAAATGGCAAACCAGATTGGAAAAAGATATCACTGCACAAAATGCGGCAGCGAATTCATCGTGACCAAAGCCGGCGCGGGTACCCTTACCTGCTGCGGCCAACCCATGGAAATCAAGAAATAAGACGGTTCTCCTAAGGAGGATTTTTCGATGGCGAGTCAACTTGGTAAAAGATATAAATGTGAAGTTTGCGGTACTGAAATCCTGTGCATCAAAGCCGGCACTGGCGTTATGACCTGCTGCGGCAAAGAATTGAAATCATCGGAAGCTAAACCGATTCCTTCATCCGACTAAATTTTTTTATTTTCCGTTCTGAATCAACGAGAAGAACTCAGCGCGGCTTGCGGCATTTTTCCGGAACGACCCTCGAATCGCCGAAGTGATGATATTTGTCCCAGGTTTTTTCACGCCGCGCATCACCATACAGAGATGCTCTGCCTGAATAACCACGCCCACACCCTGCGGCTTTAACCCTTCCACAATCGCATCTGCGATTTGTGTTGTCATCCGTTCCTGGATTTGAGGACGGCGGGCAAATATTTCCACCACCCTAGCGAATTTGCTGATGCCGACGACCCGCCCGCTGATATCCGGGATATAGCCGACATGCACCACGCCGAAAAAGGGCAGCAGGTGATGCTCGCACATTGAATAAAACGGGATATCCTTGAGGATGACCATTTCGCGGTGCCCCAGTTCATAGGTACCTTTCAGTTCGGCAACCGGGTCCATGGTCATGCCGGCGAACAACTCGGTATACATTTCCGCCACCCGTTTGGGCGTATCTGCCAGACCCTCTCTGGCCGGGTCCTCCCCAATCGCGGTAATAATCGAAGCTACGGCTTTTTGGACAGCTTTCTCATCAACCATATTGCCCTCCTTCGCGAGAATAGTCTCTAAGATTCAACAGATGACAACTAATTGTAGTCGTATTGCGGGTAAGAGTGCAATAACCGGTTAAGAAAGAATAAATGCGTATTCGTTACTAATGCGAAATAATATAATAGACACTAACGAATACCTCTCCAACTTTCACATTTTTAAAATTCATCCAATCATAGTTGGAGCAGTATAAATGATGTCACTATGCCCCATCCCTTTAGTCCCTTCCCAGTGTGGGAAGGGAAGTTATTTTTTTTGGGCTGCGCGAGGGCAAACACCCTCGCTTGCCCGAGGCAAACCCCTTATCCCATCCACTCCATCATTAAAAAACGGATAGAACGAAAATGATAATATTTGATTTATATTGCGGACAAGAGTGCAATATCAGGTTAAGAAAAACACGGTTAGTTATTTAGGGATTCCGGCGCGGATTGCGACCGAAAAATTCACCGACTGCTGCGGCTCTACCCAAAGGCTCCGCGCCAGGTCGTCAAGGGCAAAATTATCCCGCGTCCAGGGTTCGAGGCAGACAAAGTCTTTTCCGGCTAAATGCCATATCCGGACAAATTGAAAAAGAGCAGGGTCGTTTTCGATGGTTAATTCTTTGCCCGGCATCCGGACTTGAATGCGACCAGGGTTAGGAAATGATTTATCGAATTCTGAGGTCCAATCAATTTTTCCGGCATGAAAACGGGCGATATTAGAGACTAAAAGATGTTTTTCAGCCTGACTGATTTTAAAATAAGGATGGATGCCGTAGGCCGTAGGCATCGGTCTGGCACCCATGTTCGTTACCGTCATATTATGGGTCAATTGATTTCCGGAAATTGCCACGTTCAATTCCAGGGTAAAATCAAAGGGATATATTGCTTTGGTGTTTCCGCCGGACTGAAGCTGTAAGGTAATCGAATTTTGATTCTGTTCCGTGAGGTTCCAGGCCGTATTTCGGGCGAACCCATGCCGGGGCAGTTGGTAAAGGTTACCTTGCAGAGGGCCGGCATTGGGGAAAAGCAACGGTATCCCGCCGCGCACGTTTTGGGCAACGTCATTAAACGTGGCTCGTTCCAGAAAGAGTATTTCCGTATCATTAACCGAGAAAGACGTGACGAGCCCGCCCCGCGCAGGCGCGATTTTCGCCCCGGTGCTTCCCGATACCAGAGTAATTTCTTTGAAAGTCTGTTCCATCATATTTCAGGTTAACTGCCGCCCGGTTTGACCAGGGGGATTTTGGCGGCACACAGCGGACATTTATCCGCCGGGTAGCTCACGGCTTCCGCGCGGTGGCAGCCAAAAAGCGGTGCGCCGAAATCCGGTTTCTGTTCTGTGCGGTCCACCAGCACCCCGACGCCGATGACAATTCCCTTCCTTTCTTTTACAGCGGCGATGACTTCCCGGATAGAACCGCCGGTGGTCAGAACATCGTCAACGACCAGGACGCGGTCGCCGGGATTAATCGCGGCTCCACGCTTGAAGGCAAAAGTTTTATTCTCTGCTTTTTCCGCGTAAACGGCGCGGGTACCCAACTGCCGCGCAACCTCAAAAGCGAGGATAATGCCTGCAGTAGTCGGCCCGGCTACCAGATCTATCGACTCCTTGCGGAAATTTTCGGCAATCATGCCGCAGAGCTGCTGCACGTACTGCGGATACTGCATCACTTTGAACTTTTCCCAATAGACCGGGGAATGCCGGCCTGAGGTCAGAATAAAGTGACCGTCCAGGATGGCCCCTGATTTGCGGAACATTTCTTCGGTATTCATGATCACCACCACTTAATTTATTATTTTTCAGTTGACCGTCGTAGTCACTACTGAAGCAGGCTGTGTAAAATTATGCGCCCGTCCCACAAAGATACCGGCCAGATGTTGAGCCAGGCTTTACCGATTATCTCATTACGCGAGACGAACCAGCCGTAATGGGAATCGGTGCTGTCATTGCGGTTATCCCCCAGCACAAAATATTCATTTGCCGGGATAACAACGCTAGTATAGGTATAGATAGGGGCCTGTTTAATATAAGGTTCGTCCGGCGTGAAATAACTGCCGTCGGCAGAGTAGATAATAACTGTGCCATTCTGGATGACAACCTGTTCACCCGGCAGACCGATAATACGTTTGATTAAAGGAGTGGTAGTGTTAATCGGTGGGTTCGGGGCATGAAAGGCAATGATATCGCCGCGCTGCGGGGCATGGAATTTGTAGACCAGTTTATCCAGCAATATACGCTCATTGTTCTGAAAAGTATTTTCCATACTGGGCCCGGAGATGTAATAGGGTTGAATCACCGCACGCAAACCGAAAAACAGCAATACCGCAAAGATTACGATTGCCATGTTTTCCCAGAATGCTTTACTCCTGAATAACTTCTTCAAATCAAGTCCAATTATACCCTTTTTGCTTTGACAGGGGCGAATGCCAAAGCAGCATCCTTCAGCCGACACGGCACACCGGGGTTAAGTCAGTTAACCGCCGCAGGGACGGCAGTGCCATAATGTGAATAATTGTGCGCTAAACCGAAATCCTTCAGCGGCCAGATATCCAGCCAAACCCGGCCGATTAATTCGCTGCGGGAAACGAGATATCCGGTATGAGAATCATCGCTGTCGTTGCGGTTATCGCCCAGCACAAAATACTTATTCGCAGGGATAATGGGACTGGTATAGGTATAATCCGGCGGCTCTTTGATATACGGTTCGTTCAGCGTCAGAACACTGCCGTCCGGTTCGATTATTTTAACGGTGCCGTTGGATATTTTTACCTGCTCGCCAGGGAGGCCGATGATACGCTTGATTAAAGGAGTGGTAGTAGTAATCGGGGGGTTCGGGGCATGGAAGACGATAATATCGCCCCTCTGCGGCGTGCCGAACTTGTAGGCCAGTTTATCCACCAGCACCCTTTCGTTAACCTGGAGGGTATTTTCCATGCTGCCGCTGATGACAACATAATCCTGAATAACTGCGCGTAATCCGAAAAACAACAGGACGGCGAAGACAACGATGGCGACGTTTTCCCAGAAAGATTTACTTTTTAATAAGTTTTTCAAGTTCAATCCCGAAATAAATTTATTTCTAAACCGGAATAATTCCTTTAAACCGGTAATCCCTAGCTTTCACTTTCGGATAATTCAACGCCCAGATTATCCGGGGCTTCCAGGAAGGATATCGTGAGTTGGGGACTGATTTTAGTGACTTCCATCGAGAACTTAACATCGTTAGCTTTTAATTCATCCACCGCTTTTTGCAGATGGGGAACGCACATGCCGAAATGGCCTAAACCGGCCTTTTTTTCGTCGTCCGTTTTACTGATTAACATCGTGACGCCGCAGAGGTCCAGTTTCAGCATATACCGGCCCTTGCCCATGTCCATTTTTTCTACCAGCCTGGCGCCGAATGTTTTCTCGTAGAATTCGGCTGTTTTTGCGGGGTCTGTGCTCGTTACATGGATATGGTCGAATTTGTATTTGGACATTTATTCTCCTTTATTATTCGCCAAAAATATAAATTTATAATTTGGACATCTAATATATTTTACACTAGAACAGGGATTAGCGGTATTTTGTATTAAGCCTGATAGATTTATCGTATAATTAATCAGCATATTATATTCGGAGTGAATTAAAATATCCGATGGGTAATAACACAGTAATCGTAATCGGGGCGGGGGCCAGCGGGATGATGGCGGCCGGGAGAGCGGCGGAATCCGGCGCATCGGTACTGCTGCTGGAAAAAATGGAACATCCCGGCAAAAAAATCCTGATCAGCGGAAAAACGCGCTGCAACCTCACTAATTCCAAAGAACTGGATGAATTCATCACAATGTACGGCGCGAACGGCAACTTCCTATACCGCGCCTTCAACAATTTTTTCCGGAAAGAACTGCTTGAATTCCTGAGCCGTTACGGCGTGGAGACTAAAACCGAACGCGGCGGCCGGATTTTTCCAGTTTCGGACAACGCCGGGGACGTGGTAGAAGCTTTCCGCAAATACCTAGCCGATAACAAAGTGCAGATTAAAACCGGGGTCGGCGTCAGTAAAATACTGGTGGAAAACGGCGGTGTGACCGGCGTGCAGGCAAGGGCTAAAACTTACCCGGCAGCGGCGGTCATTCTAGCAGCCGGCGGTGCTTCTTACCCGGCCACCGGTTCCACCGGCGACGGCTGCCGTCTGGCGGCGGCAACCGGACACACAATAGTTAAACTGCGCCCGGCGCTGGTGCCGCTGGTAGTCAAAGAAATTGAACGTGCGAAAAGCATGCAGGGGGTCAGCCTGCAAAATATCCGCCTGACCGCTTACCGGTGCAGCGCCAGTGAGATTGACCCGGTTAAAACGCCAACAAAAGACACGGGCCGTGGAATACCGGGGAAAAAGCCGCAGGCGCCGGTAATCGAAAGCCGCATGGGCGATATGATGTTCACGCATTTCGGCATCGGGGGGCCGGTAACGCTGCAGATGAGCCTGGCGGCGGTAGACGCGCTGGCAAGCGGCCCGGTCAGCGTGGCGATAGACCTGAAACCGGCCGTCGGTTACAAGGAACTCCAGGCACGGTTACAGCGTGATTTCGACAGCCATGGGAAGCGGAGTTGCCACAACATTTTGAAAGAACTGCTGCCGCAAAAACTGATTGTCCCGTTTATTGAAATGAGCGGCATCCCACCGGAAAAATGCGGCTGCGACATCACAGCGGCAGAGCGGGAACGGCTACTGGTTTTACTGAAATCACTGCGCTTCAACATCAAATCGGCGCTGCCGCTGACCTCAGCAATGGTGACTGCCGGAGGTGTCGCCCTGAAAGAAATTGACCCACAAACGATGGGTTCAAAACTGGTTAAAGGGCTGTACTTCGGCGGGGAAGTGATGGATATTGATGCGGAAACCGGCGGTTACAATCTGCAGGCGGCCTTCTCGACAGGGTTCCTGGCGGGAGAAAGTGCGGCGGAATACGTCGCCGAAAATGCGAAGTTTGTATAAAAGGTTATTTCCCTGGTGATTTTCAACTCTCTCTTAATCTCTCCCTAACAGGGAGAGAGATTACTGGCTCATAGCCGAAATTAAACAGTCTGTCCAGAAACAGATTCAGGCACAACCGGCGCAGGTTCCATATCGCCTTCGATGGCAGCTTTCATGGCGGAAATGCCGACAACAAGCTGAGCGTCATCGGGCTCGCGGGTGGTGAGCGCCTGGAGCCACAGCCCAGGAGTCAACAGAATTTTGACAACCGGGTTATCAACATGATTGGCGCCGAAGTAAATGAATTCATAAGCCAATGCCGCAATCACCGGCACGAGCAGAATGCGGCTTAATACCATAATCCACAATGCATGTTTGCCCACCAGCGAGAAAACAATGATGGCGATAATCAGTACTACAAACAGGAAACTGCCACCGCAGCGGACATGGGCTTTGCTGTATTTTCTAATTGCGTCGGGTTCGAGGGGCGCTCCGGCTTCATAACCGTTGACGGCTTTGTGTTCGGCACCGTGATAGGCAAAAACCCGTTTAATATCCGGCATCAGCGATACCAGCCACAGATAAATCAGGAACATCGCCAGGCGGATCAGGCCCTCGACCAGGCTGAAAAAACCGGATGAAGTCTGTACGCCGATTAATTTGGTTAAGAAGAGCGGACCCAGAAAAAAGAATGCGACCGCAAAAACCATCGAAACCGCCAGGGCCACCCAGACCCAGCCGCTTATTTGATTTGAGTCCTCTTCACCGATGGCAACGTTGGCCGAATAAGTTAAAGTCTGGATGCCAAAAACCAGCGATTCAATCAGAACGATAATACCGCGGATTAGCGGGGTCGCGCGTAATTTGCCGGTATAGGCTTTGGGCAGCGGTTCTTTATTGACGACCACTTCACCGTCAGGTTTACGGACGGCGGTGACCATGTTCTTTTCGCCGCGAATCATGACGCCTTCAATGACTGCCTGCCCGCCGTAATGAAATTTTTTCGCCGCCATTTTTCTCCTCAATAAAGAAAAGGAGCGGTTTTTTATTCCGCTCCCTGTTTTCTTTAAGTCCGCAGTTAACTTTTCTTCTCCGTCTTCTCGTAACGACGGCGGAAGCGTTCCACTCTACCGGCAGTATCAACAACTCTTTGTTCACCGGTGTAGAAGGGATGGCATTTACTGCACAACTCTACGCTGATTTCCTTTTTGGTCGAGCCAACGGTAAAAGTGTTACCGCAGGAACAGGTAACCTTGGCAGTGGGGAAATATTGAGGATGAATCTTTTCTTTCATTTTATCTATTCAGCGTAAACGCTGACCTTTCTCCTGTCGTTGCTATAAGGTTCGTACTTCACTTTACCGTCAATCAAAGCAAAGATGGTGTAATCCTTACCCAAACCGACGTTAACGCCGGGATGAATCCTGGTGCCTCTCTGTCTGACAATGATCGAGCCTGAAGTAACTATTTCCCCGGCATATTTTTTAATGCCGAGGCGTTGCGACTGACTGTCGCGCCCGTTCTTGCTCTTGCCGCCGCCCTTCTTATGAGCCACTTTCGTTCTCCTCTTTACTGGTCCGTTTAGCCTTTTTCACCGGCTCCGTCTGTTCGATGCCGGGAGCTTCGATTTTATCAATGGCCAAACGCGTGTACAACTGATGGTGTCCGGTCTTCTTGCGGAATCTGACCTTGGACTTGAATTTGTAGACAATGATTTTATCGCCGCGAACGGTACCCTTTGAAGTGGCTGTAACCTTAGCACCTTCAATCGTGGGTGTACCGACGGTGGCATTTTTGTCGTTGCCTATTACCAGAACCTTATCGAGTTCGACAGCATCGCCG
>Ga0182027_10001574_pt1 | contig 37958 bp, 39 predicted proteins | sample 712E1DmetaG_FD_121300 | JGI IMG/M metagenome (GOLD analysis project Ga0182027, IMG submission 121300) | Permafrost microbial communities from Stordalen Mire, Sweden - 712E1D metaG (Illumina Assembly) | ecosystem: Environmental > Terrestrial > Soil > Wetlands > Permafrost | place: Sweden...
ATTGTTTTAAGCCGCGTTTAAGGGCTGCCCATTTTTAACGAAGCCATGGGCGTCTTCGGCATGCGTTCCGTTCTCCCGTTTCCGCTGTCGAAACTGTTTCGCCCCCGAAAATTATTCTAGTCGAGTCTAAGGAACCGATCAGACTACCATATTTTGCGGCGCCCGTCAACGGCGCCGCCCCACAAACCAAGCTAGACCCTATTCAACATCCCTGAACCCGCGGAACTCGTACACCGCCACCTTTTCCGTCTTCCCGTCCTTCACCTGCTCCCGCACACACCGTTCGGACGCCGCCACCACCACCCGCGTGCCCCGCCACCTTAGCCGCCGCGTGATCGCGTAGGTGAGCGAGAACTCGCCCTGCACCATCGCGATCGCATAGTCCGGCACCCGCGCCATCACCTCGTCGGCCAGCCGCCCAACATCTGAAGGCGACGCACCCGCCGGCACATTGGGAAACGGCAGATCCACGATCACGCCGCCCATCTCCTTCGCCGCCTCAACCTGCTCGGCAGACCACTTTGATGATGGATGATTCGAAATGTTGATGAATGTAAGCACTGTGTTTCTCCTTGCCAAAGAACCGGGTAAACGCGCACTCGCGCGTTTTTGACCCTGCTTAAAACGATCACGCGTTGATCGTCTCGAGCAGAGGGCAGAGAAGCGCCTTCTCTGCCAAGGTTCCCGCGCGCGGGATTCTGTTGCCAAGCCGCCTGAACGGCTCCGGGATTTCTCTCCCGATTAACGACGTTTTCATCCGGTTACATTCGCCTTTCGACGAATCATCCGGGTGAGCCGGTCGGTTCCGGTGCTTAAACCATGTTCGTTCTTCTTTCTGTTCATTTGGATCAGCGACAGCCGAAGAACCGGCGCAGTTCCGGTGAAGCGAGCTGACGGATCAACTTAATTCCGCGGCTCTTCCACTGGTAGCGCTGTTGTCTGGTCGAAGCCGGAAAACGCTCGGCGCAATCCGCGTCGGTCGCTCCCTCGACGGCCGAGAGTCGCACCATGCCTATCCAGCGCCTCTGGGTCAAACCGAGTGTCGGCACCAGATCGACGATGAGCCCGGCGAATTCTTTGACGGCCGCCTCGCGCTTTTCGCGTTTGATCCGGTCTTCTTCCGCCGCCAACATCGCTTCCTGTTCGCGACGGGCGGCGCGATCAAGACTGCGACGCTTGTCGATGGCGAAGTTGCGGCCGACCACCCAGGCGAATTTCGCGGGATTCTTTGGCCAACTGCGATTAACCCGCTTTTCAAGCAGCTCGAGATCTGTTTCAGTAAGCGCCACGGGCGCCACCGATGCTCCGCGCAATATTGCGCTCCTCACTTGTGAATGCATTTGGATCCTTTTTAACGAACCGACCGGACCGCGCAGTATGCGCGTCCTAGGCCCTTCTTCAACCGACCGCTTGAGTCAATTTTTCTCGATCGAGAAATATTGACTTATCGATCTTCTGAAGAAGGGGGAGGTCTTTGGCATAGACACCCCTTCGGTTGGGGGAAGTCTGCAGACCTCCGTGTGATAGGCGCCGTTAACGTCGCGCCCTTCGCGGCCAATGGTCTTATGCAGACCACCGGAGCGAATTTAAGAATTGAAGCGGGTTTCGGTCTTTTATGCCCGCAGGATCCCCAAAGTCTATTTATATTGCGCAGTCGGACAGGGGAGTCTGCGCCGAACCCGAAATCGTTGGCTTCGGAATTCTAGTACACGTCCCAAGCGGTAACCGGTTCCGTGACCGGCCCCTTTGGCTCCTTGCCCGCGACGAGCATTTGCCGTGCAACGCGGCGCTCGTGCCGGCTCGCATCCCGCTTCATCTGCGGAATGACGAAACGGATCCGTCGCTTGGAACAGAACCTGCGGCCGCGCTGTGCGCGCTTGGTCATCATTTTTTGTTGTTCTCCTTTTTCAAGCAGTTTTGATCGCGTGGCCGGACACCCGCCCGGCCACGCCCGGAGGATTTAATCATCCGGCATATCGGCGTTCGGCCCGGCGAGCCATTCCGGTCCAACGACCTGAAAGCCGTCGATGCCGAGACGGTCGGCGAGCTGTCCCTCGTCGGTCTCGAGAAAGTCCCCGCCGACATCTCCGCCGTTGTCATGGTTCTGTGCGTTCTTCATCTTGTTCTCCTTTTTTACGGTTGGGTTTGAACGCGCACTCGCGCCTTCTTGACCCTGCCCAACCCGACCACCTTGTGATCGTTTCAGACAGAGAGCAGACGAGCGTCGGCTCGTCTGCCATGCGGGTTTCGGTCTTTTATGCCCGCGCATTTCCTCTTCGTTTGTATAGCGCGGTCGGACGAGGTGTCCGCGCTTGGCCGTTACCACTTTCCGTTCCCTTCGGACAGATCGGGCGGGTAGTAGTTCTCCGCACCGTCGTCGTCAAAGAGCCAGTGGCTTTCTTCTTCGGCCTCGACCGCCTTGCGGCACGGTTCGCATCCTTTGAGATGCGCGCGAAGCGCCTTCCGGAGGCGCCGCGGGAGCTTCACGCAAGGTTTGTGAACAATGTCCCACCGCACGGCCATGATCACGACCTGGTCTTGAGTGAGATGTCCGTTCGTTTCCATGACGTCCTCCTTGAAAGAACCGGGCAAAAACGCAACCGCGTTTTCTTGACCCTTCTTCAACCGACCGCTTAAGTCAATTTTTCTCGATCGAGAAATATTGACTTATCGATCTTCTGAAGAAGGGCGGGGATGACTTCGATCATCCCCGAAAATCCTTTCGGTGACTTTGCCGCGCTCGACCCCGCCGTGGCGGGGGAGCGATTAATAGTGCGTATCCGGTTTGCCGTTTCAGTTCGGCCAACCGGGACGAGCGCGTGGATGTTATGGCGGGTCAGAGCACTGCCTAAGTTAACATCTTACACGCACCCGTCTTGCGCTTGTCCGCCCTATCCCCGCACTATTTGTGCGGGGCTGGTCTTAAGACAAGTCGAGGGTGATGAAACGCGTCATCACCCGGCCCTGTCCCTTTTGGGGATCAGGTCCCTGTTCCCAAATTTGAGCTTTGCGCGGTTATCCCCCTGCAACCAAGAACCGACAAGCGATTCTGAAGGTTGTTTGGTTTTACCATCGCTTACATTGCAGCTTTAGCAACGCCGGTTATTGTTTTTCCCGGTGGATTGGCTTGGCACGCCGCTGACAAACAGAGCGCTCTGTTTTCAGCTCCGCGAGCGTGCGGCCTTGGACGCAAAGGTCGTCCGCGGGGATCCATCGTACCCCGCATATTGTTCACATGATCTCGTGACTCACGGCGTCGGCGATGCTCGGCGCTTCGGTCGGCGCCCGCCCCTCGATTGCATTCGCCCGGAGGCGAAGGGTCGCCGCAATCACCGTGCCCAGTCCGCCGACCGTAAGGAGGCATGTGAAAACGACCGCGCCAAGCGTGGTTTGAAAACAACCAAGCACGCCGTAGGCGGCGCTCAGCAAACCCTCTTCGGTATCGGCGAGCCGATCAATTTCGGCGATCGCGATCCACGCCAGCGCGCCGGCGAAGAGTTGCGCCAAACCGACCAAACCGAGGTAAGCGTTCCCGAGCATCCGGAGTACGAGAGAATAATTAAACATGTGTCGATCTCCTTTCAAAGAACCCGGGCAAACGCGCACCCGCGCATTTTTGACCCTGCTTAAAACGATCACGCGCTGGTCGTCTTGAGCAGAGAGCGGAAAGATCGCTTTCCGCCAAAAGTCCCTTTCGGGTTCTGTTGCCAGGCCGCTTCCGTCGGCCCCGGGGTTTCTCTCCCATCTCATGCGCCCAGCGCCTGGCGGATGCCGCGCACCTCATGGAGGTGCATGGCCACCCGCAAGTCGGCGGGTCGGATGGTCGCTTTGCGCTCCAGCTCGGCAAAGGTGAGGCCTTTGCCATGCGGGAGGCAGAACGCCTTCGCGACCGCGTCGCTTGCGAACTGTTCGTTCGCCGGGAACCGCGCCCAGCCAAGCTGGAGCCGGTGTCCGCAGACGCTGCAACGCACGATCGTCTCCGGTCGATGAATGAACATCCTGTTTTTCCTCCGTTGATTGTTGGAAAGATCTCGTCTGCCATGAGATCTCGGGCGTGTTGGCGGGAGTGTGAACACGGCCGCGAGGTCTCAGGGCAAACAAGATCGTTTACAGCCGCGCCCTTTCTTGAGAATCCGATCGGTTTTAACGGCGGGAGGGCATGCCGCTGATCGGAAACTCGAGAAAGGACGAGGCGCCTTATCAACCATTCCCGACCTGACCACCTCTCCCCCGTGTGGCCAGTTCAGGGATGGTGCGGTCTGATATCGTTCAGACCGCACGCGAATACGTTTTCCCTTTTATTTTTCACCATCGAGCTGAGCTCGACTTCGATCCGTCGATCGATGGGGTTTCGGTCTTTTATCCCCGGTGGCCGCTCTGCCCCGCACCTCATGAGGTGCGGGGGTCGTTGCGGCTTCGCGCGCAGTCAGACAAGGGCTCCCATTTTCGGGAGGGAAAGCTTATTCGCTTTCCGTCTGCGCGTCCTCGTCGGACTCCGTCGGTTCCCCGACCATTTCCGCCGCCGTACCAAGGTTCATGCCCTCGATCTCGCGCACCTGGCCGAAGCCGGCGTCAAGATCTTGAACTATGAACTTCAGCACTGCGTCGCTCCATCCGTAGATGAAGCGCACACCCTTCTCTCCCGAAGGAGCAACGACCGCGCGGTAGGGCGCTATGGTTACGAGGTACGCTCGCGCTTCCGGAGAAACTTGGGACCTGTAGCGGCGCCACAGATCGACAAAGCTTCCGGAGCACGAGTGCCCGTTTCCATACGCCCAGTCCTCGCTATCGGTGATGCCGACGAATACATCCGCCTTGATCTTGCGATCAAGCAGGTATTCGACCGGCGCACCGACGGCCGTGCCTCCGCCGCCGAGCTGCGAGATCTTTTCCGCGGTCGTGAGTATTTCATCACGAGCGGAAAGACCGCAGTCGAGGCGAACTCGAGTTGAGAAAGGCAGGGGAATGACCCGGTCCTGAACGCGCCGCAGCAGGGCTCCGGTAAAGACGCCGGCGATGTCGATGAAACGCATCGGTCCCTTTTCGGAGACCTGACCGTTCATCGAACCGCTTACGTCCGTACCGATCGCCACCACGCGGTTGCCGAAAGAGGGGACGTTCACAAAGGATCGCTCCAGCGCTTCGCGGAGAGCATCCGCAAGGCGACTGTCGCTGTCCTCGGTGGTTACGTACTTCTTCCAGGCGTTCCAGTACCGGAACGGGAAAACCTTGGAGCCTTCGATGGCCCGCTGGTCGGTGAGTCGCCGGACGGCGTACTGCACATTGGCCTCGTCCTTGAACACGCCGTGACGGGTGAACGTCACGAGGTTCCGGAGAAGGTTCATGTACGGCGCTTGTCGCAGCAACTCCGCCCATATCCGCGGCGTCGTCGCGCCCAAAGCCGGTATGACCGCCTCAAACGGCAGGCCGCCCTCACGAATGAGAGCGATCTGCGCGTCCTCGGTGGTCGCCCGCTTCAGCGTTTCGAACGCTCGGATCCGGGGGTTCAGCGCCGGGTTTGACCCCAGCTTCTGAACGCCGCCAACTAGCCAGCCGAAGCGCTCTTCGAGCGCCGCGTCCGTCGGGTGGGGGTGAGAAAGCCTGAGCACGTCCCGGAGGGTCATCTCGCGCGAAGCGGCCGAACCGTACTTCACCGCGTGATACTCGCCAAGGGTGTTCATGTGCTTCCTGACCGCGGCAACCGCGACGCCGCCAAGGCCATTTCGGCCGGGGATCGTTCCCGCGACACAGAGCGCTGTAAAAGCGCGCAGGTCGTCGGGGGTACGAATGACCCGGGGGAAAACAGCCTCGAACAGCGCCTTGGTCGCTCCCCGTCCGCCGGAGAGGATGGCCAAGCCCGTGACCGGGAGCGTCCGCATGAACCCCTTTTCCCGCGCCCAAACAAGCGCGCGAGCCAGGAATTCCGGACACTCCGTTCGAGCCTTGAGGAGCACCTCCATCGCTTCCGCGGCAAGCTGTTTGCCGGTGGCGTAGAAAGTGTCCCCGAAGGTTCCGGTCGCGAGGACCTGCACCGTCTGCTCGCGGAGCGAGCGTAGGTAGGCAGGCGCTCCGGCATGGTTCGTGACATGGTCACGTCCATGGTTGGAGCCTTTGGTCGCCTGAACGAAAGTGGCAATGTTCTGCATGGTAGCCTCCTTGGTTTTCGTTGTTACAGGCGACCGGCCTGCGCGGTTAAAAGGCGCGTCGACGCCCTTTGTTTTCTTTGACAATGATCGAAGTAGCCCCAACCAACAGTCCTCGGCTTTGTAGCCGATACGGACAATTTGGCGGTTAGAGCCCGTACGGTACGGGGCGTCGACGCTAATGGTGAGCGCAAAGGGGTGATGGGTTGTTGGGCGGTAAATTTGCTCGGAGCGCGTGTGCGCCCCGAGCGGTGGCCGCCCGGTCCAATGATTTTTATAGAAGTACCCTCGTTCTTCAGTCCTAAGGCCGTCCGCACAACGCTTGTGGCGCTGCATTTTTCCGCCGCGTTAAAGATCAAAAGAGTTTGGCTGGACATCCGTCCACACCTTCCTTCGGCGTTTGCCTAAGGAAGGAATCCCGGACTCTTTTGACAACGCGCGCGGTCGGATTGTGGCTGTAAGGACAAAAGGCGAACAAGGAAGCTCCCGGGATCTTTGGATCAAAGTCCCATCACCCTTTGCGCTCATACCCGTTCGGCGCCTTTGCGCACCGACCGGATATTTCCATTTTTAATTTTTTTTGGGTTGTAAGGTGCGGGTTGAAATTTCTTTCAACCGTTCGATTGACAATTGTCAGTGTCGAACGCTGCAATGTAGCACCTTTCCAAAATTTTGTCAAGCCCCCCCTTGTCATTCTACTAAAAAATGCTTTATTTTAAACAAAAAATAGCAACTTATCAGGTTGTTATTTTAATATATTATTGTTGATTAAACTTAAAAATTTTTAAATTTCTAAGCCTTGTAATCTGTTTACTTTACTTCCGTACGCTAACCCCTTGACAAAACCACGTTATTATGGTATTCTGCTGTGTTGCGCTGAGGATCGGCACTCGCGACAACATGGCATATGCCGAATACGTTAGTTCCAAATAATATAGGAGGTACTTTCAATGTGCGGCGGCTAAATTTGCTCGATGACGCGGTTTTGGAAACCGAGATGCTTCGTCTGTAGGACAGGCGAGATGCTCAATGCGAGAATTCGCAAGAACATGATGATCGTTCGTTGAAAGCAAGGACACGTTGCAGGGGTGTAACGTGCGCCCATCATTCACGCCACAGAATACGGTAGTAAAAAAAACGACTTTGTCGTGCGGCCCATTTTGGACCATGCGATGCAGCTTCAACCCCCTAACCAAGGAGGACACCATGTTCGGTGGCTAACCACCCCGGCCGCGACTCGACATCGCGGCTTTATTTTATTTATTTACGAGCGTTTTCTTGGCCTCCTCAAGCGCCATATTAAAAACTATTTTGATCGTGCGGGCGAGCGCGGCGCTTTCAACGATCACCGTGTTTATTTTTCCTTCAAAAGTTACAAACGCGATCTTGTCGCCGTAGATGATGAGATCGGTTTTAAACCCGTTGATCTCCGGCGGCAAAAAGTATCGATTGGGGGCGCTCTTCTCAATGAACGGGTCACCGGAATATATAAAATGCCTTTTGGTCCCGAGTTTTATAAGTTCGTCTTGAACCGGCTTAAGATCGTCTTTGTTGAAAATTGAAGACACGGCCTTGAGGTCGGCAATTTCATAAACGTCCTTTGGTCTAGTAACGCGAACATCGTCGATAAAAGCTTTTAATCCCTCGCGCCCTTCAAAACTGCGGACCATCAACTTTTCTCCACCCGCGACCATCTCAAGTTCCGGTACCGCCGCCGAAAGATCTTTGACCATTTCGGCAACTTCTTGCTCGTGCCGCCGCGCGTAGGCTAAAAGTTTTTCCGGCCGCTCCGAGGCATAAAAACGCTTTTTGCCGACCAGCGCCGTCGACATGATCCCGCGCCCGACCAGCGCCTCGATCGCCGTATAGGTCGCCTGGCGCGAAAGCTTGGTCTTTTTCGTGATGTCCAAAACCGTACCCGGCCCGTTCTGCAACGCGGCCATATACGTCTTTATTTCGCTCTCCAAAAACCCGAGCGATTTGAGGATGGGGGATATGTCTTTCATACTTGATTATTGTAGCACAACTTAAAAAACCCCGCGTGAGCAGGGCCTTTTAAAATCACATCTCTATTTTGATCAAGCCGCCTTTATCGCATTCCTTTAAATATCCGACAAATCTTTCGAGCGACGGCACTGTAAACGGCAGGGGTGTTATTGGTTGGGAAAAAGCGATTATTGTTTTGTATTGCCTGCGAGCGATAGCATCCTTGTTCGCACATTCGTCCAAGTTTCCGGAAAGAATTATCTTTGATAACCCGAGACACTTCTCTTGCGCTTCTTCGCCGAAAAATTCAATGTTTTTAACAAAAACGGTTCGTTTGTTTATAAGAGCCGTAGTATTAAGCGCCGACAATAACAGTTCTTTGTTTCCGCTTTCTAAAACGATCGCGCGCGCATCGCTGTTGAGCTTAGAGGCGTCGGTTATGTATTCAGCTTTTTCTTCTTTGCCCTTTATCAACTCAAAAAAATTATCTTTTCCGGGAGGATATGCGGTAATGAACAATATCTTTTCGCCACGCAAAAACATATCGGCGACCAACGAGATCGACAACTGCGACCCGCCCGATTTTTCTTTATATGTAATTAGGCAGGGAAGATTCGATAGTCCAATATGATATTCTCGGTCGTTCAAAAGGATTCTGTGGGCCATAGATCATCAGTATAGTATATCAGCACTCAATCAAACAAAAAACCCCGCTCGTGGCAGGGTTCGTGAGAATGTCGATCGATGGTCGGTGCTAGCTTCTAGCGGCGACCCGTTCCTCGCCCGCCTTCCGCAACAGCGGAATCTCAACCAGCCACGCGAGGAACCAGCCGAGTCCGCCGAACATTGCAGTGATTACCGTCAGGCCGATCATGTTTGTGAGTGGGTCGGGTCCCATGGCCTCGCCCTCGGCTATTGGCAGCATTGTGCAGTAGAAAGAAACAATAGCGATGATGCCTACCGCAATGTTGAGGCGGGCCAAAACAGCGAGCGTTTTCAAGGAATAGATACCGTCCAACTCCATGCCCAGAAGCTTGCACCCAAACCCACAAAAAACAAAGGCGCCAATAAAGCCGACCATTGCTATAACCGTGTTCAAAGTACTCATACCGATACCTCCATTGGGGGTTTCCCCAACCATTGTGTTTCTGTTCAACTTAATTAAGACACACGTCGTTATGTGTTGTCAATAGTTAGTAGGATGTCTTGCGAAGCCGATACAAAATTGTCGCACAAAAAAAGACCCCGCGTGAGCGGAGTCTTTCCAAGATTGCTTCGCCCCGAGCCGTGCCGAGGGGCTCGCAATGACGATATGGTTTATTGCTTTATCGGCATTACAATATACAGGTATCCGGCGTTGGGCTCGTCAGGACGGATTAAGACCGCGGAGTTGCCGTCAGTGAGCCCGATCGAGATCTTTTCGTGGGTGATCGCGTTCAAGCCGTCCAACAAATATCGATAATTCAAAGTTACCAGCGCATCGGCGCCCTTAACAACACACGGAACATCCACGGTCTGCTCACCGGTCTGCGCGTCGCGGCCGACCACCGTGATCAAATTATTGGCGACATTCACCCGAAGCTGGACATCGTTCAATCCGTTGCGGCTGAAAAGACCGGCCGAGCGGGCGGCCCTGGCAAGCGCGAGGCGGTCGATCAAAATTTCGGAGGCGGTCTTATCGGGAATGATCTGCTTATAATCCGGGTATCGCCCTTCGATAACGCGCGAGGCGATTGCGGTGTTGCCGGAGGAAAAACCGACCTGGTTCTCGCCGATCGAAATTTCGACCATATCTTCACCCTCTTCAAGCAACCCCAAAATACGCAAAAGTTCATGAGCCGCTTTGGCCGGCACAATAACGTCTCCGGCCGCGCCACTGCCTTGGGCGGTGAGCTGCCGCTCGGAAAGGCGATAGCTGTCGGTGGCGGCCAAGGTGAGCGTTCCGGCGCCGTTCCAGGAGAAAAGCACGCCGGAAATTTCCGGCCGCGTTTCCGACAATGATGCGGCAAAAACCACCTGCTGCAAACCATTCCTTAGCACCTCGGCGTTTACCGAGATTGTTGTTATGGCCGTTACCGCCGGGATCAATGGGAATTCCGCCGCGGCAATTCCTCTTATTTGCGTTTTCACATTCTTACACGAAATTGCCAGCGCGCCGTTTACAACCATACATTCCACGTGGTCATTTGGGAGAAGGGTGACAAAATCGGCGAATAATTTGGCCGGTACGGTAAAATCCCCATCTTCTTCCACCTTACCGCGCAAGATCGATGAAACAGCGAGTTCTAAATTTGTTGTTTGCAGTTTGATCGTCTTCCCCTCGATCTTCACAAGCACATGTGAGAGGATTGGGAGTGTCACTGATTTATTTGCCAGGTGACCAACGATCGATAATCCGCGTGCCAGGTTCTCTTGTGTACATATATATTTCATAGTGGTCGTAGTAGGGGGTGTGGAAAGAGTGAAAGCGACTCAAGAAAGCGTTATTTTAGGTGGATGAATTGTTATGACGGGTGGATGGTCTGGGGAAGAAACAAAAAGAGGTCGCACACCCTGCGGATATGAAGTGCAAACCTCTCTATGTTATTAACGAACCGCCCCGAACTTATCCCGAGGCTATCCTCAAGCCGAGGTGGAATAAATTTTTTCTTTCAACACTTCAATATCCTGTTTCAATTTAAGATCCTCGTCTTTGTTGTGACTCACCTTGTCAAAGGCGTGCATGGCGGTGGTGTGGTCGCGGCCGCCAACCTCAACGCCGATCGCCGGGTACGAGACCTTGAGCTCCTGACGCAGAATATACATGGCCACTTGGCGCGGATGCGCCAGCCGTTTTTCGCGCGAAGCGCCCAAAAGCTCGGTAAGCGGCACGTCAAAATATTCCGCCACAATCGCCAAAACCTGTTTCGGCGTGGTCGAACGCTTGCCGGCGGAAGATGAGAATGATTGCAGTATTTGCTTAACAAAATCAACGGTCGGGGTGATATTGCGGAGCTGACAATTGGCCATTATTTTTATAAGCGCGCCCTCGAGCTCGCGGATGTTCGAGGTGACGGTCGTGGCCACGACGTTCAAAATTTCGCGGTCAATGGTGAAATTCTTTTCTTTGCACTTTGCTTCCAAAATGGCGATGCGTGTTTCAAAGTCCGGCTGGCCAATGTCCGAAGTAAGTCCCCACTCCAGGCGCGAAAGCAAGCGTTCCTCGGCCAATATGGCCTTGGGCGGACGGTCGGAGGTTAAAATTATCTGCTTGTTCGTCTGGTGCAAGTGGTTAAAAGTGTTAAAAAACTCTTCCTGCGTTTCTTTTTTGCCGGCAATGAACTGGATGTCGTCGATCATGAGAAGATCGACGTTGCGGTATTGATCGCGGAAATCTTTGGCGCGACCGCCGCGAACCGATTGAATGAAGTCATTGGTAAAGCGCTCACAAGTGCAATAAAGAACGCGCGTTTGCGGGAGACGACCGATGATCGCGTTCCCCACCGCTTGCATCAGGTGGGTTTTGCCAAGACCGACGCCGCCATAAAGGAAAAGCGGATTATAAATTTCGCCCGGACGGTCGGCCACGGCTTTGGCCGCGGCGCTCGCCATTTCGTTTTGCTTGCCGACGATGAAAGAAGCAAAGGTGTATTTGGGATTCATGCCAAAAGCATTGGTCGGGTCGGCGGCAAAAGCGGTTTTTGGGGTCGTGGCGGCGGCGGCAAAACGGCCGGTCGGTTGGTTGGCGTCGAGAACCGGCGCAATGGCCATGGGTCGGGCATCAACCTGATAAAGGATGTTTTTTACGGTTCCGGATGACGCATGCGTAAGAGCTTTTAAAATAGCGGCGTGATATTTTTTTTCAAACCATGTTTTTGTAAAAGTATTGGGAACGGCGATCGTGGCCGCGCCCTCGTCGAGCGAGAGAAGTCCGGTTTGTTTGAACCAGGTGGTAAAATTAGCCTTGGAAAGGGTGAGCTCGAGCTCGCCAAGGGCCGCTTGCCAAACTTCCTGGTAATTCATATTTCTATGTAAAGCGTAAGACGTTCATAGTACATTTATCCACAGGTACTAGCAAGCCTTTTCAACTGTGGAAAATGTTGATAAGGTGTGTGTGAAATGTGCATATAATCAATTAACCAAAATATCCTATGCCACAGCGAACTTATACGCCGAAAAAGCGCCGACACATGAAAGTTCATGGTTTTTTGGCCCACATGGCAACAAAGGGCGGTCGCAAGACCCTCTCGCGCCGCCGCGCCAAGGGGCGAAAAAAGCTCACGGTTTCGCATAAATAAGCCAAAATATGCTTCCCAGGAAGCATCGACTCACTGCCGATAAAGATGTAACGCGCGTCCTTAGAAAAGGGCGCGCTGTCTTTACTAACCTGCTCACGGTCAAAGCGCTGGCAAATGAGGGGCAGGGGGTTAGAACCGCCGTTATTGTCAGCACCAAGGTACATAAACGCGCCGTTAAGCGAAATTTGATAAAAAGGCGGGTCAGGGAGCTTTTGCGTACTTTTATCCCCGGCATTTCAGCCAATGTGGACATGCTGGTGATGGCTCAACCCGAAGCCGTCGGCCGCTCGCAGGCCGATCTTGGCGCGGCATTGGAGTATTGTTTAAAGAAGTTAGGACTGGTTTGAAGGATGAACGACTAACGATGAATGATGAATACGGAACGGATCAGTCGTTCATAATTCATACTTAGTCGTTTGATGCCCGAGCATTGTCCCATGTTTAACCCAAGATAAGGCCGGCCCGGTGCCGGCTTTTTTGTATTGACAAAAAAATCAAAACCAGGTTCTATGGCACCAGACGTTAGAGAATAGAAACGTCCAACCACGTTCATTTCACAGAAAGGATCGAGAGTCATGGCGAAACTTTCACCAAAACGAGAATCCGTTCCCCTTTTAGCCGGACTGGTTCTGTTGGCGCGCGGCAAAGTGCGCGACAGCTACTTGCTGCCTGATGGAAAACACATCCTCCAGGTGGCCACCGACGGCATCAGTATCTTCGACTTCGTTTTGAACGCGCTCGTGCCCATGAAGGGCGTCATCCTCACCGCGCTTAGCGTCTTCTGGTTCAAGAAGTTGGAAGAATACGGCGTGAGAACGCACCTCGTGGCCTATGGCGCCGCGATCGATGAATATCTTCCCGCCGAACTGCGCGGCAACCCCGACCTGCAGTCGCGAGCGCTCGTCGTGAAGAAACTGGAAATGGCCAACGTTGAATTCGTTGTCAGAAGCTGTTTGACCGGGAGCGCCCTTAAGCCATATCGGGTAACGGGCATGGTTTGCGGTCATCAGATCGTGTCGGGTCTTGAAGACGGCGATGTGCTGCCGTGCCTTCTCGACACGCCCACCACCAAGGCCGAAGTCGGGCACGACGAACACATGAACGCCGCCGAGATCAGAGCGAGATACCCGGATCAAACATACACCGCGCTCAAGGTCTTCCAGATCGCGGAGACATATGCTCGGTCATGCGGCATTGTCTTGGCGGACACAAAGTTCGAGTTCGCCGCCGATGGGACGCTTGCGGATGAAGTACTCACGCCGGACGCGTCCCGCTATTGGTCGTTGCCCGAATGGTTGCGCACTCGCGCCAAGGATGGCGCGCGCAAGGCGCCGACCGCCTACGACAAAGAGTTCGTCCGCGGTTTTGGGATCAAGCACGGCATCAACCTGCTCAAGCCCGAGAACCCCGACGATGTTGCGACCGCGCAGGCGCTTGAAATACCCAACGCCGTCATCAAGAAGACGACCGACATCTATCGCTACATCTTTTGGCGGCTTACCGGAGAGAGTATTGAGGACTATCTCCGCCTGAGGATGGGTGTGAACGCGAAGAGGTGGCCGGTCGCCAAGGTGGCGATCGTCTGCGGCAGCGAATCCGACCTGCCCGCGGTTCAAGAGGCGGTCAGGGGAATTCTGCCGCAAGACGCGGAGATCGTCGTGCATGTCATGAGCTGTCACCGCAACCCAAAAGAGGTGGCAGCTTTTGCCGCTAACGGTTGCGGCGGTGCGGAGGCAGTGATCGCCGTCGGTGGCAAAGCATTGGCGCTTCCGGGGATCGTTGACGCCCTTGTCTATGCCTTCGGCTTCGACATTCCGGTCATCGGCGTGGCGCTGGGCGAACCGGGCAGCGATGCTCTTCTCGCCGCCCAACTCTCCATTGAAGAGCTTCCCGGCGCGCCCGTCATCATCGACGAGTTCGTCGAACGCGCCTACGAGGGGGCGGACGGTCTGCGCGATGCGCTTGACCGCATCATCAGCGGCGAATTGCCCCCAAGCTCGATGCGAACGGAAAAGCCCGTTCAAATGAGGGTGTGGAGCAACAACCCGACGCAGTAGTTGCTATTTCATCCGATCGAACTCCGGCTCGGTGCAGAATCTTGCACCGAGCCTTTTTTAATTGGCATTTAGATGCTAGTTTTAATTAATCACACCCCTCTCTTAAGGTAAGAGAGGGTAGGGTGAGTTATGAACGCCGCTTAATGGTAATAAATATTTACAAATGAAAAAGTTCGTGTTGGCAATAATAAAGTTTTATCAGCGCACCCTCTCTCCCGATCACGGTTTCGGCAGGATTTTTAATCGCACCGCCGGCTGCCGTTTTCATCCAAGCTGTTCGCAATATATGTATGAAGCGGTTGAAAGATACGGCGTCGCTCGCGGCCTCATTCGCGGCGTTTGGAGAATTTTGCGCTGCAATCCGTGGAGCAGGGGCGGATATGATCCGGTGAAATGATGGTGTAACCTGCGCCATTGACACTTTCTTGTGCTCGCGCTAATGTCGCGCCAAGGACCGTCACAATTCAACAATAGCGAGAAATAATTGGAGGGAACCATGGCCGACAAACCGCTTGGTCCGGAACGCACGGCAGAGATCGCGCTCAAGCTTCTTATGCAAAGAGCGCTGGAAAACGATGGGGCGATCACGACCGAAAGTTGCAGGGGGTTTGTTGAGGAGCTTGAGGTGCTCGGAATTCCGCTGCCGGAAGCGTTGCAATTCGCCGATATGTTCCTTGATAGGACGATCAAGGAAATATTCAGACGAGCAAAAACGACTTTTGTCAGCTCGAACGAATCACCACCACCGTCACCGCCGGCGGACGAACCGACGGTTGGCGATGACCCGCCCACGCCGCCCGAGGAAGACGAAATTCCGTTTGGACGGGACTGACCGATTCGAATCCACCGTACCCACGACCGCGACGACGAAGTCGCGCAAGGGTACGGTGTTTTTGTTACTGTCATACCGACGAAAGTCGATATCCAGCCCGCTTGCGCCATGTCTGCTTGTATAGCGCACTGTTGCTTTCTAGCTGGATCCCGTGTCTCGGCACGGGATGACGGAAACAAAATCGACCCCCGAGGGGGTCGGATCATATTTCAAATTCTTTTATCGGACTGCGGGCGCCGCGGATGGGTGTTTTCGGGCTTGACCTGTATCAGTAATAATGATAATCGTTGATTGTCTAGTTCTTGAACAGTATGAGACCGGGAGGAAAAACATGAATCCATTGATCAAGTTCGCCCACATGGCGTATCCGTATGCCAAGAAGATCGACGCGGCTCTTGCCGACGTACGAAGCAGGATGAAGCGGGAAGGATTGGACGGCAACGAAGAAGATCGATTGGGCGAACGGTTCAGCGTCGGTCGCTCAAGCTTTGACACATATATTAAAACGGCTAAGGCACGAAAGGGGATGTCCGTCGAAGCTTGCGTCATGGCGGTCCTGCACAACCATACCACCACCGTCGCCAACTATTGCATCTGTTATTCCTTCGTCACGCGCAAATGGTTGGGTAGCTGTTACTTTGTTCCAGAGAGCGACACGGACAGCGAGTACATCGACGGTTTCGACCGGGAGGTGTCGAGAGAGATCGCCCGAAAACTGGGCTTGTCGGCGCGCAGCAAAACCGTCCTGACCGAGAAGCGGGCGCTTGGCGCGATCCGCCGCATGGTCATCCTGATCACTTCCAAGCGTGCGCGTGAGATGCAGAACGACCCCAATGAATTTGCTCGCGAATAGGACCTTCGTCGCCTTGCGCGTCCCACGACAGGGTCGCACAAAAAAGCCGCACACCCAATGAGGTAGCGGCTTTTTTAAATCTCAAACTCTTTGATCGGACTGCGCGCGCCGCGGACGAGCGTTACTTCGGATTTTGCAACATCGAATCTTTTTGCGATGAGATCGCGCACGGCGATATTCGCCTTGTTTTCCAAGGGCGGCGCGGTCACGTAGGCGTGCAGGTCGCCGCCCGCTTCGACGATCTCATTGCGGTTCGCGCGGGGATGGACATGGACTCGTAGGTTCATAAGACGAGTAAACACTAACCACTAACAACTAAATTCCAAGGAAAGTTCCAATAAATAAATTCCAATATCAAAATATGATCGCCGCACTATTTAAATTTGGTTTTTAGCTTTTGGAAATTTCCTTGGAATTTAGTTGTTAGCATTTAGTTCTTCCCGAAGGTGCTATGGCCTCAGCGCCGGAAATAAATAAACCGCGAGCCAAATGATAAGCGCAAATAAATAATGGGCGATCAACAGTTCGTACCAAACGGTTTTACCGCGGCGTTGGCCGAAAAGCCCCTGCCCGACGATCGGGAAAATAGCGCCGCCGACCAAAACATAAAAGAATGACGCATAAACGAGCAGGTTTCCCAAATGATACGGTTCAACCAGCGATTTTACAACTATCAGCTCATACAGCGCGCCGAAAAAAGCGGCCATGAGCAGGTGGACGAAGAGGCCGAGCCAAAACACCTCGCCGCGCGTGAGGCGTTTTCCCCAAAACGTTTTCACATCGATCAAGAGTGGAATATTCTTCGGCGCCTTTTTTCCAAATTCAGAAAAAATCCCGGGAATGGCGGTAATGACCCCGGCGGAAAGGGAAAGAAAGATGGCGGAGATGACGGGCATAAAAAATTAACCGATAACTTATAACCGATAACAAATGACCGGCGGTAACGGGTTATTTGTTATAGGTTATTGTTATAAGTTATCTTATCACCTTTTCCTTGATAAAGGCGATCGTCTTGCGGTTCCGCAAAACCGAGTGGACGCGGTCGGCGTAGTCATCGGAGCGGATCTGCTCCTGCGCGGCGGCGTCGTCGGCGTTCGCCGTCAGTTCGCGCGCCACCTCATCGGCGACCTCGGCGTCGGTCACGTCGATGGAATTTTCCGCGGCAATGGCGCGGATCGTGAGCGCGGCCTTGATCCGGTCGATTGCTTGCGGCGCAAAATCAAGCTTTAGCTGGTTCTCGGATTTTCCGGCCTTTTCCAAATAATCTTTCCACTCGATGCCGCGCTGGCTTATTCCATCTTTGAGTTCGAAGATCATGCGGCCGATCTCCTCGTTCACCAACAGGTCGGGAATATCGCCGAAGCGGGAGGCGCGGACGATCTGTTCGATCGCGGCGATCTCTTGGCGCTGGTCCTCTTTGTGCTGGAGTTCGTGCAAAAGATTTTCGCGGACCAGTTTATCAAGATCAACGACCGTTTTTTGTCCCAGCCCCTTGGCAAACTCATCGTTGTACTCGGGGAGTTTGCGTTCATAGACCTCTTTCACATTGATCGTGAACTCGACCGGCTTGCCCGCGACATTTTTTTGATAGTGTTCCTTGGGAAAGGTCAACGTGAAATTTTTAACGTCGCCCTTTTTCAAACCCAAAAGCATGTCGGTGAAGCCGGGGATATAGTGCTCCTCTTCCATGTGCACATGGTGTCCTTTGGCTTGGCCGCCTTCGAGCGGCACGCCGCCAAGTTTCATATCCATGTCGATCACGACCTTGTGCTCTTTGCCGGCTGCGGCTTCGGTCACAACCTCGGAGGCGCGCATGTTGCGCAGGTCACGGACAGCGCGCTCAACATCGTCTTCCGGCAACTTGACCTCTTTTTTATCGACCTTAATGGAAGCGAGGTCGCACAGTGTCACTTCGGGAAGTAGGGTAACGGTGGCGGTGTAGATGAACGGATTTCCCGGCGCCATCTTTTTTACGTCGATCGACGGTGAGCCGATGGACATGACCTTCTCTTGAACAACGGCTTTGCCATAGGTGCCGCGCACCGCTTCTTCGGCCGCCGCCTCCATCATTACCGCGTCGCCGAATTTTTTGGTGACAACGTCGAGCGGCGCCTTGCCCGGGCGGAATCCCTCAAGCGGTTTCTCGGTGCTTAAACGCACAGCCGCTTTTTCGAGGAACGGCTTCATTTCATCGACCGAAAGTTCGATCGTGAGTTCAAGTTCGGACTTAGGGAGTTTTTTGGTGGTGATATTCATAGGTCGGTAAAATATATCGCAATATGAAAAAATGGTCAATAATACTTGACATTTGGGACAACGGCCGATAATCTCTATTTAAATATTCGCTCTTTTGACAAGGAGGAGACAATGCAACCAGGATTTCCGAAGAAATTGAGAAAGTCGAACGCCTCGTCGTCTGCGCACATGATCGAGGGTTATTTGTCCGATCGCGCCGCCCGCGAAGGCCTGCCAAAAGGCGGTTATCCTAACAATGGCGGATTGCCGAAACCGAACGTTGATTCGCTTGAGATGGAAACAAGTTTCGTTGAAGCGTTTAGAGCCAAGCCCAACCATCGCTAGAAGCGCCCCGAATACCAACGGCCGATGCGATCATCGCGCCGTTTTTCTTTTAACCAGACAAATCATCAGCGTTAGCCTGCAGTCGATTATTTTTAAGTTTTTACACACGAACGGTTCTAATATAGAAACAACACTAATGATCCATACGCCACACCGTTACAATCTTTCCCGCGATAGCGGACAAGATTGTAACGATAAAATACGGCATGATAACGGCCATTGTTGTAAAACGAGCCGCGTATTATAATGATCATACAACTTATTGGGCTCGCAACCATAACTGCTGAACGCGCCTTGAGCGGATATTTCCGCCCAAGGCGTTTTGTATAAAACTTTTGTTTAAAACACACATTGTAATCGTTCGTCGGCTTTCACTACAGAGTTGTCTGCTATCGCGGATAAGATTGTAGCAATAATCATTCAAAATTATTAATATGCACCCGAGAACAAGAGCAAAATACGGAGCGATATCGAAGCTCATCCTAAAATTGATCGCAGCCGGCGTTGCCACAACTTTGACTGGGTTGAGTTATGACCCGACCAAAACCAATCGGACGCTGGGCGGATTGGCTGATTACGGCGAAGACCAGATCAGGCGATGTTTAATCTACTTGCGCATGCAAGGATATGTAAAATATTCCGCCGAAGACACAAAAGCGCCCTTGATAATCACCAAGAAAGGGCTTGGAAGATTGAATGCGCAAACGATGAAAGAAAAAATAATCGGAAGCGCCAAAAAGCGCTGGGACCACCTTTGGCGTATGGTCGTTTTTGATATACCGGAAAAGAAGAAGAATGATCGAGACCAATTCAGAGAAAAGCTTCGCGGGCTGGGATTTTTTCCGTTTCAAAAAAGCATGTATATAACCCCGTTCGCTTGTGAGAAGATCATTTGGGATATAGCGCGCCAATATCACATAACGCAATATGTACTGGTGAGCGTTACTCCAAACCTGGGTTGGCGAGAATCATACGCCATCCGGTGGTTCAGCAATGATATTAAGATGTGATTTTTCGCCATTACAATCTTACCCGCGATAGCGGACGAGATTGTAATAGGTTGTTGGAGCAACGGATCAAACAAGCTATCGCGGCCGCGGGCTCGCACCTCGGCCGTTTTTTTGTGAAATAAAAAAAGCCGACTATCTCCAAGTCGGCTAGGTGCGGTTCGGGTTTTCATTTTGTCGCGTCGGACGCGGCCTCTGTCGGCCTGATGATAAGGATTGCATTCAACTGGCAGCCAGAGCAGCCGCAGTATGCAAAGTTTCTTAACTTCTTCAGGTAGTGGCCGCCCGGGTCGACCTTTGACGTCTCCTTTCGTGAGATATAGATGGGGTCATGACCGGGAAATTCGATTGAATCCATGTCCTCGGTCACGCCCTGTTCTTTCTCAACAACTTGTACGCATTTCTGGAACGATAATTCCGGGCGACTCCTTCGTGTTGCCGATAAATTTCCGTATTGCAGTCTGATCTGCAAGAAAGGAATTCCTTGCCCGGTCAACACTCTTATGGCGTTGCGGATGGCGATATCGTGATCGGTCCTAGTTGGATTTTCTTCCAAAAACATTTTGTCCTTTCTACTTCCTACTTCTAGGTTGACTTCCGTCCCCGTTCGATTCCAGCCCTGAAGGCCATGGAACAGATGGTTTCGAGGGTGGTATGGACACGATCGCCGTTCAGACCCTCTTGATCCAATTCATTGACCGCTATGAGGGCACGCAGCCCGACGTAGCCATTGCTAGTTTCATAACCAGCATGGGCAATAATGTCAGTCGAAACGCCACCACCCCTATCCTCCTCCGCTCGGTCTTCTTCCAGTGTTTTTCCAAGTGTCACGTTGCATGTTCCGTCTTTGTAGAACATCAGATCGATCCGCGTCATTTGGTGCCTCCAATTTTTCAATCGTGAATTTTCGAAACGAACTAACGATCGCTCAAATTAGCATAAATACGTCAGTTTGTCAAGGCTGACCGTTCACCCGACCGTTCGCCAACCATGATCGCTGCAATAATAAAAAACGCGTCTCCGTTTGATCGGAATCGCTTTTTATTTTAACGACTACTCTTTGTTCAAAATAAGCCCCTGTCTCTTAAATGAGCCGATCGGCTCATTTAAGAGACAGCGCCGGACGCTGGACATCCGATGGGCGTCTCTGGTAAGGTCACGGCGATCGGTCTTTGAGAGCAATGAGACGAACACGAAAAGAAAGGATTGGGAATGGAATACAATGCCACGATTACGAGCATAGGGCAGTTGGCCGGATTGGTGAAAAATCTTGAGTCCTTTGCGGATATTTTTCGCGGGATCGGCGTCGTTTTTTCGCCGCCCGATACGAGCTTCGGAAATATCCTGCAAAAAGGATTGCTGGAGCGCCCCGATATCGGCTCCGTAAGAGTTTGTGTCAGCATCGACAGGGTGAGTGCGTCCTGTTTCGCCGTCAGGATCTACATTCGAGACCAACCGCACAACGACGGCATTATCGATTACCGGCTCAAGCCGCGAGGCGACGGCTGGATGGCGTCTTGCTTCTGCCCCGACGGTGCGTCGGAATGGTTCCGGTCGTTGGTCGCCTCCATCCTCGACCCCGATGTCGAGGCGATCGGCGTGCGCGAAAAGGACATCGGCGACATCATGGAGGCGGTACGCAAAGCGGCCGAAGTGCTGGCCGCTCAACGCTAGGCACGAACGAACGAACGGCTCGGGAACGCCCGGCCGTTTTTCTTTTGACGATATCGTCCCGTGCGTAAAAATATTCCGCCTCTCCAACGAAGCGATCGGCTCAGTTGAGAGACAGGGGTTTTGGAACAAAAAAGACCGTCGCAGGCGCGAAGGTCTTTTTCTAAATTCAAGTTATTATTTTGATAGAATTAGCGCACCAACAGCGCGACGATGAGGAGGGCGACGATGTTGATGATCTTGATCATCGGGTTGATCGCGGGGCCGGCGGTGTCCTTGTACGGATCGCCGACGGTGTCGCCCGTGACCGCGGCCTGGTGGGCGAACGAGCCCTTGCCGCCGTAATTGCCCGCTTCAATGTATTTCTTGGCGTTGTCCCAAGCGGCGCCGCCGGTGGTCATCGAGATGGCGACGAAGACGCCGGTGACAATGGAGCCGATGAGGAGTCCGCCCAGCGCTTCGGCGCCGAAGACAAGACCGATTGCGATCGGCACGACGACGGGGATGAGCGCGGGGACGACCATTTGTTCGAGCGCGCCGCGGGTGACGACATCAACACAGCGGGCATAGTCGGGTTTTGATGTTCCTTCCATGATGCCGGGGATCTCCTTGAACTGGCGGCGCACTTCTTCGACGACGCGGCCGGCGGTTTTGCCGACGGCTTCCATGGCGCGCGAAGCGAACAAGTAGGGGAGCAGGCCGCCGATGAAGAGGCCGATGATGACTTTGGCGTTCGTGAGATCGAAGGTGATCATTTTTCCGCGGCTGACGAACTCTTGCGTGAACGAGGCGAAGAGCACCAGGGAAGCGAGCGCGGCCGAGCCAATGGCATAGCCCTTGGTCACGGCTTTGGTCGTGTTCCCCACCGCATCAAGCGGGTCGGTGACGGCGCGGACCTCTTCGGGCATGCCGGCCATTTCGGCAATGCCGCCGGCGTTATCGGTGATCGGACCGAAGGCGTCGATCGCCACCACAATGCCGGTCATCGAAAGCATCGACATCGCGGCCACCGCAATGCCGAAGAGACCGCCGAGCCAGTTGGCCGCGAGGATGGCGGCAACAATGACGACGATCGGCCACGCCGTGGACTTCATGGAAACGGCGAGACCGGCGATGATGTTGGTGCCGTGTCCGGTGGTCGAGGCCTTGGCAATGTCGCGCACCGGCGGATATTTTGTCGAAGTATAGTAATCGGTGATGACGACAATTGCGCCGGTAACGGCGAGGCCGACGACCGCGCACCAAAAGAGGGAAAGCGGGTTATCGATGACGCCATCCATATAGCGCGGAATGACGACCCAGAACGCGAGCAGTGCGAGCACACCGGCCGCGGCCAAACCCTTGTAGAGCGCGCCCATGATATTCTTCCCGGCGCCCAAGCGGAAAGCAAGCGAGCCTAAGATCGAGGCGATGATCGCAACGCCGCCGAGAACCAGCGGTAAGGTGACGGCGCGCTCGTCGCCCGCAAACTTAAGCGAGGCAAGGAGCATGGCGGCGATCGTCGTGACCGCGTAGGTTTCGAACAGGTCGGCGGCCATGCCGGCGCAGTCGCCCACATTGTCGCCGACGTTGTCGGCAATGACGGCCGGGTTCCTGGGATCATCTTCGGGAATTCCTTTTTCAACCTTACCTACAAGATCGGCGCCAACATCGGCCGCTTTGGTGAAAATTCCGCCGCCCAAGCGCGCGAAAACCGAGATAAGCGAGCCGCCAAAGCCCAAGCCGACAAGAGCGGTCAGGTCATGCGTCAAAGAATAATAGCCGGCCACCCCGATCAACCCGAAACCGACGACCAGCATGCCGGTTACCGTTCCGCCACGTACCGCGGTTTCAAGCGCTTTGGCCAAACCGGAGCGAGCCGATTCGGCTGTGCGCACGTTGGCTTTGACCGAAACAAGCATGCCGACGTAGCCGGCAAGACCCGAAAGCAACGCGCCGATCAAAAAACCGAGAGCAATCTTCCAGCCGAGGCCGGGGACAAGCCAAAGAATGATCGCGAGCGCTAAGCCGATCACCCCGACGGTGCGCGATTGGCGGCCCAAATAAGCCTTGGCCCCCTCTTCAATTGCAAGGGCAATGCCCTTGGCTTTGCCTTCGGGTACGGGGATCTTCAAAACCAGTTTAATAAGAACGGCGCCGTAAGCGACGGCGAGAACGCCCGCCACCAACGCGAAGATGACACTGGGTGTCATAGAAAGTCGTTATTTATTATGAATAAAAGAAAAAAGACGACATGTCTTTGCTCACCACCCATGTTAGGCCTAAACCCGCCATAAGGTCAACGTGACAATTGACCGAAACGGGTTTTTGTGGTATATTTTTTGGTACGAAACGCAATATCCAAATGCTCGATTAATTCTTTTAATCAGGCCAAAATATCTCTACCAAAGTTCACAATTTCTTCGTAAAGCTTTTGGTCATGGCCGTGCATGCCGCGATCGCCGCAAAGAAGCTCTTAAAGGGGTTGTTTTTGATGTTGGGCGTGGCGCTCGTTTGGATCGGACGCCATATTGTCTTGCCGATCATTGTTCGTCTATATCAGCTCATGGTTCGCCTTCGGCGCGCTTTTCGTCCGGCCGAACGCCGTTTTCGATTGATCGCCACCCACCGCGGAATTTTACATGGCGCCGTTATCGCCGTAGCTTTGACCACGGCCGGCGGCAATCTTTACGCACAGACCCAAGCGACGGTCTCCTCGGGCGAACAATCGGTGCTTTACAAATACATCACCGGCGATGACAGCACGGTCGTTGAATCCGGGCCGCCCTCGGCGAACGATCAGCAAGACATTGCCGCCGCGAACAATGCGGCGAACGATAATGCCCCCGCTGACGATACAACGAACTACACCCTGGACCAGGGTTCGGATGCGATGACGGAATTGGGCGCGCTCATGCCTCAAACCGTTCCCGGAAGCGGCACGGTCGCTCATCGCACGCAGATCGAGCAGTATGTCGTGCAATCGGGTGACACACTTTCGGATATCGCCAACAAGTTCGACATTTCGATCGCTACCATTCTTTGGGAGAACAAACTAACGGTCCATGATTTCATCCAGCCCGGGCAAACGCTTTCCATCCTTCCCACCACCGGCATAACCTACAAGGTTAAATCCGGCGACACGATCGCCAAGATCGCGGCCGCTAATGGCGTTGACCCCAACGACATTAAAAGCTGGAACAACATTACCGATGGCACAGTCATTGCTTTGGGACAATCGCTTATCATCCCCGGCGGAAAAATTGCGCCGCCGCCGGCACCCAAGCCCAAGCCGAGGATATTGGCTTCACCGATCCAAATATTCACCAAACCGCCGAATGCCGTTGATAACGACATCACGGACATGGTATGGCCGACCACTTCCCATATTATCACCCAGCCTTATGGCATTTGGAGCCGCGTTGATCATGGCATTCACACCGGCGTCGACCTTGGGGCGCCGAAAGGCACGCCGATCTACGCCGCCGACGACGGCATCGTCACGCACTCGGGTTGCGGTTCGTCATGCAGCTCCGGTTACGGATATTACGTTGATATTGACCATGGCAACGGAATAATGACGCGCTACGGCCACACTTCGGCCAGGTTTGTAACGGTGGGGCAGCAAGTTCACCGCGGCGAAACGATCGCGCTTATTGGTTCGACCGGACACTCGACCGGCCCGCACCTGCACTTTGAGGTGCGCCTGAACGGCAAACACGTTAATCCGATGCCGTACATTGAATAACGGAAGAACCAAGAACCAAGAACCAATTTCCAAACAAGAATCACTGGTCAAGAAGTAAATTTCAATAAATAGGATCACGATTAATTATGCGATTCTATTTTTTTAATTATTGCGGAAAGTATTTTGGCAAGCTCAATCACTTCATTGCATAGCCGACGCCGATCGCTTTCCACCTTCGCGTCGTTTCCGACGTCGATTAGTTTAAGCCAAAACAAACTTTCTTTTGCCTCTTTTCGAGATATCCGGAATCGAAAAAGTATATCTTTTTTGCCAAGACTATCATTTGCTTCCAAATAATTTGCGCCTATCGACCCCGAAGACCTGACCAGCTGTTTGCCATCTTCGATTGACGCGATATTAAATGGAATGTTGCGTAAAAACACTCTGACATCCTTGGCAAACAGGGCGCATCTCTCATGTAATGGATACGGTTTAATCGCTTCCATATTTTGGAATTTAATATTTATAACTTAAAATTTTCTTTGGAAATTGGTTCTTGGTTCCTGGTTGTTAATTAATGAACCCCTTCGACTCGCGGGCGGTATTGCAGCGCCTCGGCCAAATGTTTTTCTTCGATCGTTTCCGCTCCTTCGAGGTCGGCGATGGTGCGCGACACCTTAAGCAAGCGGTGGTACGAGCGCGCCGAAAGACGGAAGCGGTCGACGGCGGTCGCAATGAGCGCGCTCGCCGCCTTTGTCAGCGGGCAATATTTTTCCAGCAAGCGCGCGCCAAGTTCGGAGTTGGTGACGAGTCTTAAGCCGTCATAACGCGCCGCTTGCCTAGCGCGCGCCTCGATCACGCGGCCTCTGACCGTTTCCGAATTCTCGTCGTTTGCCTCGCGCGTCAGCTCGGAAAAATTTTGGCGCGGCACCTCGGCGGAAAGGTCGATGCGGTCGATGAGCGGTCCGGACAGTTTTTTCCGGTACATTTCAAGGCGCACCGGCGAGCAGCAGCAAGAAATTTGCGGATCGCCCGCGTAGCCGCAGGGGCACGGGTTCTTCGCCGCGATGAGCAAAAATTTTGCCGGATAAGTGTTGGTGCCGGCGGCTCTTGAGACCGTGATCATCCCGTCCTCAAGCGGCTCGCGCAAGTGTTCAAGCACCGCGCGCGGGAACTCGGGGAACTCATCCATGAAAAGCACGCCCCGGTGCGCGAGCGAAATTTCGCCGGGGCGCGCCGAAGCGCCGCCGCCCACCATCGCCACGGCCGAGGCCGAGTGGTGCGGATGTCGGAACGGCCGCGTACTAATTAGTCCGCCGCCAGAGAGGAGCCCCGCCGCCGAATAAATGCGCGTCGTCTCAAGCGCTTCATTATATGTTAAGGGTGGTAATATTCCCGGGAGCGCGTGCGAGAGCATGGTTTTTCCCGAGCCGGGCGGCCCGGAAAGCAGAACATTGTGCCCGCCGGCTGCGGCGATCGTTAAGACGCGCTTGGCCGTTGGTTGGCCGCGGATCGCGGCAAAATCGGTTTCCCACTCCGGCGCGATTAGTTCGGGAAGCGCGTGCGGCGCCGGTTCGATCACGCGCGTGCCTTCAAGATGCAAGACCAAAGCCAGCAGCGATCCGACGGGAATTATTTTTATGCCCGGCACGAGCGCCGCTTCGGCGGCATTCTCGACCGGCACGAACAAGCATGGTGTTTTGCTTTCGCGAGCGAGTTCGGCGATCGCGAGCACCCCGGGGACGGGGCGCACCGTGCCGTCGAGCGAAAGCTCGCCCGCATAGATCGCTTCATGCGGCAGTTTGGTGATAAAGCCGGAAGCCGCAAGGATCGCCGTTGCAATCGGCAGGTCGTAGCTCGCGCCCTCTTTACGGCTATCCGCCGGCGCCAGGTTCACCGTCACTCGTCCGGTCGGAAAAGAAAAGCCGCTATTCTTGATCGCCGCGCGCACGCGGTCGCGCGATTCGGAAACGGCGGCGTCGGGCAAGCCGACCACCGCAAAACCGGGAAGCCCGGACGCAATGTCCGCTTCCACCGTAAGCGCATGCGCCGCGATCCCCGCCAGCGCCGCACTCTTTATTGAAGTTGCCATTTATTAATTTTTTCCAAGAACATCCGATTAATAAAATTAAAAGACAAGACGTAGGCATAATGCCGCCGAAGACTGCAACGTTCTGATACTTGTAGGCCAGAATAACCAAAAAAGACGACAGCAAAAGATCGGGCGGAGTCTTGTCTGCGTAATTTTATTAAACGGAGGTTCGCTTACCGCCTTTGGGAGTACTCATGGTCATGAGTACGATCCCCGCGAGGATCATGATATCCGCAATGTTCCATGCGGACCGAGCAAAGATAATATAGTCTGTCACCCCATTGTTCGCGAGCCGGTCATAGACATTGCTGGCGCCGCCCGCCGCGATCAGCATGAACGACCATAGATCGCGCGTAAGCAGAGGTCGGCCGGCCAGCCGATGCCGCAAGGCAAAGACCGAGAGCGCGGCAAAGGCCAAAGCCGAAGCAATGGTTGCAACAACGGGCGAGAACAGCGAGAACGCCAGACCCGGGTTATAAAAATATTCGTACTTAACGCCCCATACTAAAACAGCACCCCTACCCGGAGGGAGTGCCGCAAAAGCATGCCATTTCGCCAGCCGATCGAGCGCCAAAAGCGCGATGGGTAAAACAACGGCCAGCGCGCGTTTTACCCGCATAAAATTCTAGCTTTCCAAAGTGAGTTTCTTTTTGCAATCAATGCACGAAGACGAGGTCGGCCGCGCGCGCAACCGTTTTTCGTCGATCTCCTTGTGGCAGTATTTGCAAATGCCGTATTTGCCGTCCGCAATGCTCGCGAGCGCTTTATCGGCATCGCGCAAACCCGTTTCCAGCGTTCGCTCCAGCGTTAAATTGTTTGAGAAGGTCGTTACCTCGGCCGCATTTTCATCCTCGGCATCGCCAAAGTTGGGGAAAGAAGCGGTGTTTTCGCCCGGGTTCCTTGAGCTGTTCGTGGAAATTTCCGCGAGCTGCGCTTCAAGTTTTTTCTTCTCCGCCTTTATTTCGGTCTCCATTTCTTTTATGAATTTTGGGTCAAGTGCCATAATAATTTAAGATTTCACTAGGTCTTTATCTTAAGCGAAAAGCCGTATTAAGTCAATATTTAAAAAAATCCGCTTTCGGCGGCTTTTGTCTCGATGCTAATATACGAATTGATACGAATATGACCAATGGCGAACTAATAAGTATCGGATTCGTTATATTCGTAAGGATTTGTAGATTGGCATCGCGCCAAGGCCCGAAGGGCCAAAAGCAAAAGGGCCAACTGGCTGCGCGTTAAGAAGATTAAAGGCAGGGTTGACCCCTGCGGCATAAGTCCACAGGGGTAATCCCGCCACCAATCTCTTCATCAAGAGGTTGAAGGCGGGACTACCGACTGATGATGACCTATTCCGCTGCGCGATCATCCTTACCGATCCTTGGAAGATATGCCCTGTTTTGTTTAATGGGTTCTTCCCCGTTCTAACATTTTGTTTTTGTTTTAACGGATCAGTACGGATGAAAGATATTTTCCCGTCTTATGACTGACAGGGAAATTTCTCTAAAGAACTAACGTACTCGTTAAGGAGTACAAATACATAATACCATAAAAATTCTCTTTGGTCAACACATGAATAGTGCCATTATTTTGGCGTTGCTGTGAGAAATTATTTTGAATCATGAATTATAATGGAAAGCTGAACACAATTATTATCCACAGTTAAGAACCATTTGTCCCCAGCTTTATCCCCGTAAAAATTCAGGATTTGCGAAAAAGAGTGGAAAAACTCTGGAAACATGAATAATCCCTAAAATAAGCCGAAAAACTTGAGAACATACTAGAAATGAGAGCTTTGCGCACGGTATTGAAGGCAATGGTTTTGATGCCGGTCGATCCAACCGAGCAGCCGGTGATCGATTCAAATCCATGAATATAAACAACCTGGGGATAATTAATAAAAATTGAGCTATTTTGGCCATTTTTTTTGATAACAAGCTGTGGACTCGTTTGTGCAAAAGTCCAAATCGATGGTTTTTGGCTGCTGTCAGTCTTAACCACTATGAGGCTTGGGTCGATAACCGTTTCGATCATGCTGGTTTGGTCGGGAAGAATGGTTTTAATTTCAAAAGGCGTTAATTTAGACAAAAAGCGACGGATATTGGTTGCCAATTGCTCGGGTTGCGCTATATCTTCCAGAACCGCCGAATTGGTTTGGGTCGTTGCAGAAACAATTTTTTGGCTCAAGACCAGGCTTTTGATTTTATTCAACAAGGCAACATTGCCGGCCCAACCGTGCGAAGGCGGCACGGTCGCCATGAGCGCATCGAAAAAGTCCGCTTTTGGATGCAGCGCCGGCGCAATCGTCATCGACGCCGTGGTCGCAGCGGGCATGGTTCGGGTGCTCAAGATAACCGTTATGAGCGGTTCGAAAGTGAAGACCAACGCAACCAAAACAAAAAACGCCGCGACGACGGCCATCACCCACGCTTCTTTTTTTGATCCAAACAAATTCATTTCATCTGCTTTTTACCATTTTATGGCATTATGGGAAAGGGGTTTTTGCGTATTCAAGGTAGGACGTATGCGGACGGTGATTGGAATAATAATCTCCTATCGCTCGAGGAGTGTTCTTTTTAGCAAAATGAAAATACTGATATCTATTACACCGTAAACATCGTCCATGGACGCAAGTCCGGGGATTTGTTTTGGGCATACGTCTTTCCGACGATTATCGATTTCACTTTTAATGCGGCTGCATTGTTTTTGATCAAAAATTTTTAAAATCGCTAATGCCGAATCGGTTTTTTTGTGTTTACAAAATTCCACAATTACGCACCCGCAAAAACGAAGAAAAATTTAACTACGTCATTCTAGCCGGTCGGCTATAATGACGTAATGGGTGGCCAGATAAAAAATGATCGTTTTGGTTGTTATACGGTTTGGCGCCGCCAAACTTTTTTGCCGAACAAATCTTTTCCGTTCTCGAAATGGGTTATTTCGTGTGTTATGTCTCGAGGTGATTCATTAAGGGTAATCCTCGAAATAAATAAAAGCACCCATGGGGTGCTTGAGGTCGTTGCTTGGGGCGCTCTACGCTTTGCTTCTGCCGTCGGCTCTGATGATGGAAACGCGGTCGAATGGCACGATGGTGGGGTGTCTGGCTATGAATTGATGCGCCCCTGCTCGGGAATTGAACCTCTTGGCCGGGCCGATCGTACCGGAAACGGTTTTCAGGTTTCGAAAAAAAGAACCATCTCTTAACCGGATCACGAATTTCATGAAGGCCTCCTTGGCGGCTGTTCCGTACAGCGCTTGCTCAATTAACGAGCCAGATGATTGTAGATATTATTGCAAATAAATGCAATAAGAACTAACCGATATGCATTAAAACCGCCCCGATTTTACGGATCGCCCTTTATAAAAACAAACAATCGGAAAATTCGTAAAAGAGAAAAAACTAATTACGTCATTCTAGCCGGTCGGCTAAAATGACGTAACAAGTGATCCAATAAAAAAACAAAGAACGGCTTTAACAAATTACAATCGCTCCGATTGCTTTGAGCAATTTTTTGAATTCAGGTTTTATCTTCGTCCGCCGCCGCGACTTCCGCCGACAAAAGTGGGTTGACATGATCAAGCAGAAGTGTTAAACAAACAGCGGAGGGAACAATGATTGAAACAGCTGAAGAGCAAAAAATGGCCGATAGAATAATGCGTCGCTTACAAGGACAGCATGGTTCACGGCTTGCAGAATTCGTTCGTGTTTTTAATCAGCGGACCGCGCTTATTGGTTTGGATAAGGCGGTCGCGATTGATTCGCTTGTCGAGCTCATGACACTTGTCGGGGCAGAGAAGATACGCGTGATCCTCGACGCACTTGAGGAGTCTGGGCCCCAGATCAGGAAAAGTGGCGAATCCGACAGTCTCGCGAAAGAGGCGGTAATAATTCGGTTGTTTAACAAACCTATTTCGGAACTGGAAATAACCGTACGCCTGGCGAATTGTCTGGAAAGAGCAAGGATCGATTTTCTTGGCGAGCTTGTCCAGAAGACGGGAAACGACTTGCTTCAGATCAAGAATTTTGGTCACCGTACCTTGCGTGAGGTCAAGGAGTTGCTTCTGGGAATGGGGCTCCAGTTGGGGACAAAGGTCGGTGATTGGAAGCCGCCGACGACATAATACTGTGTCGCTGTCGGATCAGTGACAACAGGGACCAACAAGGTCCCTTTTCTTTTTATCAAAATCGCCCCGATTGCTCGGAGCGATTTTTGAATTCAGATTTTATCTTCGTCCTCCGCCGCGAGGGCCGCCGCGGCCGCCGCCGAAGCTGGGGCGGGGGCTGCGTTCGGGCTGCGGGCGGGACTCATAGCCCTCGGGCATGACGGGCTGGGGTTCGCCCAACTCTTCGCGCGCCGCTTTGACCGAGAGGTTGATGCGGCCGAGTTCGTCGATCTCAATTACTTTGGCCGGCACAACGTCGCCGATCTTGACCACGTCCTCGACGCGGTTCACCCGCCACGGGGCGAGTTGCGAAATGTGCGCCATGCCGTCCTGATTGGGGGTCAGTTCGATGAAGGCGCCAAAGTCCATAAGGCGGACGACCTTGCCGCGGAAAATTTCGCCAACCTGGACCTCTTTGGTCAGCATCTTGATCCAGTCCATGGCTTTCTTCATGCCTTCCGGCTTGGTGCAGGTGACCGTCACGCGGCCGTCGTCCTCGACGTCGATCGTCGCGCCGGTCTCGGCGATTATTTGATTGATCATCTTGCCGCCCGGGCCGATCACGTCGCGGATCTTTTCCGGATTGATCATGATGGTCTCAATCCTGGGCGCCCACTTTGAAAGTTCGGCGCGGGGAGCGGGGATGCATTTTTCCATCACGTCCAAAATTTTGAAGCGGCCGTCGCGAGCCTTGGCAAAAGTTTCCTCGACGATCTTCATCGAGAGACCCAAGGTTTTGGTGTCCATTTGGATCGCGGTAATGCCTTTGCGCGTTCCGCAAATTTTAAAGTCCATGCCGCCGACGCCGTCTTCAAGGTCTTGAAGATCGGTGATGATCTTGTAGGCATCGGAACCGGGCCGCGTGGCAATGCCCATGGCAACGCCAGCGACCGGTGCGGTGAGCGGCACGCCGGCATCCATGAGGGCGAGGGTCGAACCGCAGGCCGAACCCATCGATGACGAACCGTTCGAGCCGAGCACTTCGGAAACGACGCGGATCACGTACGGGAATTTATCGACCGAGGGAAGAACCGGTTCAAGCGCGCGTTCACTCAGCGCGCCGTGGCCGATTTCGCGGCGCCCGGGGCCGCGGTTTGATTTGGCTTCGCCGACGGCGTAGCCGGGGAAGTTGTAATGATGCATGTAGCGCTTTTTGAGGTCGGCTTGCTCCATGCCGTCCAATATTTGCGCGTCGCCCGGGCCGCCAAGCGTGACGACCGAAAGCACCTGGGTGTCGCCGCGTTGGAACAAACCCGAGCCGTGCGTGCGCGGCAAAATTCCCACTTCAGAGGCAAGCGTGCGGATCTCGTCGATGGCGCGTCCGTCAACGCGGCGGTTCTTGTCGAGGATCGCGCCGGTCACCGCTTCTTCAACAACTTCTTCAACGAAAGAATGGATGATCTTGCGCGCATCTTCCTCGGCGGCTTTCGCTTCAAGATCGGCTTCAAGAAGTTCGTGCAATTTCTTTTTGGCGTCGGCGCGCTCAACCTTGTTGGCCTTGGGCGCGGCAAAGAACAGTTCTTCGATCTTCGGCATGAGAAAAGCGCGGGTCGTTTCGTACGCCTTTTTTCCGGCGGCCACCGTTTCAGCGGTCTCGTTGTTGAGTTCGTTGACGTCGGTTTTCGGCGCGCCGATTTCTTTGCGCATTTTTTCGATAAGTTCGACGACCGCGGCATTGGATTCCAAACCCAAGCGAACGGAAGCGACCGCGTCGGCTTCGGTTATTTCTTTGGTGCCCGCTTCGATCATGACGAGTTTGTCCTTGGTTCCGGCCACGACGACATCCATATCCCCGGCTTCGCGGTTGATCATTGAAGCGTTCAAAACCATTTTGCCGTCGGCGCGAGAGACGCGCGAAGCGCCGATCGGGCCGGCCCACGGGATGCGCGAAATGTGCAGCGCGGCCGAGGCGGCGATGAGACCCAAGATGGCCGGGTCGTTCTCTTCGTCGTAGCAAAGGCAAGTGACCGTCACCTGCACTTCGTTCTTAAGTTCCCACGGAAAAAGCGGGCGTATGGAGCGGTCGATGAGGCGGCCGGTGAGGATCGCTTCGTCCGACGGCCGGCCCTCGCGCTTAATGAAGCGCGAAGATTTTATTTTCCCGGCGGCGTACAAGCGCTCCTCAAAATCGACCATGAGCGGAAAAAAGTCGATGCCGGCGCGAATGCCGCCGAGGACCACCGTCGCGAGCACGACGGTGTCGCCGTAGCGCGCTTCCACCGAAGCGGTGGCTTGTTTAGCGAGGGAGCCGGTCGAGAGCGTGAGCTCGCGGCCGCCCCATTGGATCGAATATTCCTTCTGGGTCATATCGTTTTCTGACCCGCAAACAGCTGACTTCCCGTTACGTGCGGGAGATCATAATGTCTGCGGGCCACCTTTCGTGAATTATGAATTATGAATGTTGAGAATTAGGAATTAGGATTTAGGAATTAGGAAGCCGACGGGCATGTTCTTAATTCTTAAATCTTAATTCCTAATTCCCGTCGTTAAAAATCAGTGATCGGTTCGCGGTCGGCGGCGCTTGCCGGTTTGCGACCGCGCGGCGCGGTTCGCGCCGGTGCGCTCGAAGACGACGGGCCGCCGATGAGTATTTCGCTCGCCAGCTCGGCCAGGTCGGTGAACGAATCGGCCGCTTCAACCAGCTTGGTCGCGGTGGTGCCGCGGAACGCCGCCACCTCAACCTGCAAGCCGTGGTACTTCAAATATTCGACGAGCGGGACAAAGTCGCCGTCGCCGGAAACGATGATGACGACATCGAGAAGTGGTGACATGCGGATGGCGTCAATGACGAGCCCCACGTCCCAATCGGCTTTCTTGCCGCCGCCCATGAAAATTTGCAGGTCTTTTTCGCGCGTTTCAATGCCGGCGTGCTTAAGCGCGTCGAAGAACGGCTTTTCTTCGCCGGTTGCGGTGCGAATGACGTAGGCCACCGCGCGCACGAGGCGGCGATCGGCCACCACTTCTTCGACCAAGCGGCCGAAATTAACGCGCGCGCTGAAAAGATCGCGCGCCGAGTGATACATGTTTTGAGTATCGATAAAAATTCCTACGCGTTGTTCGTGATGTTTGATGACTGGCATTTAAAAAGGAATTAGGAATTAGGAATTAAGAATTAGGAATTAGGATAAAGAAGAAAGAAAGCGTATGGTCGGCTTCTTAATTCTTAATTCCTATCTCCTAATTCCCGAATAAATTAAAATTTTGTCTTCTCGAGAGTATCGGTGAGCTTTTTATATCCGGTCGGATCTTCATGCGAAAGATATTTGAGCAAGCGGCGGCGTTCGGAAACTTTTTTAAGCAAGCCGCGGCGCGAGGAAAAATCTTTTTTATGCGACTGCAAATGGCGGGTCAATTCGCCGATCTCCGCCGAGAGGATGGCGATCTGCACCTGCGGCGAGCCGGTGTCGGTCGCGTGCGTCTTAAATTTTTCGATGATCTTCTCCTTGGCGCTTTTATCCATCATATTTCTTTGCGGTCGGCCGAGTCGGACCCTGCCAAGGGCGCCAACCGAGCCGATCGTCAGGTTAAATTATTATTGATCAAATCTACCATAAAGCGCTTAAAGTGTCAATTATATAAAGAATCCCACGGAGCGCTTGCGCGACTCCGTGGGATCGAAAGGACTAAGTTAACCTCTGGGATGGTTCCTAAGATATTCTTCGTTCATGCGGTCGAATCTCTTCGCCGCCCTTTCAGCCCCCGGCGTCTTTGGTCCGGTGTAGTACCGGGGGTTGTTCGAGCAGAATTGCTCGGTCGGGAACCAGGCGCCCGGATATTGGCAGACGACCAGCGTGCGACCGGTTCCCCAGTAGTACGACTCAATGTGGAGATGTGCTCCGCTAAAGTGTACCCCGGTCGAACCGATCGTCCCTATTTTCTGGCCTGTATGCACCCTGTCGCCGGTGTTTACTAGCCGCGTTGCCAAGTGGAAGTAACGCGAACCGCCAAGCTTCCCTATTGCCCCGTCCCCGTGCGTGAGCTGGATCTGTATGCCGGCGCGTTTGCCGGCTTCGGTGTTGGTGTGTTCGCCGGCAAAAGCGACAAGGCCATCGGTAATGGCCAACACATCCGTGCCCACGATCGCCGCCATATCCATGCCCATGTGCTTTGCGTTCTTCCCGCGATATGCGCGCGATTCGCCGAATATTCCCGAGATGTAGCCGGTGCCGAACGGAATGGGAGGCGACATGCTCGCCGCCATCGCCGCCGGCTCCGCCGACTGGAAGTCGACTTTGCCTTCAAGCACGGCTTGGAAAGTGGGGATGTGACTCCTCACGTACCGGTCGTACCCCTTCGTCGTCTCTCTTACCTCGGGCCAATCGTAGCGCGGCAAGCCGTTCTTGACCTTGGTCCCGCCGTTGTATGCGCGAAAGCGATCTTCGCCATACTTCTTCTTCAGGGTCTCAAGGTGGGCGATCGCCACGGCCATGTTGTGGTCGAGGTTCTGCGGGTTATACGACTCGGGGTTTTTTCTGATGCTCTCCCAGATCGGCCCAGCGGTTCCCGGTACGACCTGGAATGAACCGGCCGCACCTTTGTTTGACTCGCGGGTCGGTTCGCCGCGGGTCGCTCCCAAAGGGATCGGCTGGTTCGGATTCTCGGCGCTACCCAGCCCGCAGACTTCCGCGTCGGGAGTGGTAAACCCGTAGGTCTTGGCGAGGCCGTGGTAAATTCCCACGATCTCGACGCACCGTCCCAGCACATCCTTGGTCCCTTTGGCCATTGGCGTGTTGCCGCCGGGCGCTTCCCACACGGTGTTCGGGTCGAGCTCTTCGGTTTCGCCTTCATCAGCGTCTTCGTCGGCGGTTTCTTGATCCGTCGGCGCCGTTGTTTCGGGCTTCTTCGTTGCTGTTTCGGTTTTGCCGGTGCCGGCCGCTCCCGCAACCTCTTGCGGTGTCTGTTTGAAAAGCGAAAAACCGTTTGAGGCGACCTTCATGGTCGGCGTTGCGCTTTTGGCCGAAGCGGCCGGAAGCGATGCGAGCGGTTTTACATCCATGAACGTATGGTTTCCCGGAGTGGCCAAAGCGGTTAAGCCGAGGCCGAAGAGAACTGTGAGTGCTAGCGCGACAATGGCTATTTTCATTGTCCGTTCCTTTCTGCCTGATCGGCAAATGTGTTTTGGTGAAATCGGTCAAATTGTCAGAGAACATATTAGCCTATCACAATTTAACGGTTTTGTCAAGTCTTTTGGCTCAATTGCGCTAAAATATGGCTTAAATAGGTTGCCTCGGCGGGCGTCGTACAACGTGGTATCATAAATAGGAATGAAACATGAAGCACGTAACACGATACACTCTTGTCCCGCCGATGCGGGACTGAAATGTTTTATGCTTTATGTTTTATGTTTCATATGAAAATCTCTTCCCTCATCACCGACTTTCTCGACCACCTGGAGATCGAAAAAAATCGCTCGCCCAGGACGCGGGCGAACTACGAGTTTTATTTAAAGCGTTTTTCGAATTTTGCCAAAGATCCGGCTGCCGCTGACATAACGGGGGAGCTGGTGCGGTCGTACCGTTTGCATTTGAATCGCCTCGCCGACGCCAAAGGCGAACCGCTTAAAAAGAATACGCAAAATTATCATCTCATTGCTTTGCGCGCTTTCTTAAAATATTTGTCCAAGCGCGACATTAAATCGTTGGCCGCGGAAAAGGTTGAGCTTGGGAAAATGCCCGAGCGGCAAGTGTCGTTCCTCGACGGCGCCGACCTTGAGCGGCTTCTTAATGCGCCGCTCGCTTCGCCGAGCGACGATCCGCTCATCGCTTTGCGCGACAAAGCGATCCTTGAATTGCTTTTTTCGACCGGTTTGCGCGTTTCCGAACTCTGCGGACTTAAGCGCGACGCGGTCAGTTTGAAGCGCGACGAGTTCACCGTTCGCGGCAAGGGTTCGAAGCTGCGCGTGGTTTTCCTCTCCGAACCGGCGCGGTTGGCGCTAAAGAACTATTTGGATAAACGGCCCGACCTCTCGCCGTATTTATTGGCGCGCCATGACCGGGCGATCGAGAAAGGCGCCGTCCTCGAATCGCTCTCGCCCCGCTCGGTTCAGCGGCTGGTCGCCCATTACGCGCGCGCCGCCGGCATCACCGTTGAGGTGACCCCGCACACTTTGCGCCACTCGTTCGCCACCGATCTTTTGCGCGGCGGCGCCGACATCCGCTCGGTGCAAAGCATGCTCGGCCATTCTTCGATCACCACGACGCAAATATACACCCACGTCACCGACCGGGGCTTGCGCGAGATCCATAAAAAATTCCACGGCAAGTCGCTCAAGGATGGGTGAGAATATTCTATCGAGGCGTCGTTCGATGCGCTCCGCCCGCAAGCGAGGATTACCTCGTGCTCCTCACCAGTTCCGCAGCGAGGACGGAGCGCGTCGAACGGCGCCGTTTGAGACCCAACAGTTGACTTTTCACTAAATTCATCGTAGTTTAAAACAGTTGTCGCGCCGCTCGCGCCCCCATAGTTCAACGGATAGAACGCCAGACTTCTAAGCTGGTTACGGGAGTTCAATTCTCTCTGGGGGCAGTCAAAAAAGGTCACCATTGGTGGTCTTTTTTGTTTCATCAGATCATCGGGAGTTCCCCGCTCGTCTCAGTCCGGCCGCGAGCGGGTCCGCCCAATCCCGCCGCAGC
>Ga0182027_10001575_pt1 | contig 37955 bp, 37 predicted proteins | sample 712E1DmetaG_FD_121300 | JGI IMG/M metagenome (GOLD analysis project Ga0182027, IMG submission 121300) | Permafrost microbial communities from Stordalen Mire, Sweden - 712E1D metaG (Illumina Assembly) | ecosystem: Environmental > Terrestrial > Soil > Wetlands > Permafrost | place: Sweden...
ATTCATACGCCTTCCCGATCTCGTGCGGCTGCAGCATCCTGAAAGTTTCAATCCCTCAGTTGGGATAAGGGTCATTCATACTTGAAGAAATTATCGACGGCGCAGTTGATCGAGAGTTTCAATTCCTCAGTTGGGATAAGGGTCATTCATACGAAGTGCTGGAAACATGCACGGACGATGATAAGGAGTTTCAATCCCTCAGTTGGGATAAGGGTCATTCATACAATTGATTGCGCTTGTATTCATTCATTCTCCTTCGTGTTTCAATCCCTCAGTTGGGATAAGGGTCATTCATACATAATTCTGATTTTGTCAAGCCTCAAAAAGCTATAGTTTCAATCCCTCAGTTGGGATAAGGGTCATTCATACTGAGATTGATAATAAGATTTATCGTAAGGCGTTAGGTTTCAATCCCTCAGTTGGGATAAGGGTCATTCATACATTTTATTTTCGTGTTGGAAGCTATAGATAAAAGGATGTTTCAATCCCTCAGTTGGGATAAGGGTCATTCATACCTGAATTAATCCGATGCCTGAGCAAGATTTATTATGTTTCAATCCCTCAGTTGGGATAAGGGTCATTCATACGGCTCTTGCGGCAGGCTTTTTTCTTCCCGCTCTAACTGGAATTTACCAGTTAAAACGGCTGAATTAGGATTAAAAAAGCCCGTGGATAAGCCAAAGTACATTCTTTTTTATTCTTTTCTGTCACCGCTCGAATCCTTGCGAGCGGTAAAATTTTTCAGGTTCAGAAATATCCTTGCTTTACGATCAACGGCTATTAGTCTTGTAGAAGAACGCCCTTTCCAAGGATTCTGGGCAATTTGGCTTGCGAGGGGGAAAGGCTGTTTTGCCCATTGCCCCGCCTCTCGCACAGCCAAAACCCATGCAGAAGGGGCAGTCAGATCGCTTATGCAATAAAAACCTTCGGCTCTTTGGGTAGTTCAGAGCCAACCGTCTCGACCTGTTTCAGGCAGGCAGCGCACAATGGATAGAAGCGCACACTGTCTTTTTCTGCATCGAGAACTTTTTCCAGCTTCTCCTGTAAAAGAATATATTCCTTGTCGGTCAGGAAAAGTTCAAACAGGCTGTATTGCGTCCATGCGCCGAAACCGCTAAGGATCTTATGGACTTTGTTGCGGCGCTTATCGGACGAAATATCGTAAGCCACAATATAAAATCTGGTCTCACCCATTCTACCACCTTGCGCCGAATCTTCACCGGCTTAGCGTACCTTGAAGGGAATATAGGCGTTGATCTCGCCGCTCAAGGCTTTGGCAACCAGACGCGCCTGGAGTTCAATACAGCGCCGATAAGCGGCTTGATATTTAAAGACAGGATGGGTGATGGTAGTATTCATGCGCTCCTCGAATTTTTCCAGAAAGGTGCGCCGTGCCGCAGCCTTGAGACGATAGGCTCCCATCTCTTCAATGAAATCATCGGCTCGCAGGATGTGATTATTGACAAGCGTCAGCACCACCGAGTCGACAATGGGGGAGCGGAATTCCTCCATGAGGTCGAGCGCAAGGGCAGGCTTGCTGTACTGTGATGAATGCAGAAAGCCGATATATGGATCCAGGCCTGTGGTTTGCAATGCCGAACTGCATTGATGGTGCAGGAGGCTGTATCCATAGGAGAGCAGGGCATTAATGGGATCACGCGGCGGGCGGCGATTGCGCGTTTCAAATTGGAGACCTGCATCGCCCCGTACCAGGCGGCCAAACCCATCGAAATAGGCCGCACTTCCCGCCCCTTCGAGTCCCTGCAGGCTCCCCCAAGATGTTCCCTTTTGCGGTTTGCCGGGATCGGCAGGCGGCGTGCTGTCACATTCCAGTTTTTCGGCCTGTTCCTGTATGCCGTGTAACGATTCGACTGCGGCGGCCAAAAGCGGGTCGTTGAGCCTGCGATTGGAACGGAGCAGGAGCGTTTTCATATTATGCAGTTTGCCCACCACAAATTGGCGCGCAAATTCAAAACTGCGCGCGGCATCCTCATGCGCGCGGAATTGGGCCAGGCGGATCAGGCTGTTTTTTGAATCCTCCGGCACCACACGCCCGCGGAAATTCCCAAAGATATTCAGGAAAGTAATCTCAACTTTTTGATCCAGAAGCGCCGCCAGTGCCTGTGGTGTGAACGTGCTGTCACCCATCACCACCACCTCGCTGATCTTGATGGTCGGCACTTCCACCTTGCGGGCGGCCTTGCCTCTTTTTTCGTCTGCCGGAGTATTGATGACCAGCGTTTCGCCGTCTTTCTTGATGACAGAGTAGGGTTCAGTTACATATAATGTGGTCATAGCGCCTCTTATCGTTTAGTTTCCAGCCTTAATGAGCGTGCCGACGGGGAGTCCGGTCAACTGGCGAACTTCGCGCGGCAGGCATATGGGTTCCAATGAACAGTCGCGGCATTTGTTGTAGTTTTCCAATGGTGGAGGCATTTGTCCCGAAACCGCCAGGGCTTGGGCGCGCTGAACGCTTTGTGCGGTACGCTGCCTTAGTTCGTGGGTAAATGGAACCTCTTCGCGATGACGCGAACCGAAGTAAAAGATGTATCCTCTGGATACCGCCGCGCCGGTCCGTTCGCTGAGGCAGAGCGCCTGGGCGCATAATTGAATGTGGTCATTCAGCCATTTCCCCATCCGTCCCTTTTTATATTCGATGGGGATCAATTCCCCGTTTCCGCTGGGGGCCGGAACGGGCGTAAGGTTTTCCTCCACTACGTCGGCAAAGCCGGAAATTTGCAACTCGTCCGACCAGACATAAATCCGGCGATGGACAAGCACATCCCCCTGGCGCTCTATTCCGGCAGTGTGCGCCTGTTCGTGGCGGAATGTTCCCTCCAGCACATGCGCATTGATTTCCATTTCACCCAGCACATGCATGAGATAGAAGCGCCGCTCGCAGTATTCGAGCTGGTTCAACATCGAGATGGGAAGGTAGTCAATTTCTGTCATAGGTCAAAATGGTATAATGCTTAATGAGGTGCAAGATGGTTACCACAAAAGTCGGTTCTAACTACACCATAAAGATCCCGGAAGATTTCCGCGCCAACCTGAAAATTGGTCAAAAAGTGGCGGTGAGCGTGGATGCTCAGGGGCGGTTAATTCTGACGCCCATGGAACAAGCGCGTGCCATATTGGATGAAACGTTTGGCGTATGGGCAAAACGAACCGATATTCCCAAAGGCGGTATTCGATACATGGATCGAATCCGCCGCGGACGCCGCTTAAAGAACCTGGGGCTTCGTAATCCATGAGGTTGATTGATACAGATGTTGCCATTGATCACTTTCATGGCAACAAGTTTGCGCGAGCATTGTTTGCCGACATCCTTGAATCCGGCGATGGGCTTTATATCTCTGTGGTTACTCTCACCGAATTGCTGGCTGGGATGCGTCCGGACGAAGAAGAATTTACCGAAAAGCTGCTGGGACTGTTCACAGTTGTGGATGTGAATAATGCCATTGCTCGCAAAGCGGGGGAATATTTGCGCCGTTACAGCCGTTCGCGTAATTTGGAATTGGGTGATGCTTTGATCGCTGCTACTGTTGCCACGCTGGACGCCGAGTTGATGACGCGCAATGTGAAGCATTATCCGATGGACGATATTCGCGTCACGGTTCCGTACGAGCGCGGGCGAAAATAAGAGGGACATTCTTCACGATCTCCTGCTATAAGATAGATACGGCTTGCCCGTATCCCTGCAAGCGGCGTACCATTCCCATGCCCTGCGCAGTTTTGCGCCCAAGACCGGTATAGAAGGCCAGGTCAGCCAGGACATTGATAATTTGCGCCAGCAGCGCGTTTTCCTGATCCATGCGTTGAAATTCCACCCTGCCCACCGTGCCTAACTGAGGCCGGTTATGCAAGGTCAGTTGCTTTCGCTCCACCCGCTGAAGGACAAGCCGCCAACTTTTCTCGGCATATTTTTCGATGGCCTCCACCTGATTTTCACCGCTGATGGCTCTCCAGGCCGATGCCAGGTTCCCAAAGACGAGCTTGGGATAGGGGATGACCTCGAAATCTTCATCCCGCAATTTGAATGAAGTGGGGGAGCAGAGTTCCAGGGAGATCGAATCGGGCGCGGGTTCATTGAAGCGCTTTTTCAAGTCTTCCGTTGTGATATAGCCTGACCAGGGGTGACTGCCGGGAGTGGTGAGGATTTCGCTTACCAAAAACTGCGCGTCGCCGAGGCGGATTTGGGGCAGGGTGCGCCTGTCCATGTTCATGAAGTAGTCAATGAAGGTTTTGAACAGGGTCTCATCCAGGATGGTCACACGCAGCCAGCATTCCCAGCCTTCCTTTAAATGAACTTCAAGTGATTTTTGCCTGGGCAATCCCATCAGCGGGCTGACGGTGAATGGCTTGCGTCCGTTCAAATTATGCAGGCTTTCGGAAAGAGCCGGGTCCACTGCCCGGACAATATCTAGAAATGCCGCGTGCGCATGCTGTCCGCCCGGAGGGGGAATGGTGACGGTGTGCTGGTTGGTGAGGCGGATGACGGAGGAGAAGAGTGTGGTCATAACTTCATTAAGACCTGACAGGTTTCAAAAACCTGTCAGGTCTTAAAATCAAGATGGAAATGTGTACTTCATCCCGGCAGGAATTTTGGTTTTTTCGTCAAGCGTATAGAACTCGCCATCAAAGCGAGCATTGTTGAGAAGCGAGACAGGTGGCATGGAAATCATGTCATAGATCGAAGGCGGTTGCAGCAAGTCCAGCGGATTGAGCGGACAGGCGGAGATGAACGCACCTTTTTTGATTTCAACCTGCACACTCTTCTCTGCTTCCACCAATGCCTTGCTTGCCCACTTGCCAAGTCGTACCCACCGAGGAAGTTTCACTGGCTCCTCATGAATGACAAAGAATTCAAATTCGCTCTCAGGGGCCAGTTCTTTAGCACGTCCGTAGTTTGCAGGATAGTTCTTCCCGCCAAAGCGTTCAGCCTGACGATGATATGATACTTGTGCCATCTTCCATGTGATGAGCAGAAAATCCCATTTGACAGGGCGCGCGGGCGTGACGTAAATGCCGCGTTCGGTGAGTTTCACCAGATCCGTGGCATAGTGTGGGCGGCAACTTGCCCAAAAGTACGGCACTTTCAGGATGGCATCATTGAACAACGCATACGAGAGCGCATAATTGTGAAAGAACCGCTCTGTCTCATACAACGTGCCCATCTCACGCGTGGCAAAGAAGACCGTGTCGTGCAGGATGAGCCGACAACGGGTGATGAACATGGTTGCCTCCATCAGGCTTCTTCTTCGCTCTCTTCGGCAATAGGCGCTTTGCCCGCGTATTCCACTGTGGCTTTGTTGAGTTGGATTAACATGTCACAGGTTTTCTTTTCATCCTGATACAAAGCGGTCACTTCTCTAACCATGCTTTGTAAATCCGTGCCTGCCCATTCCTTTTGCTTCACTACAGGCTCAGATTTCATAAGCAAAGCATAGGCATCCAGGCCTGCTGCCAGAACGTTGTCGCGGTCGAGTGGCTCGTTCCATTGATTTTTACTGTGCAGGGTGTCGTAAATTGCTTGTGTGAAGCGCAAATTGGAAAAAATCTCTCCATTGGAAAAAACAACTGCCAGAAGGTGATTGTGAACCTTACCTGTGCGTGAATCTTGCGCACCGTAACGGTCTGCGCGCAGGATATTACCCAACACGTACAAGAATCCCTCATAAATTGGGTCGCGCAAGGTGACGATGGAGGGGAAGAACACTTGCGGAATGACGTGATCCTGACTTCCAAAACTGACTTTTGTCGCACCTTCCTCGTTAGTCATTGTGCCACTTTCCCAAGGGGCGTTGAAGGCAAATGTGCGATGAGACACATCATAGGGGCTAATAGAAAACGCCGAGTCTACATAAACTTTGGATTTTTCCGCGCCTTCGCCAATGGCGTAGCCGTAGGTAATGCAGTCGGGGCATTTCTTACATGCACCGCCTTTGGGAGCGTTATAAACGCATCTGTTGTCCTTTTTCTCCTCGTCAGTGATGATTCCATTGGCGCGGAGCAATTCACGGCCAGTCAGTCGTTCGGGCGTGGATTGTTTGCGTTTGAACATGAGCAGACGCGAGATGACACTAGCATCATCCAAACCAGCCCGTACGTTGACCGTGTTCAGTGAACCGTCTGTCTGAAACAGCGGGAAGGACTCAGTTTCGCGCACCATCACGAAATGCACATAACGTCCCTGTGGAATGCGCGGGATAACGGGCAGGAACAGGTCTTTTGCGTTTTTCAGGGTGGGAAGGATGTCACTCATGGTTAGCCTCCGATTTGTTGGAATAATGGTAGTTTTTGAGATAATAGAACTTTGCCGCTGAGCGGTAACGATTGGCATTTTCCTGCAAGGTAGCGCGCCGTCCCTGGCACAAGCCGTCAAAGAATTCTCTCAGGAATAATCGAACGAATTCCTCCTGCTTCTGACGGGAAAGCATCTTGCGCTCCTCCATTTTGCGCGCTGAATTCTTTTCAAAGATGATGGGATCGGTGGCATCCTTGATGCTGTCCTGCCAGACACGTTCCATCACATCCGCTAGTGGACCGGAAAGCACTATTAACAAGTCGTCCCGTTCCAATTTTGGTTCGCTTTTCAGCGCGCCACTGATCAATTCATCCAGCGGACGCACAATTGCGTACGCCGACGGGTTATAGCCTCGCGTACGATAGAACGCCGCGTAGGCATCTACAAGCTTTCCGATAACGCCCATGTTTGCTTCACCTCCGAGTGTGAGATAGATTTGATGGTAACGATTGACATCTGAGATCGAAATCGTTTGCTTGCTCTTTGAACCTCCTTTGTCTTTTTTGCCTTTGCCTTTCTTCTCTTTACCTCCGCCGCGTTTCTTGCGGTCGTAATACATGAACACGTTCAACGGATCGGTTGTGATGGACGCGACCACTTCGTTGATCTGCGCCCAGTGAGAATTTTTGCCATCCCCAAAGACATCTAAATGCAGGTCATACAGCCGCAGCAAGCGGATGACCGCATCAGATAATTCATCCACGCGGAAACGGTCTTTGCCCAACGCGTAGCGGGTGAATTGGTGTGGGGCGTCTAATACAGCGGTTTCGGGAAATTCCGCGCCGCTGGCAAATAGCGGTACAAACGAAGTAGTGGCAACGACTTTCACATTCAGCAACAGAGGCAAGGCTAGTGCGTGAAATGCGGGAACAATCCAAGCATCGGTATCGGTGGGATCCTTGCCAAGAGGCTTGATTGCAAAGCTGAACAAACCCGCCATGTAATTCTCATCGTACTTTTGCCTGATGATGCTCCAAGCATGATCTTCGTTCTTTTGAACAAGGAAGCCTTCGAAATTGAGCAATGATGAGATGGTGAATCCATTTTTCTGCAGGTGCTGGCGCAACTCAGGTATGAATAAATCGCGCAATTCACGAATGTATTGCCTGACTATGCGGGCAGTCTCAGTTGTAAAAAAGTAGGTTGGGTAAATCCAGAAATAGACGGGTTTTTGATCTTGAAACTTGGTACTTGGTGCGCTTTGTTGTACTATTCGCAAAAGCATCTCAACCGTGCAAACTGGACATATTCCTCTTTTAACTTGGCTCACGCCCAATTTACCTTTGTTGCTATATTGTTGTCCTTTGAATAAAACCGCATCCTCACGCTGTTCACTGGATTCAAAAGGCGATGAACAAAGCGAACAACTCAGTTTGTTGTCGTTTTTTCTTTCAATGTAATTGCCGATTTCTTTTGCAAACAAGCCATTGGCAAGCCGTTTTCCTCCAATTTCCAGACTATTTGTTACATACTCAAGAAAAGCTGTTTCGAAGACGGCTGTTGCTTTAGGCCGCAACCCTTTTTCTTGAACATAATGTAAAAGTTTTTCAATCAAGGCATCGAATAGGCGTGAAATATCTTCTGTGTTGAGGGTGCTGAATTGCTGTAAATAACTTGCAGCAACGCAATACCAGCCCGTTGGAATCCTCTTTCCTTTTTGAAATGCGGCTTCTTCTGGAGCAATGCCTGAAAATCCAAGCCAGTCAAGTACCAATTGGGCTGTGTAATAACCTTTGGGTAATTTTGTAGAAACCTTTTTATTGGTTCCCAAATTCTTGGACAGAGTCTTATCGATGTTTGTAAACATTTCGTTCAACACTCTGCGCCAAATAAAAGCAAGAAATTCGGCAATCTGGTCGGTGCGATTGTCTAAAACGATTTGGTATTCTGTTTCGCACTGTCTGGTTAACGCACCTTTGGTTTCCTCTTTTTGTTTCCCCTTGAAGGATTGCAGATAGGATGATTTTACAGAGTCTTTTTGGCTGACAAAGCGATCTACAGCCATCGTGCCTTTAATATTCAACGCAGCATTTTTACCTTCGCTCAGTAATTGGGGAAGGCTCAAAATCTCATAGAGAATGGCAGGCACTTTTAAACCTCTTCTCGGTCTAATTCCAAGCCCCCGGCTCAAATCTTCGTCACTCTCTTCCTCTAAGTCTTCCGCGTCCAATCCAGACTCCGCTTTGTTTTCACCGTATAAAAGCAAATCACGGACAACTTTCCAGGCACGATCAGGCAAGTCATTTATTGCCTCAATTTCCTTCCTGTTTTCCAATAGTAAATACACTACCCCATTGGGAAAAAACAGGAATGGCTCTGCGCCCTGCTCTGTCATCGCCTGCATTACAGCGTTGTTGATAATATTGCTTAACAACCCGCGTACTTCGGTCAATCTGTGATAGGTGAAGTGCGGCACGCGTTCTGCACCGAACAAGACAATCATTTTTTCATAAATGTTCTGGTTGGTGCTGCGTTCCAACGCAATTGCCACCTCAGCTGGGGACTTGATATGCACAAGAACATCTGCAATCGAACTCAACAGGCGCAAAATTTCCAACCGTCTCAGATCGCTCTTTGTCTGAAAAAGGGTAGCCTGCAAATTGCTTCCCTCTTTGGTCTGTGTATTTTGCGCCAAAAAAGCAATATCGCCAAGATACTCGCGCCAATCCACCAGGAACGCGCCAAAGTTCATCACTTCACCTAATCGCTCAATCAGTTGTTTAATGAGTGGAATCTCGCCCGCCGAAATTTGAACGCCGTAAATCTTGGTGTAATCGTGGCAAAGGTACCCTAAAATCCACAGACGTTGTTCGATGTCGTTCATCTGTTTATTAGCGGGCAGTTTTTGCGCCAGCCGCATGGCAACAAAAAGCCCATTCAACAGGTGGGTTGCCATACTCTGGTCTTCCTGCCTGCCGCTTCTGGTTAGACGAGCATAATCTTGGGCAGTATAGGTATGCAGACCGTCAGGGATTTCCAATCCCTCAATCACTGGCGGTTTCCCGGAACCGCCAAGCGCCGGAACTGACGCCAGATGCATCAAAATTTTCGGCACAAGCGCCTCTACAAAATCGGTCATCACTTTATCGTCTTCCGGCACAGCCCGGCGAAGTAATTCTTGATGAATCATGCCTCTGGCTCCTTTCAGATGATGATGGGAGTATCTTCCAAATTTTTTTGGCGATACGTCAGCAAAACAGATTCCAAAAGCAGAGCATTTTTCCCAAACACTGCCATGTACATTCTATCGCTGCTATCTTGAAGTTTGAACAATGGAAACAAGGGAGGCAAATGCAATTTGTAGTGTATCTCATCGAAAATCTTCTGGCTCATGGCGTAATAAACCAGGTATTGTTTTTCCAGTATGCGGTTGATTCGGCTCTTTTGGTTGATGTGCGGCTCGCGGATGGCAAATCCTTTCAGAACTCGAACTTGCTCGCGCAGGTTCGGCTCTTGTAAATCTTTATTGATTTCCAGAATCAGTTTCTCTCGCTCTTCATGAAATTTTTCAAGCCGAATGACCAGCGGGTTTTCGCCTGTATGGCCCAATGTGTATTTCAGCGCGTCCAGTGTCTCATCCTGCTTTTCAGGTGATGCGTATTGATAAACGGCATCTGTGTAGGCTTCGGCGTCTATCACCTCGAATTCGGCATTTTGAACCAGTGAAAGCAAGTCGTATGTCACAAATGCGGGTGGTGAAACAGTTTCATCCAAGCAAGCAACTTGAAAAGGGGATGAACCGCGAAATGCCAAAATTTCATCCAGAATTTTCTTGCCCTTCTCTTCACCCTTGCGAATATGCCAATACCTGCCATGTGCCTTCTGAAAACTAGCATCGAAGGCGCGCTCAAAACTTTCTTTGAGACGACTGGCAAAATCGGCATAACTATCTTTATGACTTTGCAAAATTTCAATTACATGTGCCGGCTGGAGCATTCCCCATCGTTTGACATAAGGTTTGAAGTCATTCTCCTGTGGGAAGGCAGATTGAATCACACTCCGCAAACTCTCGCTACGCTCTACTTCTTGCCCATCTTGAAATGCTTGTTCAAGCCTCGCATAAATCCACGGTGCTCTGCCAGAGAGTAGCGCGTGGGCCTCATACTTTGGAAAGGCTGGTTCGTCCTGCTTCACGCGACCCAATCGTCCCAGCCGTTGCAGGAACGTACCATCATTCAACGACTCAAAAACCAAGAAATTGATATTGAAATCCACGCCCACGTCAATCGTGGAAGTGCCAACGACAATATCTTTTTTAAGCGAGTCTTTACGGCGGATTTCATCGGTCAAGCCGGTGTTTTCTCCGACGCTGATGTTATAGGGGCGCAATTCGTTATCCAACCAACGGGCAATACGCCGTGCAGTGGCAACACTGTTCACAATGATTGCGCCTTTTGTTTGTCCATTGCAGGATTTCCAGAAGTTTACAATTTTGGTCACATGTTCCCGCACCCAGGCTTCCGCGTTCGAGTGTTCATTCAATTTGTAAAAATACAACGTTGATGGATACAAAATTTGACGATATCCTTCTCTGGCTGTATCTGTATAACTACCTTTTATGATTTTTGTTGCAATGTCGCTATGCTCCAGCATTTTGTCCAACAAATCCACTGGAGTGGCAGATGAGAAAACGAACTTTTGTCTGCCAGGCATTTGTACTTGAAGATATAACATCGCGCTCATTACAGCTACAAACTGTTGGATTTGGAAAATGTGGAATTCGTCGAACAAGAAGTAATCAAAATTGATGCCAAGTGAATAAGGAAGTTCTTGTTCTGTGAAAATACGTGTTTGCTGTCCATAATAGTAATTCATCACCAAATTGAAAATATCAGGGTTGGTGAGAATTACACTCAGATTCTCAAATCTTTCCTTCAAGATCACATCACGGGTGCGCAGATTTAATTTTTCCTGTAAGCGCGATAACTCTGCACCCCACAACGGCTCGAATGGTATTTCTTCTCTGGAACGTCCGAACTGTTTCAAATATTTTTCCAATTGTCTGCTCTGGTCTCGGAGCAATTCATTGGTAGGATACATAGCAAAAATATGCTTTCCTGGATTGACCAGAGTAGGCGCATACGCCGCCAGACTCTTCCCATCACCTGTCATGGCAGTATTGAAAATCACATCGTAATCGCTCTCGGTGAGTGCATGATAGGTATCCACTTGATGTTGAGATAAATGCCACCCTTCAGGGAGTTTGGCGCGCACTTCCGAAGGAATATCTTCATCCTTTGCCAACTTTGAGTAAACAGGTAGTGTTGTAATTTTCATGTCTCAACCAAAGAGCAAATGACCAACTAAGCACTCGACGATATAACGACAAAACTCCCGCCCAGCACGCCCCCGATCACGATCCCCGTGGGCTGGGTAACAATATCTTACAACAGAGACTAGGCCACATACATGCCCCACCCCTTGCGAGCGGGAAAATTGGTGAGGTAATGCGCGTCATAGTCCCTCGGAATAGAATTCGTAATTACGAGCCATGCCTTTCACCCGCCGTTCCATCTCGCGGCGTAACTCAATACCGCCAAGCACGATGCACGCCTCCCCGTAAGCCAGCAAGGTGCGGGCAGCATCCCAGATATCATCAGTCACGGCATGAACCTCGGCGCTGCCGTCATCATGGCGTGTGATCTTTGTCTCAGGGAAACGATGACTGATTTCCCCGCGCCCAACCTCCGGCAAAAGCAGATATTGAACCGAAAAGCGCGGCGGCATCAGATGACGCGTTTCCACTTTGCTGGGTGAAACGGCTAAATGCTCGTCATCCAAAATGTAGCTTACCCGGAAGCGCAAAAACGAGGCATTTTCCACGGCATTGTTCAGACTGTAACCGCGTAAATACCAGTGCCCATCCTGAAAACGAAGTTGATATGGCGCGATTTCGTGGAACACAGCCTTTCGATCCGGCCGGCGCGGGGAAAGATAATTGAACATCAACTTCCTGTGCTGGTGTAGGGCGCGTTCAATTCTCTCCTGCACGCGCGGCGAAATGACACTTCGATCCACGTCTTGTTCAAAATCCAGGGTTACCGCCTCATTGGAATCCTCAAGCTTCATTCTTAGTTCCGGCGAAAGCCAGCCGATGATTTGTTGGACGAGATCACGCACCCCGGCTTGTTCTCCAACAGCATTATCGTATTGACGTGAAAGAAGCATCAACGCATGGAGCATCTCAGGCGAAATGCTGACTCGTCCATATGGCCCCGCATCGTTCAAAATGTATTGTTGGGATTCCGGCAAATAAATATAATTCACCTTCAACCGTTTTTTGAGATGGGTTCGGTCATGCTTTAAAGCTGCTTGTCGGGCAGTTGGGGATGCAGGATAGGCAGATGTTCCCACTGATTGCAGAACAGCTTGAATTAATTGCTCGTTGGTGGCGGGTCCCTCCATCAGTCGTCTGAGCATGGCAAGGACTCGCAGGAATGAATTCCATTCACTGCCGCGCGTGGTCATTGCCTTTTCAACCCCACGCCCAGGCGCTCGGCCATTTCCGCGTCCGTAAAGGCGCGCTGAACGTAAAGCCGCTTCATATCCTCTAACCGTTCCGCCTTTGCCATTCCGCTCATCTTCGCTCCTGCAATCCAAAATTGCTTTCTGGTTTGCATCCTACAACAGCATAGCACAAGAGGCTATTAAATTCCGCAACATTTTTCAGTCTCGTCTGAATCCTCGAAACGGCCACAAACCTCCCTTCTCGTCCTCGGAGAGCAGAAAACCCCTCTCTTCAAGAGCAGGCAAGGAACGCATCACTTCACTTCGATGGAGCCCCAGCAAATGGGCGATAAACCCCGCCTTTTTGCCCGGGTGTTCTTTGACCTCATTATAAATGGATTTAATCTTTTCGTCATCGGCCTTCCGCGCCATATAAATTCTCCTGTATTGCAGATTTGCGCCAACAATACCGGAGACATGTTGCGACTAATGCAACAGATGGATTATTCCCTTTGCGTCTTTGCGGTTCGTTTCCTGACTCTTGGAAATCCCTCCTCCATCCTCCATGACCTATTTCCCAATTACCATTCCCTAACCCGGACAAGCGGGAACCAAAAAGATTCAAACACAAAGGGCACAAAGGGACACGAAGTAAACCCCTTTCGTTTTCCCTTTGTGTACGTCGTGTCCTTCGTGTTTGAGGTTTTTTTCACTAGAGTCACCCATGATGAAAATTCTTGCACAAAAAGCAAGAAGTTCACTTGTAAGCGCCTAATCCCTAATCCCTAATTCCTAATATCTATTCCCCCCTTCACGCTTTTCGATGGAGCAGTTGTTCTGCCAATTCCGTCATCGCCGCCCCCGCTTCATTTTTTGGATTGATCTTTTCCAATACACCCAACGCCTGATTCGTTAACCGTTCTGCCTCGCGTTCGGAAAATTCCCGCGCCCCTTCATTGACCAGCGTCTGAGCCACCTTCGCTGCTTCCTCTGGACGGATAGCGGACGCGCTCCATCGTTGCGCGAACTTGCCCTTTTGGCTGATCCCGTACAGGATCGGCAGACTGTTTTTTCCATCAACCAGGTCGCTGGCCGTGGACTTACCGGTCAGCGCCTCATCTCCCCAAATGCCCAGGATATCATCCTGCACTTGGAACGCCAGCCCCAGGCCGCGCCCAAAGACGCGGTAACCTTCGATGGCCGACTCATCTGCGCCGCCCAATATCGCGCCGATCTGTGTGCAGGCCGAGATCAACGCCGCGGTCTTGCCTTCGATCATCTTCCAGTAATCCTCGATTGAAAGATCGTTGCGCTTCTCATAAGTCATATCCAGGTACTGGCCGCGCGTCAGATCGAGACACGCGTTGTGGATCACGCTGGCCGCCCTGACCACTGTTTCAGCAGGGTAGTCCCTGGCTAAATCCATGATCGCTTGATTGGACATCACGAACAGCGCATCTCCCACGTTGATCGCTTGCGCCGCATCCCATTTCTTCCACACCGTTGTCCGTCCGCGCCGCTTATCGGAATTATCCTGTATATCGTCATGCACCAACGAAAAGTTATGCACCAGTTCCACCGCCGCCGCCGCCGGTGATGCGCATAGCCATTTCGACGACTGATACCCCGCCGCCACCAGCAGCACCATCAACGGCCTCAGCCTCTTCCCGCTCGCCTCCGGTCCTGCGCCTTCGCCTGTCCACCCCATGTGATATGTCAGCATCTCATGGAAAGGGCGTGTGTGTGCCTCATCCAGCCGTGCCACCTGACGTTTCAATTCTCCCTCGATCACCGGCAGCATCATCTCAGAATACTTCTTCAAATACATCTTCACTCCATCAATATGCTCCCTCCCTAAATGCGATGTTCTTCCCGCATTTGGGGAGGGCTGGGTAGGGCTTGACTCCCTCCCTAAATTCAGCGCCGTAGCGCAGCGAAGGTTCTGCATTTGGGGAGGTCGCGAAGCACGCCGGAGGCGACTGGGGTAGGGCATTGGCTTCGCCGCCATCCTCCCTCACGACCTCTCCGACCTCTTCGACCTCTCAGACCTTTTAGACCGCTTAGACTTGTTAGACCTCTTCGACCTCTCAGACCTGTTAGACCTGTTAGACCTCTCAGACTTGTTAGACCTCTTAGACCTGTTAGACCGCTTAGACCTCTCAGGCTCCTCACAAGACTATCTTTAATTCTTCCCTCAACTTCTCCGCCGACTGGAATCGAATCACCGCGAAGCCCATCCCCTTCGCCGTCCTGATATTCGCATCCGAATCATCAATCAACAAACACTCGCTTGCCTCCCTTCCGATTTTCTGCAGCATCAATTCGAAGATTGCCGGATCGGGTTTATTCAACTTCACCTCCCCAGAAAGAACGATCCCATCCAACAGCTTGAAGAAATCATACTTAAACTTCACGCGCGGATATGTTTCTGCCGACCAATTGCTCAACCCGTATAGCGGATAGCCTGCCTGCTTCAACTCGCGCAAAATATCCGTCATCCCTGGGATTGGCCCCACGATGGTCTCCTCGAAATGATCGTAATACGCCCGGATCAAATGTCCATATTGTGGGAATTGATTGGATAACAGCGTGATCCCCTCCGCAAATGGCCTGCCGCGATCCTGCTCCGTGTTCCATGCCGTGAAATTGATCTCCACCAGGAACTGGTCAATTTGCTGCGGCTGGTTGAAATACCGGCGATACAGTTGGTGCGGATCCCAATTCAGCAGCACCCCGCCGAAATCGAAAATGATAACCTTGATGTTCGAATTCATCCCTCGATTTTAGCAGAAAATCGTTTCTCCCTTTACTTATTTCTGCTCACTGCTTCACCCCAATCCCGAAAAATCCACAGCCCGATCCGACCATTCTTTTGCCTGGACAGAGAGCAAAATCCGCTGTTTCGGGTTCTGACTGGCCTCCTGCCAGGCGCGCTGCCAAAGCGAGATCATGGTTTGAATCCTAACCAGTTCACCGGCGGCTTCCGGTTCAACTTCCGCGGCTGTCCACTCAATGAGATGTTTGGCCTCGTCCAATAAATCCGCAACAATCGCCGGATCGCTTGACTTCCTTGCCGATGACGATATTCTTCCGAATGTGGCAGCCAGTCCGCCCAGGCGGCGGGGGAGAGGGTCGCGTAAAAAGCGCTCGCGGAGCTTCTCTTTATCCATTACCGGATGCCTCCCAATAGCTCGCGCGTCACAGATTCAACCTGCTTGCGTAACTTCTCATCCTGGATCAGGATATTTCGATTTCCCATTCTGGGTCGGATGTTGATCAACGATTCAAATTCAATTCGCTGCTCGGCGGGATACCAGTTTGCGCCCCACAGATCATCCTGCTCACTGCCATCATCTAATAAGACAGATTCGCAATCGGAGTGCATTTCTCCTCCACCTGATAAGACATGCCGCCGGACATCCACAACGATCTTGATCATGCCGGTGTATTCTTTGAGCATTTCTTCAATTTGGATCGGGGTCGCTTTTTCCTTGAGCAGGTGAATCATAGTTTCTCCACGCTGAATTATACACTTTACCCTTCACAATTATCCGCCGCCGATAACTGAATACCGAATCTCGAATAACGAGTACCGAATACCGGTTCCCTATTCCCGAATATCGAATATCCAATATCGAATTTCTATCTCTCCTCCATCTTTCCTTCCAACCCCTCCAGCCTCTCCACCCCGCACGCAAACATCGTCACCTCGATCTGCTTCTTCGTCAATTTCATTACCTCCACGGCCTTCTCGGCGGAAACCGCCGCCGCCTTCAGGAAATTCCCCGCCATTCCTCCCAGCCTCGCGCCCAGCGCAATGCACTTGGCGATATCCAGCCCATCCTTCAGGCCTCCGCTCGCGAAGATCGTCATATCCGGCAGGGCTTTCTTCACATTCAGGATCGCCTCCGCGGTTGGGATGCCCCAGCCCACAAACGCCGCCGCCAGCTCGTGCGTGAACTCGTCCGGTGCGCGGTGCATCTCCACTTGCGACCATGAAGTCCCGCCCGCGCCTGCTACGTCAATCGCCGACACTCCGCAATCCGCCAACAGCCTCGCCGTTCGTTCCGAGATGCCCCAGCCCACCTCCTTCGCGATCACCGGCACTTCCATCTTCCTGCAAATTTCTTCGATCTTTTTACCCAGCCCTGCGAAATTTGTATCCCCACCTTTTTGAACCGCCTCCTGTACCGGGTTCAAATGCAGGATCAAGGCGTCCGCCTCGATCATCTCGACTGCTTTCCGGCACTCGTCAATGCCATAACCATAATTCAATTGCACCGCACCCAGGTTCGCAAACAACAAAATATCCGGCGCAACGCTGCGCACCTGGAAGGTGGCCGCCTGCTCCGGATGCTCGATGGCCACCCTCTGGCTTCCCACTCCCATCGCCGCGCCCACCTCTTGCGCCGCCTCCGCCAGTCGAAAGTTAATTGTCTTCGCATCCTCCGAACCGCCCGTCATGGATGAGATCAAAATCGGCGCCGACAGTTTTTTCCCAAACAAACTTATGCTCGCGTCGATGCGGTCCAGGTCGAGTTCCGGCAGCGCTTCGTGGACAAAATGATACTTCTCCAGTCCGCTGGTCAACGCCGAACGCACATCTTTCTCTAAATTGATCTTAATGTGGTCCAGTTTTCGGTCTTTGATTTCCGTATCTTTTGGCATAAGGTGGTGTTCCTGTGATTGAATTTCTATGGCCTGTCATGTTACAATTGGCGGGTCTGAAAATGAATTCTTACGGAGGATTGTCTCATGGCTGACACATTCAGCGAAATTAAGAAGATCATTGTAGATCTGTTGGGCGCGGATGAGAGCAAAGTGAAAATGGAAGCCCGTTTCCGTGAGGACTTGGAAGCGGACTCACTCGATCTCGTTGAACTCATCATGGCTTTCGAAGACAAGTTCGGGACCGAGATCTCGGACGAGGCCGCACAAAAGATCACCACCGTCGGCGAAGCGGTCAACTATATTGTCTCTCACAAGTAATCTTTAGCCTCATTCCGCCTCCGTCTTTTGGACGGCGCAATGACGATTATAACGTAGAGCCGCCTTTGAGGGCGGCTCTACGCGTCTTCCATTATTCATATTCATCCCTCTCCAAATTCGGCGTTCTTTCCGCATTTGGGGAGGGACCGAGGGTGGGGCCACTCGGCCACTCGGCCACTCGGCCATTCGGCCACTCGGCCACTCGACCTCTCAGACTTCCTAGACCTTTTAGCATTACAGTGCAATGTCAGACAACCTTCTTCTTCTCCCCTCCCCGCTTGTTGGGGAGGGGTCGGGGGTGGGGGATCATTCCTCGCCCGAACGAAGACAACAACCTTGCGCTGTAATTTTAGACCTTTTAGACTTCTTAGACTTTTTAGACCTTTTAGACTATTATTTCAACAACGACGGAATCTCTTCCGGGTGTTTCGCGACTTTTACGCCGGCGGCTTCCAACGCTTTGACCTTACCCGCCGCTGTGCCCGAACCGCCATCAATGATCGCGCCCGCATGACCCATACGCTTGCCTGGAGGCGCAGTCTGCCCGGCGATGAACGACACCACCGGCTTCGTCATCTTGGCCGCGATATACTCCGCCGCGTTCTCCTCATCCGTCCCCCCGATCTCACCGATCATCACTACTTTTTCCGTCTGTGGATCATGCTCGAACATCTCCAGCACATCCACAAAATTTGTACCATTGATCGGGTCGCCGCCGATGCCCACGCAGGTCGAAGCCCCCATGCCGGCCAGTTTGAGCGCGTACAAGACCTCGTAGGTCAACGTTCCCGAGCGTGACACACAACCTACATTACCAGGGATGGCGATATCGCCGGGGATGATCCCGACCTTGGCCTCGCCTGGCGTCAGCAGACCGGGACAATTCGGCCCCAAAAGCCTGACCTTCTTCTGGTCGAGATAATTGCGCACGCGCATCATATCCTGCACCGCCACACCCTCGGTGATGCACACGATCAAGGGGATGCCGGCGTCCGCCGCCTCATACATTGCATCCGGAGCGAAGCGCGCCGGTACGAAGATCACAGTGCAATTTGCGCCCGTCGCATCCACGGCCACCTTGACCGAATCAAAGACCGGGATTTTCTCATCCACCCATTCGCCGCCCTTACCCGGCGTCATGCCTGCCACCACGTTCGTACCGTACGCCATCATCGCCCGCGTGTGGAACAACCCCTCGTTACCCGTGATTCCTTGGACGAGCAAGCGTGTGTTTTTGTTAATAAGAATGCTCATGGAATTTCCTCTTATCGTTTCAAACCCTAAGGGTTTTCAAAACCCTTAGGGTTTATTTTTAATTTAACCCTTCGCCGCGGCCACAGCCTTCTTCGCCGCGTCCGCCAGCGTATCGGCGGTGATCATCTTCGCATCGGCCAGCAGCTTGCGGCCCTCCTCCGCGTTCGTGCCCACCAGCCTCACCACCATCGGCACCTTCGGCTTCACTTCCTTCATTGCCGCCAGGATGCCGCGCGCCACTTCGTCACAGCGCGTGATGCCGCCGAAGATGTTGAGCAATACCGCCTTCACGTTCGGGTCCGACAGGATGATGCGCATCGCCGCCGCGACCTTATCCGCGCCCGCGCCCCCGCCGATATCCAGGAAGTTCGCCGGTTCGCCGCCGAACAACTTGACGATATCCATGCTGGTCATTGCCAGCCCCGCGCCGTTGACCATACAGCCGATGTTTCCATCCAGCTTGATGAACGAAAGCCCGTACTTGCGCGCTTCCACTTCCGCGGGTGCCTCTTCGTCCAAATCGCGCATCTCCGCCAGGTCCGTGTGACGGAACATGGCGTTATCGTCTATGATCATCTTCCCGTCCAGTGCGATCAGGCGCTTATCCTTCGTGATGACCAGCGGGTTGATCTCCGCCAGCGACGCGTCGGTCTGCGTGTACGCCTGCCACAGCCCCATTGCGATCTTGTTGAAATCCTTCCAATACTCGCGCGGCAGGTCAATGAACGCGGCGATATCGCGCGCCTGATAATCGCGCAATCCCAGCAGCGGATCGATGTGCAGCTTGATGATCTTCTCCGGCGTCTTGGCCGCCACTTCCTCGATCTCCATGCCCCCCGCCGCGGACGCCATCATGACCGGCTTGCGCGCCGCCCGGTCATTGGTAATGGAAAAATAGATTTCCTTTTCGATGGCCGCCGCCTCATCCACCAGCACCTTGCGCACCGGCAGGCCTTTGATTTCCATGGCCAGGATCTGAGTCGCAAGCTGTTCGGCCTCTGCCGGATCCTTGGCCAGCTTCACCCCGCCGGCCTTCCCGCGTCCCCCCACCAACACCTGCGATTTAATAACAACGCGGCCACCCAACTCTTCGGCGATTGCTTTCGCCTCGCTTGCGGTAGCCGCCACCCTTCCCTTGGGGATCGGAATGCCATACTTGGCAAATATTTGTTTCGACTGATACTCATGGAGTTTCATATATGCCCTTTTTAATGGATTTAAAGCACGCGGATTATATCACCTTGCACAAGCGACGTATGAATGTGGAAAATTTCGTGTGCACGCAAAGGTTGTCAAACAGCGAATGGGAGTGCGGTACAGAGAATGCGGTTAGGCTCAAGCGTTTGAGATGGTCTGCGGCATGATACCAATCCACGATCTGCACCGCCTGAGGATAGTAGTGTTCACCCCGCGTTTCAATGGGCCGGCCCTTGCACACCGCAGAGAAATGGCGCAATGAAGCTGGCTCATTCCATCTGCATCGGATTATTTGCCATGATATCGGAACGCTAAAGTATAGGCTATGTTGAGCGGCAGGCTCCACCATAACCCCACCGGCGAATGCGATAATCTCCGGGTAATGCTTTCAGCGGAATAGAACCTTCGATTGGCGCTCCGATACCCTTCCAACAAGGTGTCGGGTTCCATGTGTCGCGGCTGGAACACCACATCTTCCCGGCTGTTATATTTGCTCCAATCGCGTGTCAAGATTCTTCCTTCAGCCTCCAGGCGCCGGTAGAGCGGTGTTCCCGGATAGGGTGTCAGCATGTTGAAGGTGACGTTCTGCACCCCTGCGCTTTCCAGAAAATCCAGCGTTTCATCGAAGATCGTCTCCGTATCGCTGTCGAACCCGAATACGATTCCCGCCTGCACCGCAATGCCATATGCGTGGATGCGCTCGATGATGCGGGCGTAGTTTTCCACGCGGTTGAATCCCTTGTGAACTTCGTTCATGCTGGCTTGAGAAATGGATTCCAAGCCGATGAATAATTGCTTGCAGCCGCTGCGCGCCGCCAGTTCCAGGAATTCTTCATCTTCCCCGGCCTGAATGCTGGCCTGACTGCTCCACCATTTTCGATGAGGTGTGATGGCGCGGAATAGTTCCTTGGCGTATTCCCGATCATTGGCAAGATTGTCATCCCAAAAGATGATCACTTTTCCAGGAAACGAGGCGTATTCCTCTGCGACGGATGCCACGGGGCGTTTGCGAACCTTGCGTTGGTACATCACCGCCAGCGCACAAAAGTCGCATCCATAGGCGCAGCCGCGCGTGGCGAACAACCTGCCGGCCGTGTAATCGTGACGGTGATAGAGTTCCTTGCACGCCATCGGGGCATCGTCCAGTGCGGGCGGGCTTTCTGAAACATAGCGCGGGGCGTATTGACCCGTTTCAAAATCGTTCAGGAATCGAGGCCAGGTTAACTCCGCTTCCCCCACAAAGATCACATCCGCCTGAGCCTGGGCTTCATCGGGCACCAGCGTCACGTGTGGGCCGCCGAGCGCCACCGGGATGCCCCGTTTCCGAAATTGTGCGGCCAGTTCATACACGTGTGGGGCGCTGGGCGTATGGAAGGTAATGGCCACCAGATCAACTTGCCGCGTAACGTCAACGGGCGTTATCGCTTCATCAATATGGGTTACTTCCCACTGCTTTGGCACAAAAGCTGCCAGATAGGGCATTGTGATCTGTTGGAAGTTTAAGACCCGCGCTCGCCGCACTTTTTGAATGGCAGGGGAGGAGGCCGTGATCAAAAGAAGTCTTCGCCGTTGGGCTTTTTCAGGCATTTATGCCTTGGCGTTCATGGATTGCATCGAAACTTTTGTAACGCTTCGTTGAACAGGCTTGTCACCAGTTCGGCCTGGGGCGTATAGGCTTTCCATGCAAAGGCTCTCCCGCCGCACAGCCAGGCCGCCGCGCCGCCGTAGGGCAGGGAGGGAGTTGCGGTGCTTTTGATCGGAATGTAATCAATATTCAGGCCGTTAATTTGAAACGCTTTCAAGTCGCCGCCGCGTGCATCCACCTTGCTGTCCATGATCGTATCCAGCATGAACGAGGCGTCATTCGCGCCCGTGGCATCCTGCCAGATGACTTGGATGAATAAACTCGGATCATACGCCACCAGCATTCCTTGCGTGACACTGCTGGGCGCCTGCGGATTCCGCTGCGCATCCAGGTCGAAGAAGGCGATCGAGACCGGATGGCCGATGCAGAATTGGTATTCACAGAACAGGCCGCTTAAGTTCATCGGCGTCCCTGTGGGAGGAATGCGCGGCGTTGGATAAGGCGTGGTGGTGGGTATCGCTGCAACGGTTTGGGCGACGGCCAATTGGATCTGTAGATCGGGATTTGGCTTTGGCGCACAGGCAGATAACAGGCAGAGCAAGACGGCGCTGAATGAAACGAGGGAAACTATGGATCGCGGCAGGGAAAAGTTCTTCGCAGTGTCATACAGCTTGTTTTTCATGGGCATCCTTTGATAACGGCCGGCGCGATCGTTTTCGCGAGCTCCGCCTCGCCATTAGGGATCAGGTGCAGGGGTGTGTCGGTAAAGTATTCCGGCGGGAAGATATTCCACAGGTCGAGATAGTTCCAATGATTCTGCGCCGCCGCGCTCAGGTATTGCCGGTATTGGTCATACACCCAGCGCGGATAGTAATCATTGTAGCGCACATCGCTGTTCGGAACGTTCGTCAACACCTGCATCGGCTGGTTGATGAGGATTACGGGCACTTTCCCCGCCACCTGCTCGAAGTCTTTGACCTGGTCCAGCGAAACATTGGCAATGTTCAAGGTGGGCGGCTTCATGCCTTCGAAGGTCAGGTCGCTGCTCAACTGGCTTGGCAATTCTTCCGGCGGCCCCGGAATCTGGTCGAGACCCGTGGCAACATTGATCAGGCTGTAGAGTTGATAGCGCAGGACGCGAAAAGATGTTCGGCTCTGGTCGGTAACCTGCGTGATCGCATCCGCGCCTTGATAGTTCTTTGGCAGGAAATCGAGCGCATGCGCCAGCTTATAATATTCATCCGGGTTCCGGGCGATGACCACATGATCGACGCGCGTTTTCGGCATCAGGGTGTACCACGTGATCAGCCAGATGATCTCATCCGGTTGGTAAGGCATGGCCTTGTCGAGGATCATCAGGTCCTTGGTTGCGGAGGAACGCGGAAAGCTCAGGTTGTAAACGCGCACATCCTTGTTTCCGCATTTCAATCCCAGCGCATCCAGTTGGCCCGGCAGGGTTTGATCCGGTGTCAGGCCGATTCCCCACACGGCCGAGTCGCCCAGCACCAGCACGCGGTATTCGTTCTTCGCTTTCGGTTGGGATACGATATGGGACGCGAACATCGCATCCAGGTTTTCCACGTCCAGCGCGTTGTCTTCCGGCGCATGTGTGCTGATCGGAAATCGCAGCCGCTTCAAAGCGGGCAAGTTATAAACGTTCAGCCATGCCAGGCTCGGATGGAGCGCGTAAAAACCGAATTCAAAGATCAGGAAAACGGCGATGCCTTTTGCCAATAATCGCCAGGGACGGATCGTCATGCTTTAATAGGACCTCTCACGAAAGTTCTTCGCAGGTACGTAGTAACGACTTAAGTCGTACCTACAAAACATGGTTGAAACTTTGTTGAAATTCTATTATACAATGTAAGGAACAATTTCGCTTTCGCCCTCGTCTCAACGGAAGGAATCCGAATGAAAAAAATAACTTTATTGCTTTCGTTTGTTACTTTGATCCTGGCGGCCTGCTCGCCGGAGTACATACCGACCCCGCCTGCCTACGCGCCGGCGAATACTCCCGTGCCTGTGTCTACGAACATCCCTTTGCCTTCCAATCCGCCCCTTTCCACTTCCATGCCATTCGGCATGCTCGCAGCGCCCCGGAGTTTGACCCCTATTCAACAGGCGGCAGTCGCATTGCTTTCTTTCAGGTTAAACCTGCCCATCAGTCAAATTAAGTTGGTTTCCAGCCAGGCCGTAACCTGGCCGGATGGCTGCCTGGGTGTACAGCGCATCGGCATCCTGTGCGCGAATGGACAAGTGCCGGGCTTCGTCATTATGCTGGAAGCAAATGGCAAGCAATATGAATTTCATACGAATCAGGATGGCAGCCAGGTTGTGCCTGCGGAGGGTGTGCAGGCCTCAGACCCCGCTCAGGATGCCGTCCGCAAGCATCTGGCTTCGGCGCTCGGGATCGATGCTGGTCAAATCACGGTGGTCAGCGATGCGGAACTCGAGTGGCCGGATTCCTGCCTGGGTGTGGCTCAGGAAGGAGTTGCCTGCGCCGAAATTGTCACTTCCGGGCATTTGATCATGCTCGAGGCCAATAACCTCGACTATGAATATCATACCAACGGTGACGGGAGTAAGATCCAGCCCGCCACGCTCGCCTTGACCTGGGAGCGGAACGGCGGCATTGCCGGGTTCTGTGACAGCCTGACTGTTTATTTATCGGGTGAAGTCAGTGCCAATACCTGCAAAGGAAAACCGCTGAATGCCAATGTCTCGAGTGCGGAGCTGCAGCAGCTTGAAACATGGGTGGCGCAGTTCGGGCAGCTTAGTCTGGATGCTTCTGATCCCCTTGGCGTATCGGATCGCATGACGCGCCAGTTTTCGTTATTTGGGAATGGAAGTGCTCAGCCAACCAGCGCGGATCAACAGGCGTTATTCCAGTGGGTTGAGGATTTGTATCAACGCTTATATAAATAACTCACCTTACGCAAAACGTCCCGAAGGTTGCCGTAATACAAGCCTGTGCTCTTGGGCCAACCTTCGGGACGGTATGCAGCATGAGTAAGTAACTCCCCTTTTAAACGTGACCGGCATCTTCATGGGCTGATTTTACACCGGATAAAATATGACGATCATCCTTGACGACTTTACGGGGGGACTGGTATCATGTCGTCACCCCATCCCCCCTGGGGGGGGTAAGGTCTGGAACCGACCTGTAGTCTTTTGAATCGAGGCGCTATGAAAAACGATGTAACCTCTCTCCGGCGTTTGAAGACCATCGAAGGCCACCTGCGGGGCGTGATCCGTATGGTGGAGCAGGATGCCTATTGTATCGATGTCATCCGCCAGATTCAAGCGGTCGAAGCCGCCTTGAACAAGGTCAGTTCGCAGATTTTGGAGAATCACTTGAATTCCTGTGTGATCACCGCCGTTCAGGGCAACGACAAGAAGGAACGTGAGCGTGTCCTGAAAGAGATCACCGAAGTGTTCGACATGTCCACCAAAGTCTAACCCTCATCTGCTCACTAATCTCTATTCTCTATTCTCTAATATCCAATATCTATTTTCAAGGAGAACCAAAATGACCACCGTAACTTATTCAATCCCCGCCATTCATTGTATGCACTGCACCCACACGATCGAGGTGGAAGTCAAGGAATTGCAGGGCGTCCAGTCTGTCAAAGCTGATGCGGATACAAAGAACGTTCAGATCACCTTCGACGCGCCCGCCAGCGAAGATAAGATCAAGGCTTTGTTGATCGAGATCAATTATCCGGTCGCCGCATAAGATCGTGCCACCTGATTCCGCTATGCCTGATACAAAACAATTAACCCTGCCTATTACCGGTATGTACTGTGCCAACTGCGTCTCGACCCTTGAACGCAATTTGAAAAAAGTCAATGGCGTCCAGACGGCCGTTGTGAATTTGTCCTCGGAGCGCGCGGTCGTGCAGTTTGATCCGCTAACCACCGGCCTGGGCGATATGATTGCGCGCGTGGAATGGGCGGGTTATGGCGTCGCCACCGGCGAAGCCGATCTGATGATCAAACGGCTTGCAGATGACAATGACGCTCATCGGCTTGAAAAAGCGTTGCAAAAACTCGAGGGCGTGGTCGAGGCGCAGGTCAGCCTTACGACCGAACGCGCCCGCGTTAAGTATGTGCCGACGGTTATCAGTCAGGCGGAGATCCGGGCAGCCGTTTCAAAGTCCGGCTTTGAAGCGCTGGAACTCGGCGGCGAGGCTGAGGATGCCGAAGCCGTGGCGCGCCAGCATGAGATCGCTACCCAGCGCCGTTTGCTCATCACGGGTTTGATCTTCACCATCCCGCTTTTCCTGCTCTCGATGGCGATGGATTTCCACCTTCTGCCGTCCTTCTTTTATTCGGAATACATACCCGGCATGAAGATGTACGAACCGCAGTCATGGTTTATGTGGCTGATGTTTGCGCTGGCGACACCGGTGCAATTTTATGTCGGCTGGCAGTATTACGTAGGCGCCTTCAAGGCCCTGCGGGGCTTTTCATCCAATATGGATGTATTGATCGTGATGGGTTCGTCGGTCGCCTATTTTTATTCCACCTATGTTCTTTTGCGGGGAGCCGGCGGCGAGGTGTATTTTGAAACCGCCGCCATGATCATTACCTTGATCCGCATCGGGAAATTTTTGGAAGCGCGCGCCAAGGGCCGCACCTCCGACGCCATCAAGAAGCTGATGGGACTGCGCGTGAAAACGGCGCGTGTGGTCCGCGCCGGTCTCGAGGCGGACATCCCTGTGGAAGAAGTCCGCGTGGGCGATGTCGTGCTGGTTAAACCCGGCGGGAAGATCCCGGTGGATGGGGTTGTGGTCGAGGGCCGTTCTTCGGTTGACGAGTCGATGTTGACCGGTGAATCGCTGCCAGTCGAGAAAGAGCCTGGTGACCCCGTTATCGGTGCAACTCTGAATAAAGCCGGGATGTTAAAGTTTGAAGCCACGAAAGTGGGACGCGAGACCGCCCTGGCGCAGATCATCAAGCTGGTCGAGGATGCGCAGGGCAGCAAGGCGCCGATTCAAAAGCTGGCGGATCAGGTTTCAGCCGTCTTTGTTCCATCGGTGATTGCCGTCGCGCTGGTTACATTTGCAATTTGGTATTTCGTTGTTCCGGTCAATCTTGGTGGACATACCTTTACTACTTCCCTGATCAATATGGTGGCCGTACTGGTGATCGCCTGCCCATGTGCCATGGGACTTGCCACGCCGACTGCCGTCATGGTGGGAACCGGCAAGGGCGCCGAGATTGGGGTTTTGTTCAGAAACAGCGAAGCCTTGGAGCGCGCCGGAAACGTTTCGGTGGTTGTGCTGGATAAGACCGGAACGATTACAAAGGGCCAACCCGCAGTGACGGATATTGCGATTCGAGATTCGATACTCGATACTCGGGGATCGAATAACGAATCTCGAATATCGCCGAACGATCTTCTGCAACTTGCCGCTTCCGTTGAGAAGGGCAGTGAGCATCCCCTCGGCGAGGCGATTTGGGCGGAAGCCACCAATCGCGGGCTGGCGTTGAGCGACTTGTCGGGCTTCAAGGCTGAGGCCGGTTACGGGGTGGAAGCTTCGGTGGATGGACGCCGCGTGGCGGTTGGCAACCTCCGCATGATGGCTGAGCGCGGTTATCCGTTGAACGGGCTTGAATCCGAAGTAACACGTCTGCAATCCGAAGCCAAGACCGCCATGCTGGTTGCGGTGGATGGCAGGGTGGAAGGCGTCATTGCAGTCGCAGATACGCTCAAAGATGGCTCGAAAGAGTCGATCGCTGAACTGCATCGTATGGGCTTGAAGGTTGCCATGATCACAGGCGACAATCGCAAGACCGCCGAAGCAATTGCGAAGCAGGTCGGTATTGACGAAGTCCTCGCAGAAGTCTTGCCCGAAGGTAAATCCCAGGAAATTAAAAAGTTGCAATTTGGAACGTTGGAACCTTCCAACCTTCAAACTTTCAAACCTTCCAACATTGTGGCCATGGTGGGTGATGGTGTCAACGATGCGCCCGCCCTGGCTCAGGCCGACGTGGGTATTGCGATTGGAACCGGCACCGATGTGGCCATGGCCGCCGCACCTGTTACGTTGATGAGCGGCGATCTGCGCGGCGTGGTACGTGCGATTGCCCTCTCGCGTAAGACCATCAGTACGATAAAACAAAATCTGTTCTGGGCCTTCTTCTATAACATCATTCTCATCCCTGCCGCCGCCATGGGATTTTTGAATCCGATGCTGGCTGCCGGTGCGATGGCCTTCAGTAGTGTGTTTGTGGTCAGCAATAGTTTGAGATTACGTGGAGCAAAGATTTGATCTTTCAATAAAGGAGAAAAAACAATGGAACTCGATGTTGTCTGCGGTATGATGATCCTCCCGGCTGAAGCCGCTGGAAAATCCGAGTACAAAGGCAAAACCTATTACTTTTGCTCTCTCGGCTGCAAAAAGGACTTCGATAAGGATCCCGAAAAATATCTGAGCCAGGCCGCTAAACCCGCTGGTTCGTAGCGCACCGGCTTTAAATATTCTTCATACAATACCACAGAGCTGATTCCTCTCAATGTCTGAACTTCAGACGTTGAGAGGAACGATTCTCCATCCACCGATTTCACAGAAATGATCGCGAAAAAATCTCGTTCAAATCTGTGATCTTGTCCTGGTCAAGCGGAAGTTGTACATTGCCGCAATGCCCAAATACAGCGGGACCCGGAAAAAATAAAGGCAAAGCTCCGTGTCTCTGCGGCTCTGCAGCAAAATTTGGTTCAACGTGCTTCTGACCAACACAAAATCTGTGATCTGCCTAACATTACAGCGCAATGTCAGACAACTTTCTTCTTCTCCCCTCCCCGCTTGTTGGGGAGGGGTCGGGGGTGGGGGAGGCGACGGGGGTGGGGGATCATTCCTCGCCCGAACGAAGACAACAACCTTGCGCTGTAATACTAATCTGTGGAAAAGATTCCCGGCTTTGCGAAAGCCACCCCCAATCCCGATTTCCGAATAACGAATAACGAATAACGAATAACGGTTCCCCATTTACCAATCAAGGTTACGCAGACGGAATCATCCTGCGTAACCTTTTGTTTTATCCTGGGATTTGTATTCGCGGCTGCTAAAAGCTTTACTCGCTTGGGGTTTGCTTTACTTCGCCGGATTTGTCCTGTTTCCAGAACGCAACGGCGATGAGTATGGCTCCCATCAGGATCACGAACGTGGGCGCGATCAGGTTGGCGAATTTCAAAGCAACCGGGAATACTGAAAGACCCGCAAAGGCCAGGCCGGAAAATCCGCAAAATCCAATGCCGACGATGGTCAGTGTGCTCAGGCGCTCCTTGATGCCGATGATGAGAAATGCCAATCCCAGGGCCAGCGGCACGAAAGTCCACAAGATGGCCCAACTGGCCCACAGACCGGTCATGGCGGTAAATTGCAAAGCCAGCCCAACGAACCCGATGATTAAAGCCGGGATGACGAGCCAGATGACGCGGATGAAAATCGCAGCCAATGCCAGGCCGAGCGCCACGCCGATCACCTCCAGCGGCCACAGGGTCCCCCAGATGCTCCACTGATTGGAGATACTCGCGGCAAAGAGGATGCCGCCTGTAACTAATATTGGCAGGCCGGGGATGAACAACCCGCCCAGGCCGCGGTTTTGCGGGATAAAGAGGGGCGGCATGACGAACAGCAATCCCATCCCAATGATGATGACCGGCCACAACTGGAAGAAACTGTGCGGCGCTTGCCTGCTCAAGATCATTCCGAGGTTCCCGCCCAGGGAGAGAATCCCCAGCAGGATCAGGAACAGGCCGACGAAGAGAGAACTTTTCTTTTGCATATTTGCCTCCAAACATTTTATTTTTGACGCGTTGAATAACACTCTGGGGAGAATGTTCTGCCAGAGGGATTCATAAATTGGATGAGTGTGATACTTCTAGCGCTTGATGGTCAGTAACACAGAAGCAGCGATCAATAGAACGACAAGTGCAATGGTAACGGGCGCCAGGATGCGGCCTACGCTGCGGCTGATCCAGCGTCCCTCCAGCCCGCTTAAACCGAGCAGGATGGGAATGACAATGAAGGCTGCCAGCACGGCCGGCTCGAGCGGCCAGACGAATGACCAGTTACTCCATCGGCCGGTCAACGCAAAGTAAGTGAAGATCGCCGCGTTTCCAAGCACGATGCCGCCCGGTATCAGCAGCCAGGCGGAAGCCAGGCTTACTGTCAATGCCAGCAGGATCAGGCTGACCAGGGCCAGTTCCATCGGCCAGGCGTAGGCAAAGAAACTCCATTGTGTGATGCCGCTGGTCCATACCCCGCACAAATTGACCAGGATCAGCGCAACCACTGCCGCGAGTACGCCTCTTGTTACGTGTTCGATGGGCACATCCTGCTCGGTGATCTGCGGCGGGATTCTGAACAGCTTGTGAAGCCGTTGTGGAACTTGTAATGGATGATGCGGCTTAAGTGTGGTGTCTGTATTGTCCTTCTCGAAATATCTGTCGGTGATATTTTGGCGGGCGTTGCCGGAGAAGATGGAAACCGGTTCGGATACGGAAGCCGGTCCCGGCTTGATCAGGTGCGGCAGCGCCTCGGGAACCTGGACTCCGATTTGTGCCGCGGCCTCCGACAGGCCGGTCAGCATCGCTTGCGCGTCCTGAAAACGGTTCTCCGGTTTCTTTGCCAGCGCTTTTAATGCAACGCGCTCCAATGGCTCGGGGATATTTGCATCCAGGCGATGGGGGAGCGGCAATGGATCGTTGACGTGCTTCATCAGGATCGCCAGCGGTGTATCTGCATCGAACGGCACCTGGCCCGTGAGCATCTCGTAATAAACGATGCCCAGCGAATAGATGTCGCTGCGCGCGTCGCATTTTCCGGTGAGACCTTGTTCAGGCGCCATGTAACTGAGCGTGCCCATTAATGCTCCGGATACGGTATATTGCGTGCCGCCCACGATTTGCGCAATGCCGAAATCCGTCAGAACGGCTTGTCCGCCCTTGGTCAGCATGATGTTGGTGGGCTTGAGGTCGCGGTGGATGATTCCTTCCCGGTGGGCGTAGTCGAGACCGGATAATATATCCAGCAGGATTCTCAGCATGTGGCCGGTTGGAATTTTTTGTCCGGCGGTGCGGTATGAATTGAGGACGGTTCGCAGGGTGTCGCCTTCCAGCAATTCCATGACCATGTAATACTGGTCTTCTTGTATATCGAAGTCATAGACTTGAACGATATTGGGATGGCGCAGTGCCGCCACGGAGCGCGCTTCACGCTGGAAGCGTGCCAGGAATTCTTCTTCTTCAACCAGGTCGGGGCGCAGCATCTTGATCGCAACGTACCGGTCAAGCTGCGGATGATAGGCTTTATAGACTTGGGCTACCCCGCCGCGGCCAAGCGGTTGCAGCAGCTGGTACTTACCGAGGGTCTTTCCTTCAAGGGATATGGGTGACATGGTTTCGTTCTCTGTGATGGATGATAATGGATAATGTGCGATTCAACCTATCCGTTGCCTAACAATGGGCTGAAAGTTGGTTATGAAATTGGCTTTATTCTTTTACGTTCAGTTTATATCCCAGCCCGCGCACGGTGATCAGAAGCTGCGGTTCTGAAGCATCGGGTTCCAAACGTGTGCGCAGTCTTCGCACCAGGTTTTCGATCTGGTAATCGAAAATTCCTCCCGCCTCATATTCCGGCCAGACGGCGCGGCCGATCTCGTCTTTCGAGCAGACCTGGCCGCCGCGTTCATGCAGATACGACAGCAGAAGATATTCCTTGGGCGAGAGCGGCACGGACTTTCGATTAACGCGCACCACGCCCGCCGCCGCGTCTATTTCAAGCATGGGAAAGGGGCTGCTGTTCACGCTGGTCGTCTCAGGGTCGTGATAGACAAAGGTCACATCGCCAATGTGGATCCGGTCGCCGTCGCGTAATTCCATGCGGTTCAGGACGCGCTCTTCGTTGAGGAAGACGCCGTTCGAGCTTCTCAAATCTTCGAGATACAGATGTCGTCCCTCCCGGCAGACACGGGCATGTTCGCGCGAGACGCGTTTGCTGGTGATCACAATGCTGTTTTCGACCGCCCGGCCGATGGTTGTGATGTCGGTTTCCAGGCGATGTTCCTGGCCTTTGGGATCCGTCAAAAAAGGAACGCCTTCTCTTGAAGTCATGGCTGCTGATTTGTCCAGTCTGCTTCAAGTATAGCATGGGAGCGCTGGGGTATACTTGTCGAAACCACAAGGAAAGTGGTTAATTTTGTGGGCTTCCGAATTGTTCACCACGCTTGTACTTGCACCAAGTGCAGGCAGAGATCACGGCGCTTTGCGTGCTTGCTTGGAAGAACACCAAGTACACGTCGCGAAGAACACAGAGTTTTTTTCTTTTTTCTCCGTGCGCTTCGCGAAGCACGCAAAGCGCTCGTGGACTCTGTGTTGAAAAATCAGGATGTCGTTGCGAAGGCGTCGGTGGTTGAGCGATGCCCTGAGTTTATCGAAGGGTAGGGCGGGTGTTTTTCCCGACCGTAACGCCCTGCGCCCTTTCAGGGTCGAAACCCGACGTCGAAGCAATCTCCTGTAAGATTCAGGGATTGCTTTGCTTTTTAGAGCCTGCAATAAAATTTGACCCTCTCTGATTTAGATACCCTCGCCATAGGAGACTCATGGAAAGAAACAAAGGCATACTTTATGCCATCGCCGCCTATATCATGTGGGGACTCTTCCCTCTCTATTGGAAACAACTCGAATCGATTGATGCGCTTCAATTGATCGGACACCGCATTGGCTGGTCGTTCATCCTGCTCATGCTCTTTGTCCTGGTGACGAGTCAATGGAAGAATTTCCGTTCCCTGGCGTTCAACGGCAAGACGATCCGCATTTATCTGATCGCTGCCTTGTTGATCACGGTCAATTGGTTTACCTATGTGTGGGCAGTCACCCATAACTATGTGGTCGAGACCAGCCTCGGTTATTACATCAATCCCTTGTTCAGTGTTCTGTTGGGCGTGATGATCTTTCGCGAACGCCTGCGCCCGGTTCAATGGCTTCCGATCGCGCTGGCGGCCGTTGGCGTGATTTATCTTACGGTCACATATGGATCGCTTCCGTGGATCGCGTTAACGCTGGCTTTTTCCTTTGGACTTTATGGGCTGGTCAAGAAAACGGCGCCGCTCAATTCGCTGTATGGCCTGACTCTTGAAACGGGGTTGGTGTTCGTGCCCGCCCTTGGCTATCTGATCTTTTGCAATGCGACCGGGCAGGGCGCTTTTCTTCACAGCAGCCCTCTTCAAAACTGGATGATGGTTGGCGCGGGGCTGGTCACTACGATACCCCTGCTATTGTTCTCAGCCGCTGTGCCGCGCGTTCCGTTGACGACCATCGGCATCCTGCAATATATCAATCCGACCATGCAGTTTCTCCTGGGCGTGTTGGTGTACAAGGAACCTTTCACACAGCACAGTCTCATCGGCTTTGGTTTGGTTTGGGCGGGTTTGATCCTCTTCTGGGCGGAGGGTTTGTTCGCCCGCCGTAATATCGCTCCTGAACCCGCGCCGGAAATGGGCGAGGGTTGAGTATGTCGTTGCGAGCGCTGGTTGAGCGATGCCCTGAGTTTATCGAAGGGTAGCCCGTGTTCTTCGGGCGTATCGAAACCAAGCGAAGCAATCTCCTGTTGTATAATGTCGTTGCGAGGTCGCCGATGGTTGAGTAGGGCGGGTATTTTTCCCGACCGTATCGAAACCAGGCGCCGAAGCAATCTCCCGTTGCATCATGTCGTTGCGAGCGAAGCGAAGCAATCTCATCATTTTCAGAAGTGAGAGGCATTTATGAAAATTCTCTTCATCGGTGGTACCGGTCTGATCAGTTCGGCTTGTTCCGAGCTGGCCGTGGCGCGCGGACACCAATTATTCATTTTGAATCGTTCCGTCTCGGCCAAACATCCTCTTCCCAAAGGCGCGACCTTGCTGCAAGGCGATGTTCACGCCGACGCCTCGCGTCTCTCCGCGCTCTTGGCGGGTCGCCATTTTGACGCGGTGGTGGACTTTATCGCCTTTACTGTGGAGGACGTCCAGCGCGATATCGATCTTTTCCGCGGGCTGACGGATCAATTCGTCTTTATCAGTTCTGCCTCCGCCTATCAAAAGCCGCCCAAGGGTTATCTCATCACCGAAGAGACGCCCCTTGAAAATCCCTTCTGGCAATATTCACGTGACAAGATTGCCTGCGAAGAACTTTTGATGAAAGCCTTCCGTGAAGAGAATTTCCCGGTGACGGTTATCCGCCCTTCGTTGACGTATGGCCCCTCGCAAATCCCGCTTTCCGTGAACAGTTGGGCGTATCCGTGGACGGCCATCGACCGCATGAAGCGCGGCCAAAAGATCATCGTCCCCGGTGACGGCACCTCCCTGTGGGTGCTGACCTGGAATGCCGATTTTGCCAAAGGCCTGCTCGGTTTGTTGGGCAATCCCAAGGCGCTGGGACAGGCCTTTCACATTACCTCGGATGAAGTCTTATCCTGGGATCAAATCTATCTCGAAGTGTACAAAGCCCTTGGCCTCCAGCCGAACATCGTGCATATCCCCTCGGATTTGATCGCCGCCTATTGGCCTGACGCCGTCGGCAGTTTGATCGGCGATAAAGCCAACAGCGCCGTCTTCGATAACTCCCGGATCAAGCGCCTGGTTCCTGATTTTCAGTGTGAAGTAAATTGGGCGGAAGGTGTGCGCCGTTCGATCCAATGGCATGCGGCTCACCCGGAATTTCAAACGCTTGACACGGAAATGAACGCCATCTGGGATACGATCATCGCCGCCTACGCAAAAGCATTGCCTTCAAGCTAATGGCTTTGTCAGGTCAAAGAACGAACCGCCAAGGGCGCTACCCTCAAAGGACGAGGGCAGGCGGCCGCGAAGAAAAAAAGAAACTTAGCGTTCTTTGCATGGCTTTTGCAAAGTCAGGAAATCTCACTGCTGATCTTTGAGAAACAATCCCAATTACAGCATTTTGCGGGTTTAAGAGGAGATTGCTTCGGGAAAAGCGTCGCCTCCGGCGTGCTACGCGACCTCGCAACGACATCCTTCGAATTTGTCAATGGACTTTGCAAAGACCATAGTGGGCTTTGTTTGCGTGCTTCGCGTTGAAAAAAGACAAAGCCCCTTTCCCCTTTCCCCTTTCCCCTTTCCCCTTTCCCTTTTCCCTTCTCCCTTTTCTCTTCCCCCCAAACTCATAACAGGCGTATAATTTCCCTGCGTCAAATCTTTATATTGGAGGCAAACATGGCAGCAAAAAAAGGCGTGATTGCCATTCTCACAGGCGGGGGCGATGTGCCCGGACTCAACCCGGCCATTCGCGCGGTCACCATCCGTGCCTTGCGCGAGGGCTTTCGTGTGATCGGGATTCGCCGCGGTTGGGCGGGGCTGGTGGATGTCATCCGTGAAAAGGATGCGGATAATTCGAACAATTTTCAGGAATTGACCGAGGAAGTTGTCAACCGTGCCGGGCGCACGGGCGGGACGTTCCTGCATACTTCCCGTACCAATCCGGGGAAAGTGAAGAAGGCGGATGTACCCTTACACTTGCAGGATAAGTACAATGCCGAGCGCAATGATCTCACACCGGAGGTCATGAAGAATCTTGACTACCTCGGCGTGAGTTTTATGGTTCCGATTGGCGGCGATGACACCCTGAGTTATGGGGTGCGCCTTTATCAGGAAGGCGTGCGAGTCGTTGCGATCCCGAAGACCATGGATAACGATGTGCCGGGCACGGATTATTGCATCGGGTTCAGCACCTGCATCACGCGTACCATCGCTTTGTCCAATAACCTGCGCACCATTGCCGGTTCTCATGAGCGGTTTCTCGTTCTGGAAGTATTTGGCCGCTATGCCGGTTTCACAGCCATGCTTCCGACCATGGCCGGCGCCGCCAACCGCTGTGTGATCCCCGAGTTCAAATTCAACATCGAGCATCTGACCGAATTGCTCAGCAGGGATCGTATGAGCAACCCCAGCCGTTACTCCATCTGCCTGGTATCCGAGGGCGCCATGTTCGAAGGTGGTGAAATGATTTTCTCAGGCTCTACCACGGACGCCTATGGTCATGCCAAACTGGGCGGGATTGGCGATGTGGTCGCGGCCAGGATCAAGGAGCTTTCGCCTAAATTCAATAATGGCCAGACGATAGATGTGGTTGACCAGAAACTGGGTTACATGGTGCGCGGCGGCGATCCCGATGCCATTGACTCGGTGGTGCCCATGGCCTTTGGCAATCTGGCGCTCGACCTGATCCTCAAGGGCGTGCACGGACGGCTGGTGGTATTGAAGAACGGCCGCTACGATAACATGCCTGTGGATGTAATCACCTCTACCAAGAAAGTTGTCAACGTTCAGCAATTCTATGATACCGAGCGCTATCGCCCCATCTATGAGAATTTCGAAATGAAGCCCCTCTTCCTGATGACCAGCGAAGGATAGTCTGGCGTATTAGTATCTCATTGAGATTTACATTGAATTGTCCTCATTGACTTCTTAGAATACTAGTTCTATAATCTTGATTGCCAGTAATTTCACTGGGGCTGTTCGAGAGGAATGTCAATGAACTCATATATTGCGATCACTAATGTTAATATTCTCAATGGGTTGCTAGTTGCAACTATTCCGTTTGACCGTGGCTTGAACATTATTAGCGGCGAAAATGGAACATTAAAAACTAAACTTTTACAAGAACTCAGGCACGGAGTGTTCCATGCCAACACTGGGGCAACAACACCCCCTCGACTTCAGGCAATTAGCCCTAAGCGTAATTCCGAGCGTCGAGCTGTCGAAGCAATTATTCAAACTATGCGACAACAAAATCGGAATTTTGACACTTACATTAGTGAGCGAGGAGGAGTTCAGATTAATGATGGCTCTTTTGAGAACTATCCTTCACTTGGCGATTTGTTTTATTTTCTTTACGAGTTTCGGTGTCGGGACGGTGGCTCTCAGATTGCACATATGGAATCTGTTACCCGCGACTTCAACGAAGTCATCTCTGATGTTTTTCCTGAATATTGCCTAAAGTCTGAATGGAATCCAAATCCTGGCACACCTAAGTTGCACCTTGTAAAGAATCAGGCAAATGAAGTACCGCTTGAGGCTTTGTCTCTCGGAGAACAAGAGATACTATCTTTGATTACAAATCTATATGTATCCAAAGAAAAGTATGATGTTTTCTTAATCGATGAACCCGAAGTTCATTTAAACTGGCACTTGGAAGAGAGATTGTTCGATTATTTAGACACTTTTTGCAATCGTTATGAAAAACAGATGATCGTTGTAACACACAGCAGAGTGATCTTTAAGGAGAAATTTCTTCATAAGGCGAAATTTCTTTATTGGAACGATCACGGGAAGGTTGAATACACTACAGACCTTAGTCCTGAAAAGCGTAGACGTCTCGCAGGCGATGCAATTGAAATACTCAAATTAGGAGAGTTTACAAAAACAACATTCTTTGTTGAGGATGAAGCTCATGAAGTTGTTGTTAAATGCCTTGCTCTTGCTATAGGATTAGAGGTATCTGTGACGCTTTGTGGAAATTCGCAGAACGTAAGGTCGATGTATAAACGACTACGCACAGGAGATGAGTGGAGTAATACTTATTTCTTAGAGGATGGTGATAATGAAGGCGCGCCGTTTCCTGGTGAAAAAAGATTCATTCACTTATCCAAATACTGTATAGAAAATTACTTTCTTGACCTTGAGATCGCTTCCGAAGTTCTAGGAAAAAAGCCCGAGGAGCTAATTCAATTAGTTTTATGTATCATTAGTGAGAACAAAGAGAAGATTCTGGGAAAATGGAAGTTCTTAGACTTTTTGGTCAATCAACTCAAACCAGAAGATATAACGAGTGAACTTTTGGATAAGTTTGATGGGTCAATTATTTTATCTCAATTGTTGGATCGTCTGAATATTTATCGCAATACCTATATTGAAAAGTATGTCATGATGGTGAAAGACAAAGACTTGCTCGCCTTAAAGTTTCCACCCGAATTAATTGAGGCAATTCAGATTCAAACATAATTGATATAATGTATTAAATTCTTGCGCAACTTAATTAGGAACTAATTGCGAACCGCCACGTGAGTGCTGACACGTAACCGCCAGGAGATTGCTGACAGATGAAAGACTTAACCGCCACGACATCGTTGACAGTATCCTCCGAAAGAAAGCTTCAAGCTTTCGGGAGGA
>Ga0182027_10001576_pt1 | contig 37953 bp, 28 predicted proteins | sample 712E1DmetaG_FD_121300 | JGI IMG/M metagenome (GOLD analysis project Ga0182027, IMG submission 121300) | Permafrost microbial communities from Stordalen Mire, Sweden - 712E1D metaG (Illumina Assembly) | ecosystem: Environmental > Terrestrial > Soil > Wetlands > Permafrost | place: Sweden...
GTCCTCATAGTTCCAGGCGAACATGGAGCCGGCGTTGGGGTGGCTGGAATACCAACTGACGTCGGTGCCGTCCGGGAAGTCCGCTCCGCCCGCGCGGCCCGTCACGATGGGCCAGGGGGTGAAGTCGCGTTTGCCGTGGCCGGTGACCCATTGGGTGGAAGGGGGGAAAATGACCTGATAGTTCGTATTGGCGCTGACGGCGACGTTGGCGAAGCAGAGCATGGTGTTGGGAAAGGGCGTGCGGTTGAGAATGCGCACGGAACATTCCAAATAGGACTTGCCGGGGTGAAGCGTGTAGCCCACGGCCCAGCGCATCCGCTGGCGCAACTCCAGTTCGCCCACCCAGATCGTCCGGCCGCCGTCGGCGTTGGTCTCGACGCGGTATTGGACGGGGAGGAAAGTGCTGGCGCGGTGATGATGAGGGATGTTCCACTCAATGCCGCCGGAAATCCAGGCGCCGATCAGGCCGATGAGGGCCGGTTTGATGACGTGCTGACGATAGATGAAGTTGTAGCCGTTGCTCTTGTCCACTGCCTCAAACAGGCGGCCGCCGATGTCCGGCAGGATGCCGATGCGCAGGAATTCATTTTCCAGATAGACGATGCGGTAGGTCTTATTCGTTTTGGCGTGGGTAAGGGTGTCGTAGAGAGGATAGGGATAGATGCGCCCCTCGGCGCCCTGGGAGTTGCGGCCGAAGTAGAACATCGGATTTGGCTCCGGATCGCCCGCCAGGTAAGTCGGGAGGACGATGTCCTGCTCAGTGGTTGTGACGGGGGAACCGGCGGCGGCGGCCAGGAACGGGAGGGAGCAAAGCAGGGCGGCGGCGGCGTGGCGCAACGCGCCAGAGAGGGGTTGTGTGGGTTTCATGGGGGATGGTGCTGTGGTTAGCTTGCCGGTGGCTTGCAGAATGGGACGAATGGGACAAATGGGACAAATGGGACCCGTGAAGCGGATCGGACAGAGTTGAATTGTTCGTAAGCCATGAGTTGGATTCAAGTCCCTTTGGCAATGGATGGCGAGCAAAAAAAACTCGGCGACACATTGTTTTCATTGTGTCGCCGTCGTTGTACGCCTAGTCTGCCGGTGTGAAACTCTCGGTGAAAAGCGATTACGCGGCGCGCGCGGTGCTTTGGCTGGCGCAGCACTACCCCGAAAGGGAGGCCCGGACGGTGGAGGAGATGGCCACGGAGCAGGGGATTCCGCCCAATTACCTCGTGCAGATTTTGATTGAGTTGAAATCCGCCCAAATTGTGAAAAGCCAGCGCGGGAAGAAGGGGGGGTATCTGCTGGCCCGGCCGCCGGCCAAGATTACCTTTGGAGATGTGTTGCTTTGCGTGCATGGGCAGATTTTCGAATCGTCCGCCATGAGCAATCCGCAGACGCCACCGGAATTGAGGGAAGCCTGGGGGCGGTTGCGCCAGGCGGTCAACCAAACCGCCAATTCCATCACCTTCCAGGAGTTGCTGGAACAAGGCGCGGACAAAGGGAAGATGTACTACATTTGAGGAGGGAGGGCGGGGTAGGGCAGATTCCAGAAACCAATTGCGCGGAGGCGTGATCGGCCTCTATGAACGGTGGCGGGGTCAAAGTGGAGTGCTCTGCAAATGAAAAAACGCCTGTGAATAGGGGCGTTCTCTCACTTTTGAAGAGTTCAAAACAGGTTCAAAACGGCGTACTCGTCACCTTTCCAATCCTCATCAGGTTCATCGGCGACCACCTGTCGGTAGCCTGACCTTGAGCGTTGGTTCTTCGCCGTGGCGGCCATTTCCCCGGCCATAATGAGAAAAGGACAGCAAGGAACGAAGCGGGCGCGAGGGAGGAACGGCACGCCTTCGCCCAAGTGACGATGCTCAATGCTCGCCCTTGCCAGGCAGCAGCGCTTCGCGCAGATGGCAACCAAGAGAGCGAGGCATGCTAAACCCCAAAGTGTAGCTCCCTATGGCAGTTTGGACAAAGAGCGATGGCGTTCTCGACGGTATCTTCACCACCAACCGAAAGCTGCTCCTTGTGATGTACCTCCAAATATGGCTTACCATCCTTCGTTTTCTTGAAGGGCGCTGGTTTTCGACATCTTTCGCAAACACCGGAAGCACGGAGGAGCACCTCGGCAGCCACGTCCTGATTTCGAACATAAACCTCCGCGAAGACCTTGATTTTGACTGGGGTGGTTGGGGCAGCCTTTAAGCGCGCCAGACGCTTGGAGGACGGATCAGCAAGAGATTTTCTCACCGACGCCTCAAATTCTATCATTAGATTTGTGAGCGAGACCGGCGGTTTCACCGCGCTTTGGTGCCGGATGACAAGAGCGCGCAAGCCAGGGAGATGTTCTTGCCGAAGCCCCTCATAGTAACTGATGTGTAGTTCTAACGATGCAAGGGCTGCTTTTAATGCAGGTTGGCCTCGTTCCTCAGCGATTCGGGTAAGGAAATAGTCGGTCGCCTGAATATTCATCGAGCGCTTAAAAACCTTACCACGCAGCATGGATGCAAAACCGTTAATGTACTGGATAGCCGAAGTCTGGTTCAACCCGTGGATACCGTGCAGCTCATTCGCGCCAACTTCGATGGTAATTTCACGGTCGAAAACCCGATTAGCGACAGCGTAAGCGGCCTCAACTTGGCGAGTGGTGATATGCATGAGACGAGATATATTTGTGCCGCGAAGTTAAACCAAGCAAATTCAAGAGCGATAAGCACGCGCGAACGCTCGATCGCTAATGAGTCGCCGGAAGCCGCTTCCAATGACACATCGGCAGGCTTTCGGGCTTGACTTCGCCAATTCGACCCGGTTCCACCCTTCACCGCGCCGTAGCTTGGCGAAGGCAGGTCCGCTCCATTCCAGCGCCGCCCGGTGAACCGCTCCAGCGGCTGCCTCTTCCACTCCGCTTCGTTCCACCGTCCCGAATCGTCTGAGACAGGCTGTTTCCCCGCGTCCTGAGAGTGGCGACTTTCGCTTGCGCCTTCATCCAATTTCGACCGACAAGCCCGCTACGCTCCCCTCCATCAGACGTGCCTTGCCGGGCATTGACGGGAACGGCGGAGGGCAATCTTAGCGCGGAAGTTGAATCCCGATCTCTGTAAAATGTTGGTCTTGGGCGATGGCTTCAGTCAGATGGAGCCGCCGCATCACCTCAAAGGAAAGGCAGTCGGTCAGACTCAATTTTCGACGGCGCGATTGGCGGCAGCGTTGCGCGGCCTGTGAGTGCAACGCTTCATCCACAAATTCAACCCGGCACAATGGCAGCATTACGTCCAGGAAATCCTCCACGGCGTCCCAAGCGAGCCGGTGCTGCACCAAGGCCCAGGTTTCATGCACCACATAGTTCGTAGTCACCAACTGCCACTTTTCCCGCTCCGCGCGCTCGAATGCGATCCGGGCAACCGCATGAAAAGGATCATCCGCGTCCAAAACAGCGTAGAACCCCGATGTGTCAACAAATACAGTTTTCACAACGGGGCAGCGGTTCAGTCGGCGGCGGCGGCGGCGAACCCGCAATCGTGATCTTTGGCTCCCGGGTCGAGATTGGCCCGGTATTTGCCCGCTATGTCAGAAATCGTTCGGCGGCGCGAGGCTGGCGGAAAGGTGACAAGATGCTCCAAAATAAAATGGGAAACCTCGCGCTGTTCTGTCGGCGGCAAGGCTTGAATTTCTTCCAAAATGGCCTGGGCTTTCGTGCTCATCATTTAAACAATAGCAGCCCCACATGAAAACGACAAGCCTCCCAATTTAATCAAAACCGCCGATGAGTCGCCGCAGAATTCTCCGGTTACGGTTCTCGCGCCTGCAAGCCAGGGCCTCCAAATTCTGCGACGACACATCGGCTTCCCTTTGGGCCTGACTTCGCCAATTCAAGCCGCCTCCACTCCGCTCCATTGCAGTGCCGTCAGCGAACCACTCCACCACCGGGAAAATCCATTGACTCCCGTCCGTGACAATTTTCCGCAGACTCCGGGATGAGTTCAAAACCACGTCCCTGCCGGGGGCGGAATCTATATTTAGGTTGTTTGTCTTCGCCTTTTTTACGCACACCGTCACCCCGCCGTTTGCTGCTCGCTTGTCCGACACCGAGCCGAGTCGAGGAGCGAGATCAAAAACCGCGCCAGCGTCTCCCTTTTGCCCTTTCCCCACTGTCACGGTTTTAGCTTTCGCTGGGGATTGAATGCACTTCGCGCACGGCATCGCTGTCTCCCAACCATGTGAAGCGAGCAGCAAACGGCAGGGTGACGGACAGCGGATTCAAAGAAGGGCTATAAAAACACCCTCGAATCCTGCCTTCATGAGCCAGCCGTGCGGAGGGGGGAGATTCCAGAAACCATTTGCGCCGAGGCGGCCAGGGGTTATGTTAAGGGCATGGATTGGCAGAAAATTGCGGCGCTGGCAGTGGTGGCAGGCACGGCCGGGGTGTTTTTGGCCCGGGCCTGGCCGCGCCGACGGAAATTCAGCTTCGAGCGCCAGACCCATTGCGGCTGCGGGACTGCCGGGCAGGCCGGAGCGAAGAATTCGATCGTGTTTCACGCGCGCAAGGGAGAACGATCGCAGGTGATTGTGAGGATGAAATGAGAGCGGCACGCCCGGATTGGCCCGCCAAAGCGGCGCAAAGTCCCTTGCGCGGACGGGAGTACTGAAGTATGATGATTTAACTGCGATGCAAAAGATAAGCTCTGACCTTCATTTCTCCAAACGACGGCAACCCATGGCGCGTGAACCCGAGACTCATTGGGTGCCCAATACGGATGTTTATGTGGCCGAAACGGGTGTGGTCATCAAGGTCGAGCTGGCCGGAATGCAGCGGGAGAATCTGGAGCTGGTGATTGAAGGCAACCGGCTCAAGATCAGCGGACAGCGGGGCGATGGCTGCCGCACCGGCCAGTGCAAGTTCCTGGTGATGGAGATCAATTATGGGGCGTTCGAGAGCCTGATCGAGCTGCCTCCCGGTTACGATTTGAACCAGGCCAAAGCCGCCTATCAAAACGGCTTCCTGCGCATTGATGTTCCATGCAGCGGTTCCAGTGCCAGTGCCACGGCGTGATTGCTATTGACGCCGGATACACCGCGTCCGTTACTCTCATGGCATGACGACACCGGATACCGAGTTTATCAACATTCTGGGGACAGGGCTTGGCGGATCGGGGGACGCCTCCGGGACGAAAGTCTGGTCCAAATCCCTGCCGGAAACGCTGCCCATTCTCGGGTTGTCGGACATCGTGATTTTCCCCGGAACCGCCACGCCGCTGGTGGTGGAAACTCCGCAGAGCATTCGGTTGATTGATGACGTGGTGGCGGGAGATCGTTTCCTGGGACTGGTTCTGCAACGCAACCCCGAAGTGGAGACTCCCACGCCGGCGGATTTGTGGCTGCACGGCTGCGCGGGGCGCGTGCGGAAAATGGTGAAATTCCCCGACGGCATGGTGCGGATTCTGGTGGAGGGTTTGCGCCGCTTTCGCATCCGGGAATTCATCTCCGAGTCGCCCTACCTGGTGGCCAGGGTGGAGAAGCTCAAGGATGTGGTGGACACGACGCTGGAGCTGGCGGCGTTGACGCGCAATGCGGCGCGGGAATTCCAGGAGATTGTCAAACTCTCCCCCACCCTGGCCGAGGAGGTCAAGGTGGCGGCGCTCAACGAGCAGGATCCGGCGCAACTGGCCGATCTGATCGCGGCGAATTTGAATTTGAGTTTGCAAGAGCGCCAGCACCTGCTGGAATTGCCGGAGGCCAAGGTGCGCCTCTCGCGGCTCCTCCCGCTCTTGAGCCGCGAACTGGAAGTACTCCGCCTCGGCTCCAAAATCCAGAATGAGGTCGTCACCTCCATGTCCAAGAACCAGCGCGACTTCTTCCTGCGCGAACAAATCCGGGCCATCCAGCGCGAATTGGGGGAGGTGGACAGCGGCGTGGCGGAGGTCAAGGAATTGCGCGAGCAGGTGGAAGCCAATCATCTGCCCGAGGAGCCAAAGAAGGTCGCCCTCAAGGAACTGGACCGCCTGCAGCAGATGCCGCAGGCCGTGGCGGAATACACCATGACGCGCAACTACCTGGACTGGCTGATCAATTTGCCGTGGGCGAAGTTCACCGAGGACAAACTGGATTTGGAGGACGCGGCGGCGCTGCTCGATCAGCAACATTTCGGGTTGAGCAAGGTCAAGGACCGGTTGTTGGAGTTCCTGGCGGTCATCAAACTCAAACACCAGCTCAAAGGCCCTATTTTGTGCCTCGTCGGCCCGCCCGGCGTTGGAAAAACCTCGCTGGGCAAGAGCGTGGCGGAGGCGCTGGGGCGGAAATTCGCGCGCATTTCGCTGGGCGGGATGCGGGACGAAGCGGAAATTCGCGGCCACCGCCGCACTTACGTCGGCGCTTTGCCGGGGCGGATCATTCAATCGCTGCGGCGGGTGGAATCCAGCAACCCGGTGATCCTGCTGGATGAACTGGACAAGGTAGGCTCGGATTTCCGGGGCGATCCCGCCTCGGCGCTTTTGGAAGTGCTGGATCCGGGGCAGAACAGCAGCTTCAACGACCATTACCTGGACGTGCCTTTTGATTTGTCGCGGGTCCTTTTTATCACCACGGCCAACTGGCTCGATCCGATTCATCCGGCCTTGCGCGACCGGCTGGAGGTGATTGAACTGCCCAGTTACACGGCCTCGGAGAAGCTGCAGATCGCCAAGCGCCACCTGGTGCCGCGCCAGTTGGAAGAACACGGGCTGAAGAAGAAACTGGTGCGCTTTCCCGACGCCACCCTGCGGCGGGTCATCCACGATTACACGCGCGAAGCGGGCGTGCGCCAGTTGGAGAGGGAGATTGCGGCGCTGACGCGCAAGGCGGCCCGCAAAATCGCGGAGGGCAAGAGCCAGGGCGGGCCGATGTCCATTGCGCCCAAGGCGCTGGTGGAATTCCTCGGGCCGGCCGCGTTCACCTCAGAGTTAGCCGAGCGCATTGCCCAGAACGGCATTGCCATCGGGCTGGCGTGGACACCGGTGGGAGGCGAGATTTTGTTTATTGAAGCCACGCGCATGCCGGGAAAGGGCCAGTTGATCCTCACCGGCTCGCTGGGGGATGTGATGAAGGAAAGCGCGCAAACGGCGCTGAGCTTTTTGCGCAATCGGGCCGGGGAATTGCATGTGGACCTGAGCGATTTTGAGAAGCGCGACATTCACATCCACGTCCCGGCCGGGGCCACCCCCAAGGACGGCCCCAGCGCGGGCTTGACGATTGTGGCGGCGCTGGCCTCGCTGTTCACCCAGCGGCGCGTCCGCTCGGACCTGGCGATGACGGGCGAAATCAGTTTGCGCGGGCGGGTGTTGCGGGTGGGCGGCATCAAGGAAAAGGTCTTGGCGGCGGCGCGGTCGGGCTTGAAGCAGGTCATCCTGCCCGAGCAGAACCGCAACGACTGGCTGGAGGTGCCGGTGGAAGTGCGGCAGAAAATGAAGGCGCATTTTGTCAACGATATTTCCCAACTCTTCGCCCTGGCGCTGCGGCCCAAATGAGCAAGGGCGGTGTCCCCGCTCCGATCCTGGGCGATTTGTTTGGGAGCGCGGTCGTCCCGACCGCATCCGTCGGCGTCTCGCCGGCGGAATCTGTAATCCCCCTGCCCCAGCGCGCCGCACCGGCGCCATAGGCGGGAGATCCCCACAGTTTATTACCGGCCCTTATGCGGGGCCTACGTCTTGGCGGCAGCGGGTGGCGCGGGGTTCTTTGGGCTAATCTCATCCAGGGCGATGTTGAGGAGAAGGACGTTGACGCGCGGTTCGCCCAGAAAACCCCATTGGGAGCCTTCGGTGAATTTCTCCACCAACGCGGCCACCGGGTCCGGGCTGAGGCCGCGGGCGGCGGCGACGCGGGCGATCTGCAAGCGCGCGGCTTCGGGACTGATGTGCGGGTCCAATCCGCTGGCGGAGGCAAAGACCATGTCCGCCGGCACCGGGGTGTTGGCCGGCAAATTGTTGCCGCCGCGGAAGGCGGCCGTGTTGTTATTGACATTGGTTTGCAACTGCCCGCTGGTCGGCCCCAGGTTGCTGGCGCCGGAGGGAACCAATCCGGCCGGGCCGGTACCGTAAGCACAGGCGGAGGGTCGGGGCCAAAAGTAGTTGGAGCCGGTGAATTGCTGCGCGAGCAGGGCGGAGCCGGCGATTTTGCCCTCGCGCAGCACGAGGCTGCCGTTGGCCTGACGCGGGAAGGCCAGTTGCGCAAGGATGGTCATGGCGGCGGGATAGGCGAGGCCACAAATCATTGTCCAAATGAGAGTCTGGCGAATGGATTGAAGGATGAGTTTCATAACATTTTCAGAGGGCACACGGGTTTAGTTGACCAGATGCGCGGCAACCAAAATGAGGTCGAGCAGCTTGATGAAAACAAAGGGCACCAGGATGCCGCCCACGCCATAGATCAGCATGTTGTTGCGCAGGATGACCGCCGCGCCGAGCGGCCTGTACTTGACGCCGCGCAGGGCCAGCGGAATCAAGGCGACGATGATCAGGGCGTTGAAGACAACGGCGCTGAGGATCGCGCTTTGCGGCGAATGCAGATACATGATGTTGAGCTTGTCCAAGGGGCCGTGTCCGCCGGCTTTGGCGGCGTAGAGGGCGCCGAACATGGCGGGGAGAATGGCGAAGTATTTCGAGACATCGTTGGCGATGCTGAAGGTGGTCAGCGCGCCGCGCGTCATAAGGAGTTGCTTGCCGATTTCCACCACTTCGATGAGCTTGGTGGGGCTGCTGTCCAGGTCCACCATGTTCCCGGCTTCGCGCGCGGCCTGCGTGCCGGTGTTCATGGCGACGCCGACATCCGCTTGCGCCAGGGCGGGCGCGTCGTTGGTGCCGTCGCCGATCATGGCGATCAATTTGCCGCCCTCCTGCTCCTGGCGGATGCGGGCCAGCTTGTCCTCCGGCTTGGCCTGGGCGATGAAATCGTCCACGCCCGCCTCGGCGGCTATGGCGGCGGCGGTCAGATTATTGTCGCCGGTGATCATAATGGTGCGGACGCCCATTTTGCGAAGCTGGGCGAAGCGTTCCTTGATGCCGCCCTTGACAATGTCCTTGAGGCGAATGACGCCCAAAAGGCGGGCGTTGTCGGCCACAACCAGCGGGGTTGCGCCCGAGCCGGCCACTTCCTCCACAGTGGCGGAAACGGTCTTGTCCCCTGCCCCGCCTTGTTGCTGGACGAATTGAAAAACCGATTCGGCCGCGCCTTTGCGGATGCGGCGGTTGACCGCGCCACTGCCGTCGGCGAAATCCACGCCGCTCATGCGGGTTTGGGCGGTGAAGGGAACAAACCGGGCGTGAGGCGTGGCGACATCGCGCCCGCGCAGGCCGTATTTCTCCTTGGCAAGGACGGCGATGGAGCGGCCTTCGGGGGTTTCGTCGGCCAGGGAAGCCAATTGGGAGGCGTCGGCCAGCTCTTCCATCTTGACGCCCGGCGCGGGAATGAACTCGGTCGCCATGCGGTTGCCCAGCGTGATGGTGCCGGTTTTGTCAAGCAAAAGCACGTCCACGTCGCCGGCGGCCTCGACGGCCCGCCCGCTGGTGGCCAGAACGTTGCGCCGCATCAGGCGGTCAATGCCGGCGATGCCGATGGCGCTGAGCAAACCGCCGATGGTGGTCGGTATCAGGCAAACAATCAGGGCGAGCAGCACGGGCGCGGAAGTCAGAACGGCGTCCTTTTGCCCCGCCTGGAGTTCATTGTAATGGGCAAAAGGCGGCAGGGTAAATACGACGAGGATGAACAATCCCGTCAGGCTCACCAGCACAATGTTCAGGGCGATTTCGTTGGGGGTCTTCTGCCGGCGCGCCCCTTCAATCATGTTGATCATTCTGTCCAAGAAGGAATGCCCCGCCTCGGCGGTGACGCGCACCACGATGCGGTCGCTGATGACCCGCGTCCCGCCGGTGACGGCGCTGCGGTCGCCGCCGCTTTCGCGGACGACCGGCGCGGATTCGCCGGTGATGGCGGATTCATCCACGGTGGCGATGCCCTCGACGATTTCGCCGTCGGCGGGAATGAGGTCGCCCGTCTCGCAGACGAAATGTTCGCCGATCTTCAACTCGTTGCCCGGGACGGAGACTTCGTGGCCGTTGACCAGTTTGCGGGCCAGGGTTTTGGTGCGCATTTTGCGCAGCTCGTCGGCGTGGGCCTTGCCGCGGCCCTCGGCCATGGCCTCGGCGAAGTTGGCGAACAGGCAGGTGAACCAGAGCCAGAGGCAAATCTGGAGGTTGAAGCCGGAGAATTTGCCCGGAATGAAAAGAAAAATCGTGGTCCAAATCGAGCCGATATAGACGACGAACATGACGAGGTTCTTGATCTCGTCGCGCGGGTTCAGCTTTTTGAACGAATCAATCACTGCCTGCTTGACCAACGGGGCGTATTTGACTTCAGCTTTTGTGCTCATAGGTTTTTCCGGGGCGGATTTTAGAAAGTGCGGGCCGCATGCATCAGGCCGTGCTCGACAATTGGTCCCAGGCACATGGCCGGAAAGAAAGTCAGGGCGGCGATAATCACGATCACCCCAAGCAGCACGCAGGCGAAAGTCAGGTTGTTGGTGGGCAGAGTCCCCGGCGAGGCGGGGACCGTCTTCTTGGAGGCGAGGTTGCCGGCGATGGCCAGCACCGCCAGCGCGACCACGAACCTTCCGAGAAACATCGCGGCGCCCAGCGTCAGATTATAGAAGTTGCTGTTGGCGCTCAACCCGGCGAAGGCGCTGCCATTGTTGGCGGAGGCAGAGGCGTAGCCGTAAAGGATTTCGCTCAAACCGTGCGGGCCTTGATTGCCCAAACCCGCCAGGCCGGCCGGCAAACCGCACGCGACCGCCGCCCCGGCCAGAATCAGCACGCTGGGCGCCAGGATGGCAATGATGGCCCAGGTGGCGTCCCAGGCCTGAATTTTCTTGCCAAGATATTCCGGCGTGCGCCCGATCATCAGCCCGGCAATAAAGACGGCGATCAAGACATGCATGAGGATTCCGTATAATCCCGCGCCCACGCCGCCGAAAACGATGCAGCCGAGCATCAGATTCCACAGCGGCGCCAGGCCGGCCAGGGGAGTGAAGCTGTCGTGCATGGAGTTGACCGCGCCGCAGGAAGTTCCCGTGGTGGCCACGGCAAACAGCACGCTGTTCATCACGCCGAACCGCTGTTCCTTGCCTTCCAGAAGAGGGGCGGCGCCGGCCATCACCGGGTTGGGCAGCGCCTCGGAATGCCAGGCCAGCGCGAACTCCGCCACCAGCAATGCCAGCATCACGCCAAACAAACACCAGGCGTGGCGGCGGTCGCCGATCATCACGCCAAACGAATACACCAGCCCCGCCGGAATCATAATCAGGCCCAGCATTTCCAGAAGGTTGGTCAGCGGGGTCGGGTTTTCAAAGGGATGGGAGCTGTTCTGGCCGAAGAAACCGCCGCCATTGGTGCCGAGATGTTTGATGGCGATCTGCGACGCCGCCGGGCCGGTCGGGATGGTTTGCGTGGTCACTTGCGCATCCACCATCACGGGAACATTGGTCATCAGCACGTTGCCTTTGGCGTCTTTCTGCGGCACGTCCACCATGACCGGCGCGCCGTTGGCCATGACGGGCTGGCCTTGGGCGTCCAGTTTCGGGGATGGCACGGTGACGGGAACATTGGTCATCACCGGCTGGCCTTTGTCGTCGGTCTTGGGAACTTGCGCGGTGTAGGACTCGACCAACTGCGCGGTGGCGTAAGGCTTGAAATTCTGCACGACACCTTGGGCGCTCAACGCCGTGGCCAGAACCACCGACAACGGCAGCAGCACGTAAAGAGTGGCACGGGTGAGATCCACCCAGAAATTGCCCAGGGTTTTGGCGGAGGCGCGCTTCAATCCGCGCGTGACGGCCAGGAGGACGGCGATGCCGGTGGCGGCGCTGAGGAAATTGTGAACGGCCAGCCCGGCCATTTGGGTCAGGTAACTCATGGTGTTTTCGCCGGAATAGGCCTGCCAGTTGGTGTTGGTGATGAAACTGGTGGCGGTGTTGAACGCCAGCGCCCACGGCACGTTGTCGAAATGTTGCGGATTGAGCGGCAGCCACTTCTGGGTCATCTCCAGCGCCATCAGCGAAAGCAGGCCGACGACGTTGAAGACGAGCACGGCGAGAAAGTAGCCCATCCAGGACATTTCGGCCTCCTTGTCCACCCCGCCCGCCCAATAGACCAGGTTCTCCACCGGCTGCAGCAGCGGATGCAGGAAGGTCTTTTGGCCCTGAAAGACGCGCGCCATGAACCGGCCCAGGAGCGGGGTCAGCCCGATGAGCAGGCCGAAGAACACGGCAACTTGCATGACTTCATTCATTTTCATGGCAGTCAACTTAACGCGGCGGAGCCGGAAGGGTTAATCAAAACGCCCCCCCTTTGCGTTAAAAAGGTGTTAAGACAGAGGCCGCTTCTGTCAGCAGGTTCAGGAGGCCTTTGGAGTGCGGCGGCTTGCCGCCGCTTTCGGATAGCGGAACCGGGCTTCCCGCACCCCAAAACCTGTCGGCACATCGCTCGCGCACTGTCAACGCGAAGCGTCGTGGAGTGCGGAACGCAGTTCCGCTTTTCCTGTGAAACATGCGCTTTGGGTTGTTTGGCTCCGGGCTTCTGCAAAGGTGTCGCGCCTATGGCGCAGGACGGCGAAGGCGGGCGGAAAAGGAACGGTTCCGCGGCGCTCACACGCCGCCGCTACAGGCGGTGCGGCCGAGAAGGATTCCCGGATGTTCAATCTGCCTGGCTCTGGTCTCCGGGCGAAGGGAAATTGGGATCGAGTTCCTTCAGAATCTCCAAGCGGGTCTTTTCGGTATCAACGCCCATGTCTTTCAATACGCGCGGAGCCACCCCGTCCCCTTCTGCCAATAATCCCAGGAGAATGTGTTCGGTGCCAACGTAGGTATGGCGCAATCTCCGGGCTTCCTTGGCGGCCAGGGCCAGGACTCTCTTGACGCGCGGGGTATAGGGAATGTTGCCGGTTGTTTTTTGGTCCGGGCCGGTGCCGACTGCTTTTTCGACGGCCAGGCGCACCTTCTCCAAATTGACCCCCAGTTTCGCCAGCACGTTGACAGCGACTCCCTGGCCCAAGGAAATCAAGCCGAGCAGAACATGCTCGGTGCCGACAAAATTGTGGTTGAACCGATCCGCCTCCTTCCGGGCCAGGGCCAACACTTGCTGGGCGCGGGGCGTGAAATTGCTCGTTGGGGCCTCTGGAACGGGACGGCCGGAACCGCCGGCCGCTTTTGCAAACAATCGGCTGAAAAGCCCGCGCTTTTTGATTTCACCGGCCACAAGTTGCGCAACCATTCCGCCCTCGTCAACTTATGTGGAGCTCCACAAGTTGATTCATGTTAAGCGATCAGTAATGTGGAGTTGCGGCGGCAAAAAGGGCTCCTGTGCCTCGTATTGCCCGCATTTCAGTCCACATTTCACTCCACATTATTGACGAGGTTTTTTTGGCATCTCAAAAAGATCTCAACGATTTGATCGGATTTTGATTTGCTCGCCGACGGCCAGCATTGGCCCTGCGCCGATGCGCCGATGCGCCGCCGCCGCCGCGCCGACGGGTCTGTTAATTTCACTTGCGGAAGCCCGTTCTCTCGCCCATCGTGCCGTCCGAAAAGCTCAGAAAACAATAAATGATCTGACGAGGCTCAAATATGAACGGGTTTTCGCGCAGTGCGTACGTTCAACGAAACGCCATAAGGTTTCGTCAGGGTCATTCATTTTTCCATCGTTCCAAAGGTGGCCATCGCGGCCGGGCAATAATCGTAATTTCACCCAAAGTCATTATGAAACAATGTCTCCTCAAACTCTCAGTGGCAGGGCTTGCCATTTACGCACTGTGCTGTCCGATTCACGTCGATGCCGCAACGGTTACGTGGGTGGGTGGAAGCGGCGATTGGAACACGACGAACAATTGGAGCACGGGCGCCAGCCTCGCGCCAGTTGAGTCGAACCGCGCCCGCATGTGGTTCTACCGGCCGAATCATCGGAACGGCTGGAACGAGACGTTGCAGATCAGAGTGGACGGAGCGTATGTCGGAACTGCGGAAAACGGCGGCTTTTTCTCCGTAGATGTTGAGCCTGGCAGCCATCAGGTATCTCAAGCACTACTGCCAAAAATTGAGACGATTACGGTGGATGCTCCGGCTGGCAACGAGGTCTTCATTATGACCCTTGTTTCGCATGGCTTCTCTTTTACATTTCCGAAGCCGGAGTTGGTGCCCAACACCCCAGCTTTGAATGAAATTGAACACCTGGAACTGCGAGGAAATTGACATTCTAGAGAATAGAGAAACGTGAAATGAAACCTGAAAGGACATGCAATGAGAAAGCTCCTCTGCTTCGGCATATTATTGACGATAGTCGTGGCGCATGGCGAAGGTAGGGCCGCTACGAACGACGCTGCCGCCATTCCCTGGAGTCAAATCGGCGCCAAGGCTGGGGCGGATTACAACGGCGACGGACTGGCCGTGACGCAAACCGCGTCCGGCGCACGCCTGCACTGCGTTTTCCAACGGCTCGATGGCGAGGCCACACCCGAAGGCTTGTGGCTGACCTCGACTGTCACGAACACCGTCAGCGACCGTTTCCGTGTGGCGGCGATGGAAGTGGGGCGCAAGACGGCCAATGCCAACTGCAACTCTCAATGGGCTGAATCCAGCGTCCAATTGGCCGGTACGGGCGACGTATCCATTGAGGGCCAGACGGTGCGTTTCAGCCGCCCTGGGTTGACGGAAGAATACTCCGTGAGCATGGACGGCGTGCGGCAGGATTTCATCGTGGAACAAGCGGCACTCAGTCCACCGGCAGGTGAGTTGGTGGTGAAACTGGCCGTGGCGGGAGCAAAGGTTGAACCGGCGGCGGATGGCGCGCGGTTGGTGCTGGCAGATTCCGGGCGGAAGATCGCTTACAACCGCCTGCGGGTCACAGATGCCACAGGAAGGGAATTGCCAGCCAGGATTGAGGTCTGTCCACTGGAAGACGCGGTGACGGTTTTAGAACCGTGCAGTGACATCGGCATTTTTTTTGAAGGAACGATTCTCCTCACACCGGTTGCCACCAATGTCAAGCTGGCCGTGGTGGTGAACGATGCGGGTGCGGTGTATCCGGTGCGGATCGACCCGACCATTAGCGATGCAAACTGGTCGGCGCTCGGTTCGGGGATGAATGACTGGGTGAGGGCGCTGGCGGTGTCGGGCGGCACGGTGTATGCGGGCGGGTTTTTCACCAATGCGGGCGGGAGCGCGGCCAACTACATTGCGCAATGGAACGGGAGCAGTTGGTCGGCCCTCGGTTCGGGGATGGGAGTTGGCAGCCAGCCCTATGTATATGCGCTGGCGGTTTCGGGCAGCACGTTGTATGCAGGCGGCGCGTTCACGACGGCGGGCGGGAACGCGGCTAACTACATCGCGCAATGGAACGGGACCAGTTGGTCGGCGCTTGGTTCAGGGATGAACGGCCAGGTGAATGCGCTGGCGGTGTCAGGCGGGACGTTGTATGCGGGAGGCAATTTCACGACGGCGGGCGGCAATGCGGCCAATTGCATTGCGCAGTGGAACGGGAGCAGTTGGTCGGCCCTCGGTTCGGGGATGTCAAGTGACGAAGGCTACGGCCCCTTTGTGTCTGCGCTGACGGTGTCGGGCGGCACGTTGTATACGGCCGGCAATTTCACGAGCGCGGGCGGGAGCGCGGCCAACAACATCGCGCAATGGAACGGGAGCAGTTGGTCGGCCCTTGGTTCGGGCATAGGGGGCGTCAGCTCCGGCTACCCCAATCTGAATGGACTGGCGGTGTCGGGCGACACGTTGTATGCGGGCGGCTATTTCACGACGGCGGGCGGCAGCGCGGCCAACAACATCGCGCAATGGAACGGGAGCAGTTGGTCGGCCCTTGGTTCGGGGTTTGCCCCTGTGTATGCGCTGGCGGTGTCAGGAAGCACGTTGTATGTGGGTGGCGACAGCGGGTTGATTGAGCAATGGAACGGGAGCAGTTGGTCGGCCTTCGGTAATGTGAACAACGCCGTGTGGGCGCTGGCGGCGTCGGGCGGCACGTTGTATGCGGCCAACTATTTCACCAATGCGGGCGGCACTAACATGTACTACGACGTGGCCGAAGCCAACTTGCCCGTCTCCCTTGCCATCAACACCAACGCGTCGTTTGGCTTCACGAACGGGGTGTTTGGTTTCGACGTGTCCGGCCCGTCCGGCTCCAACGTGGTCATTCAGACCAGCACCGATTTGCAGACCTGGATTCCGCTACAAACCAATCTGCTCGGCAGCGGGCCGCTGTATTTCTCCGATACGCAATCCCCCGCGAACGTGCAGCGTTTCTATCGCGCCCAATTATCGCCATAAAAATCCATCGCATATCCTGAAAATGGAATTAACCATGAAAAGAACCGCAATCAAGAATAACCTACTTTGGTTCGCCCTATTACTGGCCATGAGGGTGGCCCAGGCTGCGGATGTGGCGGCCACCAACACTCCCAGCGCCATCCCGTGGAACCAAATCGGCGCGAAGGCTGGGGCGGACTACAACGGCGACGGGTTGACCGTGACGCCGACCGAATCCGTCGCGCGGCGATGGCGACAGGATTAAAGCCGGCCTTGCGATAAGCCGGCAGGCGGCCTTCATTGACCATGAACCCGCTGCCGAGAATTCCGATGCGAAAATCCCTTTTCTCCGGCAACGGCGGCTGGATTTGCAGGTCCATCATGCCCTTCCTGTTTAAACTAATGGACAGCATTACGCAAGTTTTCCTGGAGGAGGATATGGGGCCTTCCGTGACAGAAACATTGACAAAGTGGTGATTGGAGAACACCGGGCACGCCGCCCGGGGAACCCGCAGCCCCGAGCTTTCGGGGCTGCGCTACGTAGCGCAGTCCCGAAACTGGTTCGGGACTGCGGGTTCAAGCCGCGTCTCGCGGCTTCTGTTAGCGAGTTCAGGAGGCCACAGGATCATTCCCCGTTGGAGGAACGGGGTGCGCAAGTGGCTCAGGATTAGGACATTGCAAGAATCCGCATTCTCCTGAGTTTTTTCCCTTGACAATCCGCGCTTATGTGCTAATCTTTCGGCGTGAGGGCAAGAAACGTATGGGAAGAGGGGAACGGGACCATGACCGGATGCGCCAGAATCTCGGATGGCCTGCCCTCCGTAGCTTTGGCGAAGGAGGAATGCCTGGCGAAGGAGGGCGGAATGGGCCGGATGGCGGCGGCGAAGGTTTCCACGGCGGCGGAATCCGGCGCCGGGCCTCTCATCCTTCAATACTATACTGACTTGGTATACTTTCCGATTCCATGGCCGCAGACATGCCATTTTCGGTCAAGGTTGACCGTTTTGAGGAAAAGCTGCATAAGCTACTATCCATGAACTATTTACGCGCAAAACCCAGTTTTCCAAATCAAGCCCAATCAAGGCTAATCAAGGCTAATCAAGTTATTTTTTGCACCAGATTGACCATGAATCCATCACTCCAATACTCTACCAATCTAGTATGGATTTCGCATTTCGCAGTCCAAAACCAGCCCCAATTCGAGCGAATGGAGTTCCCGGCGCCTTCGTCAATTGGCCATGCCGATGCGGCGAATTTCGGACAAAATGGCTTGGCAGAATGTCTCGAAGATGGTATCAGTACCGGGTATGCAGGTCGTCAGCCAGACGGGCTGGCCAGGCGGGAGGAAATGGCGTGCCAATTAACGTCAGCCGTATTGTTATGAAAAATCCAAGCAGTGCGTCCGCCATCCCGGCCGAGATGCTGGAAAAACTCCGCGCCGTCCTCCGCCACGAACGCCGCGTCCGCCTCCAAACCGGCTTGACCCGCGCCTGCGCCGTCCTCCTTTCCGCCATGCTCGTCATGATGGCCGTGGACTGGCTGGCCACTCCGCGCGAAGCGCCCTGGCGCTGGCTCATGACCCTGTCCGCCTTGGCCTGCGGCGGCGCGGCCCTGCTCCTCGGCTGCCTGATTCCCCTTTTCCGCTCCCGCTCCCTGGATTCCGTCGCCGCGCAAGTGGATCGCGCCCACCCGTCCCTCCAGGAACGCTGCCAGACCACCACCGAATTCGCCCAATGCCAGGACCAGCCCGAAATCCGCGGCTCGGAAGGGATGATCCGAAAAGTCGCCCAGGAAACAGCCGCCATGAGCGGGACCGTTGTGCCGGCGGCTGTCGTTTCAAAACACAGTCTGATTTGCGCCGGAAAATTCTTCGGGGCGGCGGCGGGTGTGCTGGCCCTTTTTTTCGCGGTTGATTTTCCCCGCGCCACCGTCCTGTGCGAGCGGTTCTTTAAGCCGGGCACGGACATCACGCTCACCCGCCTGCAATCCAGGACCGGCGATCTGGTGATCGGCAAGGGAGAAAACGTGACGCTGGAATTCACCGCCGCCGGAAAGGCGACCGATTCCGCCAAACTTTTCCTCCACCCCGCCGCGGGCCGCGAGGAGGTCGTGGTTCTGGACAAGGACGCCCAGGAGTCCACCGCCGCCGCGTCCAAGTTTGTTTATACCGCCAACTCCGTCATGGCCTCCTTTGAATACCGGGCGCGATCCGGCGACGGCCAGACCGCTTTGCATCGTGTCACCGTTCTGGAACGCCCGTCCCTGGCCCAGGTTCAGTTTCGCATCGAGGCCCCGGCCTACAGCCAGTTGCCGGTTGTCAACGAGAAAAGCCTCCCGCGCCAGGTCCGCGCCCTGGAGGGAAGCAAGTTGGAAATTAGTTTTCTGCCCGACCAGGAACTGGCCAGCCTGGTGTTGAAGTTTTCCGACGGCGCCATCCAGCGCCTGGAAAAATCCGCCGACCACAGTTATCACTTCAGCGCCGTCCTCAGCAACTCGCTCGCCTTCGAACCGGTGCTCACCAGCCTCCGTCATCTGGACAACCAGTCGCGGCCCGATTGCCAGATCCTGGTCTATCAGGACCAGCCCCCCACCGTCAACATCACCTCCCCCAGCCAGGAGATCACCGCCCGGCCGGATGACAAAATCCAGATCGAATTCGAGGCGCGCGATGATTTCGGCCTGGACCGGGCCGATCTGGTCGTCAGCGTCACCAGTGAAGACGGCTCCAATTCTCCGCCCGTGACCATTCCCGTTCCGCTCGACAAAAAGGAAGCCGGCTCCAAGTTCATCAGGAAAGGAGTCGAGCTGGACCTGTCGCAATTTAATCTCAAACAGGACCAGGAACTCAACTACAGCGTCCGCGTCACAGACACCAGAAACGATTCCAGCTTCTCCACCCCGCGCCCGGATGCCAACGCGCCCAGCCAGGCGCAATCCTCCGAGACGGCCTCCGCGCCGAACCAGAATTCGCAGCCGAACGACTCCCAGAATCAGGCGCAACAAAACACCGCCCAAAACCAAGCCCAGCCGAACGCCGCGCAAGACCAAGCTCAGCAGAATGGCGCGCAAAGTCCGTCTCAACAGAACATGGCGCAAAATCAGGCCCGGCAGAACAACGGCCAAAACTCGTCCCGGCCGAACGCCGCGCGAGACCAATCCCGGCAAAATGGCGCGCAGAATCCGTCTCAACAAGATATGGCGCGAAATCAGTCCCGGCAGAACAACGGCCAAAATCCGTCCCAGCCGAATACCGCGCAAGACCAATCGCAGCAGAATGGCGCGCAAAATCCGTCTCAACAAAACATGGCGCAAAATCAGGCCCGGCAGAACAACGGCCAAAATCCGTCCCGGCCGAACACCGCGCAAGACCAATCCCAGCAGAGCGGCGCGCAGAATCCGTCTCAACAAAACATGGCGCAAGACCAAGCCCAGCCGAATGCCGCGCAGGACCAATCCCAGCAGAATGGCGCGCAGAATCCGTCTCAACAAGACATGGCGCAAAATCAGGCCCGGCAGAACAACGGCCAAAACTCGTCCCAGCCAAACACCGCGCGCATCCGATCGCAGCAGAATGGCGCGCAGAATCAATCCCAACAAAACACAGCCCGGAATCCCTCGTCACAGCAACCATCCCAGTCGCCGGACAACCAGGACCAAAATCAGAATCAAGACCAGACCTCCCCGGCCACGCAGGATCAGAACCATATTGCGATGGCCAGCCCCAACTCCAACTCCAGTTCCAATTCAACCCCCGCTTCAAACTCCAGCCAGCCGCCGCCCAATAACATGTCCAAACGCGCCCTGGATGTGGCCGCCGGCCAGACCTCCAGCGCCCAGCCCATGCGCATTGTTGTGGACGAATGGGCCGACTCCTTCGAAGGCCAGATGCGCGAGAAGCAGGAACTGGCCATTGACCCGACTTTGAAGCTTCTGGACGAGTTGCTCCACAAGGCCCACGACCTCACCGAGTCTAACCTTCTCGCCGCCCAATCCCCGGCGGGCCTGGGCGTCGAGCAGACTTGGGCGCTGGAAGAGAGCAAGGAACAGGTCCGCCAGGCCGACCGGGCGGTGGTGGATTTGAAGAAAGACAGCGCTGGCACGGCTTACGCCTTCATCGGCCTCCAGGTTTCTGACATTGGCGACATGCACATTGCCCCGGCGCGCGAGGAGTTGGGAGAAGTCACCCTCGAATCGGCCCAGGCCAGGGAGGACCGGGAGAACCTGGCCCAGGCCTCCTTCCACCTGGAGCAAGCCCGGAAGAGGCTCGGCGACCTCACCAAGAACTACGAGTCGGTCAAGCGGGACAACAAGCTGGCCGACGCCATGCAGCAGTTGAAAAAAATGCACCAGATTTTCCTCGAGGACACCCAGGCCATGCTCGGCTCCAAGAAACCGCCCATCAATTCCACGCAGCGAAAGGTCGCCGAGGTGGACGACGACTATGCGGCCCAGCTTAACGACCTCATGCAGGAACAGAAAAAAATCATGGCCGAGTTGGCCAAAATCCTCGCCGACGACCCGCGAATGCTGCGGCGTTTCATGGCCATGCAGGAAATGGATACCACCACCCTGCGCGATCAGTTGACCCTCCTGGCCCGGCGCCAGCAAACTCTCGCCCAACAAACCGCCCAATGGACGGCGGCCGGCGAAACCGAGCGCCCCGCCATCGCCAGCCAGTCCCTCATTGCCCAAACCGCCGAACAGAGCGAGGTTTCCTCCCTGGCTGCCAAGATGCACGAGAACATGATCACCTGGCTCCCGGAGGGCGTCGAGCAGGACAAGGAGCCGGTCGCCACCGCCCTGGCCCTCGCCGCCGAAGGCGGGCGTCTGGCTTCTCTGGCCGCCAGCCAGGCCTCCCCCGCCACCCTGACCAACAGCCTCGACAACGCCCGCCTGGCTCTGGATCAGTTCCGTCTTCTGCACGAATACCTGCCCGGCATGGCAGACGATGCCGATGCCCAAAACCTGAGCGTGTTCACGGCCAACCGCCTGAATGAAGCCGCCGATCTTGTCACCAAACAATCCGGCTGGATCAAGAAGATGGAAGCCTTGCTCGACGGCGACTTCCCCCAGTCCGCCGCGGTGGACCAGCATCGCCTGGCCCTGGATACGGCCGCCTTCAGCGAGAAACTGGACGCCGCCGTTCCTTCCGTCGCCGCCATTTCTTCGGAAATCCAGGCCAAATCCGACCAATTGCTCCATACCGTCCAAAAACAAGTTCTCCCCGAAGAAACCCGCGCCGTGGACGCCCTGGCCCGCAAGACTCTGAAAGACGCCGCCAGCCGCCAGGAGGGCGCCAACACCGCCTTTGCCCAAGCCGAGACTCAGTTCGACGACCTTCTCCACCTCATCGTTGCCAAACTCGACAGCGCCCCTCCCCCATCCGATGCGGGACAGAATCAAACCCTGGAAGAAATGCTGGCCATGCTCAAGGATGAGAAGAAAGCGGCGGAAGAATTGGGCATTCCCAACCGCCCGTTGAATGTTCAGATCATGATGGACTGGCTCCGGGAGGCTTCCCAGCAAGCCGGCGGCCAGGCCCAGCGACAGAGCCGATCCGCCCAGTCCCGCGCCGCCCAGCAACGGGCGCGCGACGCATCGGCGCGCACCGCCCGCGCCAGCGAGCAAGCGGCCAGAAACGCCCGGAACCGCGCGGCCGCGCTGGCCCGTCAAGGTGTCTTGCCGGGCAACAGCAACGAAGGCGGCCCCCAGGCTCCTGCCAATGGCTGGAACACCCTCGCCTCCAAATTGGGCGACGAATTGCGGCAGAGCCGCGACAATGTTCCGCCCGAGCAGTACCGCCAGGCGATCGAACAATACTTCAACAGCATTTCGGAAACGATGCCAACAACCCCGCCCGCTTCCGAGCCGAGCGCGCCCTGATCCTGATTCTTACCGCTGATCAACGGGAGAAGTTGACAGTGACAATATATTTGACATGTTCAGGAAGTGGATTCTTACCGCTGATAAACCGGGAGAAGTTGATAGGCCGGAGTCAGGGAGAGCACCGCCAGCGCGGTGGCGTAATGCGGGCCATACGTGGACTCATCATTCCCGCCACCCCCGCGGCCCCCACGGCGTCCAGCCACGACCGGCGCCAGGAAGGAGCCGTCGGCCCTTTGCGCTTTGACCAGGATGTCGGCAATCGGCGGATAAATGCCCTTCCAGTAGCGCCCCCCCAATTGCGCCGCCGCCTGGCCGCAATAATAAGTGCTGTAGAAGAAACGGTCGCTCGGTCCAATCCTTTCTCCGAAACTCCGATAGGTATGCGCCAGCAACCAGTCCCCCGCCGCCAGCGCCTGCGGGCTTTCATGCTGTCCGGCCAGCGCCAGGGAAACAATCGCCGAACCCATCAGTCCTCGGCTGTAGGAACTGCTCTCCGTTCCCCATGCGGTATAGTGGAACAGCCCGTCATCATCCACCCAGCAGCGATGGACAAAACTCATCGCCTCGTCAATATATTTTTGCGGCACATTGAATTCCGCATTCCGGGCCGAGCGCAAAAACATCAGGTGCCAGCCTGTCACCGAAAGATCCGAATTCGCGCCGCCGTACCGGTATCGCAGATAACGCCACCCGCCTTTGTCCTCAGGCGCATCCTTGGGGCGGGTTTGCAGGTCGCGGGTGAATTGCAGGGCCTTTTCCATGGCTTCCTTGATCTGCCGGGTCCGTTGCGCGTTGGCGTGTCCAAAAACCTCCCCCAGCATCAACCCCGCGATGGCGTGATCGTAGGTCCCCGCATTGCCGGTCATACCCATCCCGCGCCTGCCCATGCCCATGCCCATGCCCAAGCCCAAGCCCTGCTGGAAACCCGCCGGGTCGTCGGGTTCTACATAGGAAAAAAGTCCATCGGGCCTTTGACAGGAAATGACAAAATCTATCGCACGGTCCATTTGCGCGCCATAAGGGCCAAAGCCGGGCTGATGGCCGCGGGAAAGGAACGCCAGCACACAAAGGGCCGTGATCGCCGGTTGCGCTTCCGGCCTGCCGGGGGTGGGAAAGGAACCGTCGGCCGCCTGGTCCATGGCGATCCAGGACAGCGCGCGGTCCACGCAATCCTCCACCTGCTTCCATTGGGCCGGCGAGAGCGCCGCGGCGAAGGATTGGGAGGGAACCGCGGGCGCGGCCTCCGGCATTCCGCCGCCTTGCGCCGCGGGCAGGCCGATCCCTCCCGCAATCAGCAGGGAACAGAACCGAATCGTTGGAAGAGCAAGAATTCTCATGTTAGCGTTGATAAACTGGCAAAAGTTGAAAAACCGGCGTCAAGGTCAGCACCGCCAGGGCGCTGGTGTAGGTATTGCCGAACATCACGTCCAGATGTCCCACTTCCACCGGCCACGAGCCGTCGGGCGATTGCGCGCTCAACACTGCCGCCGCGAGGGGTGGAAAAATTCCCTCCCAATAGCGCCCGCCCAATTGCGCCGCCGCCTGGCTGGTGTAATAGGCGCTGTAAAAAAACCGGTCGGCGATGCCGATCCGGTCGCCAAAACCGCGAAAAGGATGGCTCAACAACCAGTCGCCCGCCGCCAGCTCGATCGGCGTTTGGTGTTGTCCGGCCAGCGCCAGCGACACCACGCCGGCCGCCACCATGCCCCGGCCCGTCCGGATATCCCCATAGCCCGTCCCGTCAATCGCGTAATAAAACACCCCTTCATTTTCATTCCAGCAGCGGTGGACAAACTCCATCGCCTCATCAATGTACTTCTGGGGCACGCTGAATTCCGCATTCCGCGCCGAGCGCAAAAACATCAACTGCCATGACGTCACCGACAAATCGGAGTCCGCCGTCAGCGGGCTCCACCGCAGCCGCAGATACCGCCAGCCTCCCTGGTCGCCGCGAAACGCTTTCGGGCGGGTTTGCAAGTCCCGCGCGAACTGTAGCGCTTTCTCCATCGCCCGCTTCACCTCCCCTGCCCTCGCGCCCGTGACGTGCCCATACACCTCTCCCAGCATCAGCCCGGCGATGGCATGATTATAGACCGCCGTGTGCGAGGCCCCATCGTCCACATGCACGGCTTCGGGAGGTTGATAGGAAAAAAGCCCGTCGGGCCGCTGGCAGGAAATCACAAAATCAATCCCTTTTTCCATCAGGCTGCCGTAGGGGCCGAGGCCCGGTTGATGGCCGCGCGAAAGAAACGCCAGCACACACAGACTTGTCACCGCCGGCTGCCCCTGCGGCAGCGTGGGAAAGGAACCGTTCGCCGCCTGCTGCGCCGCCATCCAGGCCAGCCCGCGGTCCACCGCTTCTTCCATCCGCAGCCGTTCCGGGGCGGAAAGCACATCCGCCAGCGGCTTGGCGGGCGGAGCCGCGCCTGGATCCGCCGCCCCCGCCGCCGCCGCCAAAAAGAACAGCGCCGCCAGGACGGCGGGCGGCCGGAACCATATTTTATTTGACTTCTCCCCCGCCCTCTTTTCTCCCTCCCGCCCCGGTTGTTTCCTGCGCAATTTCATGGAGTAAATCTCAGGGAAACCATGTTCTTTCAGCGCCAATCTCTTCCAAGGATAACCCGAATGTGTTTCACGCTCACAACCCTATTCTCGCCGATTTCATGACCCCATTCAAGTCCCTGTTTGCCCGCTGTTTGCCCGCACCCCCGTCATTGGGTGCAGGACAACATCTTCGCCTTTCTGGCAGAGCTGCCGCTCTGCGCCATGCTCTTGGCCAGCGCAGCAGCGCCGCCCTTGGGGATGGCGGATGGGCGACTCCGCAACGTCATCGCACTACTTGATAGACGGTTCCACCGTCAAAGACGCCGATCTGGTGGAGCGTCAGCCATTGTTCCAGTTCGTGGGGCGAGTAAAGGTAAGGGGTGAAAAGGTTGGTCCCCGGCTGATAGTAGATCAGGTAGGCCGATTTCATCTGCTCCAGGACAGATTGGGAAGGCGGGCCGCTCTTTTGGAGCGTCATGTGGTTGACGTATTTATGAGGAAGCCATTGAGTCTTCTCGCCGGTCCGAAGATAGATGACGTCGGCGATGTTGCTGTAAATCTGGCTGCGGTGCGGCAAGGCAGTGACGTAGCGAAGGAGCGCGCTTTGCTCCCACTCGATGGCCGCGTACCCCTTCCCGTGCCAGGCGGAATCGCAGACCACTTTCCCGCTCTTCAGGAGCGACACGGCCAGCAGAGGAACCAAGAGGGCATATTTCACCGGACGCCGAAGCGCCGCCCCGGCCAGCAACAACAAGAAGCAGGGATAAACCGGCACCATCAGCCGGTCGGCGATGATATCATAAGCAGTCGTGGTGGAAGTTATGATTAAGAAAGCGGAATGAATGGCGAACACAACGGCGAGGACAGCAAGGCCGACTTTGCTGACGGCCGCCGTTTGGGGGAGCCGTTTTTCCACCAGATGGCGGCGCAAACCGGGGATGCACAGGCACAGGAGGCCCAACAGGATGACCAGCGTGGCGGCCCCGGTGTAATGCGGCACAAGCTGCCACCGTTTGGGCAGGAACCAGCCGACGACGGTTCCCGCGGCAAAGCCGATGTTCTGCGGCAGGGAAAACATGGAGGCGGCGCGCACGCCGGTCAGGTTGTGCGCCAGATGATAGTTGCGCAACCACCAGAGCAACACCGGCCCGCTGGAGAAGGCCCCAAACAGGACGGCGGCGCGCAGCCTTCTTTTCAGCGGTTGTGGAGGCGCCACCAACAGCACCATCGCGCCGGCGGCGATCCACGTCACCCCGATGTAGCGAATCAGAGGCGCCAGCGAAGTGACGAAGATCAGGGCTGCGAGCGTGCCGGCCCTGGGATTCGTGCAGTATTGGATCAGCAAAATCATGAAGCCCAGGGTGACAATGATGTAAGACATCTCTGAAGTGGCCCAAATGGCATATTCCAGCAGCGGGGTGGAAACGACGGCCAGAAGCGACAAAAAGACCACTTGGGGTGATTGGCCCAGAATTCGCCGCGCCAGGCATCCGAAAAGGAAAATGGCCGCGCAAAACAGGCCGCTGTTGAGCCAGGGCAGAGCGGCGATGATGTTGCCGCCGGTGATCCAGCCGGCCGCCGCGAGCAGCATGGGGTAGAGAGGAGGCTGGATGGTGACGGGTTGACCGAGGAAATCCGACACCGTCCCCGAATCCAGTATGCTCCTGGCCATGCCCAGATAGCCCACCGTATCGGGGCTTAACCCGGCGCCATGTCTCAGGCAAGCCGCGAGCACGACCGCTGCGGCCAGGAACGGAACCCATCGGGACGCGATTGGGGGCCTCACGGGCGCCGCCCCTTCTTTGGTTCTAAAGATGGAACTGACTTTCGAAATAATGCCGAACGATGGCATGGCGGACAGATTCTAGCCCGGTATTGGGAACGGAAAAGACAATTCGCACCCATGGCGCAGCTTCATGCGGTAGGGCGGGACTCCGTCGAGCCGAAACTCGATTTCCCGAGAAAAAGTCACGGCTCGACAAAATCCCGCCGCCCAATGAGATTGAGATTTCCGCCAAGAACCTGGAAATCCCTGTTGTCAATGGAGCGGCCGGATGCGATAATCCGGCGACTCGACTGGAGCGGCACCACTTGATAAGGGTGCTTTGAGAAAGAACACAATGAACACATCCGCCACAGATGCCTTGAATGATGAGATATTCTGCCTAAAATACGAGATGAGGCTTCTGGCCGGACACCTGTTGGAGCAAAAGTTGGAAAGGTGGATAGAAGGGTTCACTTCTCCGGAAATCCAGATTGAACACATGCAGAGGTACGACTTTGCCAGCCGGTTCACCAAGGGCCTGAAAGTGCTCGACGTGGCCTGCGGCACGGGGCGCGGGAGCCGGATGCTGGCCGAGAAGGGGGCCGCTTCGGAGGTCATTGGTTTTGACATTGACGCCGGCACGGTCCGATATGCTCAAATTAGAAACGGGCATCCTCGTGTCACCTTCAATGTGGCAGACATCCAAGAGCTAAGTCATCCTCCGGATTTTGATGTTGTAGTCTGCTTTGAGACAATAGAGCACCTCAGCAGGCCGGAGTTGTTTCTAAACCGGCTGGCGGCCTTGCTGAAATCGGAAGGGGTCCTGCTCATATCCACACCCGTCTCAGCGAGCGAATTCAACGCGAAGCCGGTGAACCAGTACCATCTCCAGGAATGGGGGTGCCCGGCATTCCAACGCTTGGTGAGCAGCAAGTTCAAGATCAGGAGGATACACCTGCAGTATCGTTCCATTCCCAGATTTTGGACGCGGGCACGCGTTCTCGCGAAATTGCGCGGGCATGCAGTGCCCACCCGTGCCACGCCGCAGTGGCGGGAATTCGACGCGGCTTCTTTCTCCCTGGACGCGCTGGATTCACCTTGGGCTGGATTCCAGATACTCGAGTGTTCCCTGCCCTAATCCTGTTCCAAGCTTAAGAACAACGGCGTCTGATTTCTAAAATCCAACGGAACTGATCATGGTTGGCAACGCCGATTTTCTCAGGAAGCTTGTAATGGCGGAATTTGCCGAAAACGATAACAGGGAACGCGAGACGATGAGGATGGATCAAAGCATTGAACAGTCCGATGGCGGATTGACCGGGCACTTTTTGAACCGGATTATTAAGGCCGCTGAACATTTGTGAGAATTAGCTGTCCATTTGCTGAACGCCCTGCATGCAAACTCTAATTTCCCCGGACCTGCGCGATTACGTCAAGAGAGGTTGGCGCTCGGCGATGCTGGCGGGCGTCCTAGGAACGGGAGTCCGGGCCGGGGCAAACCTGCTGCTCCTTCCGCTGGTGCTGATGAGGCTGTCTTCGTCGGAGTTGGAATTGTGGTATGTCTTCCTGGCACTGGGGGCATTTGGGAATCTGGCGGATTTCGGGTTTGGCTCCACCATCCCGCGCATCTACAGTTACTTATTGGCCGGGGCGGAAGATTTTGAGGCCGAAGGGCTGCGCGAGGCGAAAACCGGCGGGCTGCCCAACTTTGCGGGGATCTGCCGCCTGAATGCCGCAGTACGGTCTCTCTATTTGAAGATTTCGCTGGCGGCGGTTGTTTTGCTGGCGATTGGCGGGACGCTGTCTTTGATCAAGCCGGTGGCGGAAAGCGGGATGGGAGGGAAAGTCTGGTGGCTTTGGGCTGCGTTCGTGCTGGTCATCGGCTACAATGTGGCCGCCGGCCATTGGGCGCTGGCCGTGCAGGGGCTGAACCGGATGCGGGATTTGCAACTGACCTATGTCCTGGGGGGGGTGAGCTTTGTCTCCTGCGCCGCGCTGCTGCTGTTTTGTGGAATGGGTTTGGCTTCGATGGTCATTGCCTATTTTATCTCGGGCTGGATTCTGCGCTGGAGATGCCGCCAGTTGTATCGGGAGGTCGTTCCAAGACCGGAGCAACCGGCGGCGCCGGACCGGCACATTGTCCGAAAGCTGTGGCCCAATGCCTATAAGTTCGGGATTTTGTCCATCGGGGCCTACTGCCTGGCCAACGGGAATGTCGTGATCTGCAGCCAGTTTCTGGGCAAGGAAACCACGGCCTCCTTTGGGCTGACCGCGCAAGTGGGAACCTTCTTGACGAGTTTCGCCAGTCTTTGGCTGGTGGTTAAGTGGCCGCAAATTGCCATTCTGCGAACGCAAGGGCGTCTGGAAGAGATGGCGAGGTTGTTCGCCCGGCGTTTGGCGCTGGTCATGGCCTCCTTTGTCGCGCTGGGATTGATGGTCTTTTTTGCGGGAAACGCGTTGCTGGCATGGAAGGGCACGCACACCCGTTTGCTCCCGCCGCCCTATCTGGCCTTTTATCTGTTCTACTTGACGCAAAACATCTTTTATGTGCAATTTGGATTTCTTGCCTATACAGAAAACGTGGTGCCATTTTTTAAGATCTCCATTTTCGCCGGAGTGACCGCTTGCGCTCTCAGCCTGTTCATGACCCCTCTGTGGGGATTATGGGGGATGCTGGCCGCGACTTTGATTGCGGAAACGATTTTCAGCAATTGGTACGTCGTGCGGCGCGGTTTCCAGGGGCAGCCATTGGCCCCCCGGCAATTTGCCCTTGCCGCCATCCGCAGCCGCCTTTAGCCTGAACGCCGTTGGATGAATCCTGAAAATATCACCATTGCTGTCACCTACTTCAGCCATAAGAATTATGTCAAACAGGCCGTCGCCAGCGCCTTGAATCAAACCGTGCCGGTCCGCGTCATGGTGGTGGAAGACTGCTCGCCGGACCCGGAGCATGGGGCGGCATTGAAGGCGGAGTTCGGCGCGCGCATCGAGTACGTGCGAAATCCCGCGCGGCGCGGGCTTTTTGGCAACTGGAACGCCTGTTTGGAATGCTGCCGGACGGAGTGGATTTCGATCTTGCACGACGATGATTTTCTGGCGCCCAATTTTGTGGAGGCCATCCTCAAGCTGGCGGGCGAGGCGCCGGGGCTGGATCTGTATTTCGGGCAGACGGTCCTCGTCAACGAACAGGGCCAGCCTCTTCCGGGAAACCCGTTTCCCCCGGTAACCGGCCCGTGGAAGAAGATAGTCTTGACCGACGTTATCTATAACAGCCCGCTGTCTTTCCCGGGACAGTTGTTCCGGGTGGCGCCGGCGCGGGGCCTGGGCGGGTTCCGCGCCAGTTCCTGGTATTGCGGCGAATGGGAAATGTGGGCCAAGCTGATTGCCCGCGGCGGGGCGGCGCAGAGCCGCGAGTTCCTGGGCTTTTTTCGCGAACATGGCGCGTGGAACCGGGGAACCAACCGGATCCTGCGCAGTGGGAAAGCCATCCCGGCGGCCATTCTGCAACACAAGAGGGTTTTGGCCCTGTTTCCACCGGAGAGCCGGATTCGGTTTGACCGGCGCGATTATCAGCGGCGTCGTCCCATGTCCGTGATCTACCTGCTGCGCTTTGGCCAAACGATGTCGCCGCGTTCGCTGCGGTATCATGTCGGGCTGCTGCGGCTTTCGCGCGCCCCGCACTGGCGTTATGCCATTTTCCAGCAAGCGGCAAAGCTGGGGGGACCCCGGTTTGTCAAACTGATGTCCACGATTTGGAATCGTTTTGCAACATGAGAGTCGCCTTCCTGGTTCCGGACAAGCGGGATGAGTTGCGGCGATATGCCGAGGCGGACCCGTACTTTCACCCGGCGCCGGCGGCCTTGCTGGAGGGCCTGGCCCAAATGCCCGAGTGCGAGGTGCATGTCGTTTGTTGCGTTCAAAAGCCCCTGCGTTCCCCGGCCAAGCTGGCTGGCAACATCTATTATCATTCGGTGATCGTCCCCAAGTGGGGTTGGTTGCGGGGCGCTTACCTGGGCTGCATCCGGGCCGTGCGGAAAGAACTGCGTGAGATCAAACCGGATTTGGCGCATGGGCAGGGGGCGGAGCGTTACTGCGCGGTGGCGGCGGTGTTCTCGGGCTTTCCCAGCGTCTTGACCATCCACGGCAACATGCGGCAACTGGCCAAGTTGCGCCGGGCGCGCCCTTTCACTTTTCTGTGGTTGACAGCGCGTCTGGAGCGGATTGCGTTGCCGCGGGCCGGAGGGGTGATTTGCCTGAGCCGGCACTCGCAAGACCAGGTGGCGGTGCTGGCCCGGCGGACGTGGATGCTGCCGAACGCGGTGGACGCCCAGTGGTTCGAACCCGGGATCAAGCCGCCTCCCGATCCGGCCGCGCCCCGGCAAATCGTATGCGTCGCCGACATTCTTCCCCTGAAGAATCAAGCGCAATTGATCCGGGCCTTGGATCCCCTGGCGCAGCGGGAGAAAATCGAACTGGTCTTTTTCGGCAGTGCCTTGCGAGGGATCCCCTATGTGGAGGAGTTCTTTCAATTGGTGCAAGACCGTCCGTGGTGTCGTTTTGCCGGGTTTGCGGATCGGCCGGGCCTTCGATCCGCCGTGGGCCGCGCCACTCTGCTGGTATTGCCGACCCTGGAAGACAACTGTCCGATGGCGGTGCTGGAGGCGATGGCGGCGGGGGTGCCGGTGGCGGCGTCGAAGGTTGGAGGCATCCCGGATTTGATTTCCGACGGCGTGGATGGGCTGCTTTTTGATCCGGCGCAAACGGAGAGCATTCGCTCTGCCGTGGCCAGGATCCTCGCTAGCGACGAAGAGGCGCGCCGATTGGCCCGGGCCGCCCGGGACAAGGCCCTGCGCTGCTTCCATCCTCTGGCGATTGCCCGCCGCCATTGCGAAATTTACGGCCAAATTATCGGCGCAAATTAGGGTAATGCGTCAGTCTCGGTTGATTCTCAATTTGTGCGATCCGTGCGATGCGTGGTTCAATTCTTTTTGTTGCGGCTCGCCGCGCTGTGTCCCTCCGGGAAAAGAGGGTTTGATGCTGCCAAGAAACCACTGCCGTCAACCAGTTTGAAAAGTGAGAACTGGCCATTGCCCGGCAAATCCCCATCCTACTCGTCATTCCCGGCTCTTGGCACGGTTGGAGCACCGGGAATCTTCCGCAGAACAAAGATCGTCCCCTCTCCGGGCGGCAGCCACCGCCGAAAGGTGTCCCGCTCGGCTTCCGCGTACCCGGGGACCGGGCCGAAAGTGATGAGGAGATCATCGCCGACCGCCGGCATCTGCCCGGGGTATGTATAGGTGCAGTTAAACTCGTATCCACCGTCAATTTGCTCAGGAGGGATGTGCCTTGCGACCGTCAACTCCCGAAGCACCTGCCATCGGGTGCGCTGCCAGGCGAGATAATCGTGTGTCCCGGCGATCGTAAATGCGCCATAGGTCAAGAGGCAGAGCACTCCAAGCGCCGTCCATTGTCGCGATGGCGCGTTGCCTGGGCTGCAGATCAAGTATAAAGCAACCGTGGCAAGCGGCACAAGCAGAAGGTAATAACGATCAAACATGGTCGGAACCAAGGGAAGAGGTATGAAATAGATCACACCGGTGGCAACCAACATCAGCAGAAGCTCCTGATGTTTGCCACGAGTCCCGACGAGTTGCAAAACGGCTGAGATTAGTATTTGCAGAACCAGTGCTGCCGCCAGGAGGCCAATGACTGTCACTACGCTCCAGAATACCGGGCCGGCTGACGGAAGGGGAATCAGGTCATGGCGCAATGTCAGGGGTCCGAGACCGAAGTCATACAACACATTACCCAGCAGCGGCATCAGCCGGGGCCGCGGCAGGGCGGCAAACACCATAAGCAGCAGAACGGACGTCAAGATCGCGATCCACCTCTGTTGCCGCCACATGGCGCGCCAACGGCGGCATCCGAAAAAAAGCAACAGCGGCAAAATAAAAAGCCCCACGTACATCAAGGCGAAAAACACTCCTTTCGCTTCGTGCCTCATGGCCGTCAACATCGAGAGCGATCCAACGTCCAGGGCGGCCAGTGCCGGTTTCCCGAACAGTGCCGGCATCCGCCCCGTCGTCCTCAACCAAGTCTGGTAGGAGAACTGCACCCCCAAGCCGAGGAGAGTGGGGCCGGCCACTCTCATCACGTTGCGCTTGGCCAGTCCGTCCTTCACGAGATAACCCAGACTGAGGGCAAAAAACAACGCCAGCCCGGTTTGCCGCGTGAGCAACGCCGCGGTTGCGGCCAACAATCCCAACACCAACTCGATTTTGGATTGCCGTCTCATGCTGCGGACCAGCAGATACATGGCCACCAGCGTAAGCCCGAGAAACGGAACATCGGTCATGAAGGTGAAAGAAAGCACGAAAAATAGCGGGTTGAAGGCCAGGACGAGAACGCCAAACAGAGCGGTCCTGCTGCCCGCGCCTGCCTCCCTCATCAAGCCGTAGAGCGCCAGCAGGGCGCCCAAGGCGATGGTCAGCGTCGAAAACCTGAGCGCCGTGTAGGAGAACCCAAACGGCAAACAGAACAGCACTCCCCAATAGACTTGTGAAAAAGATTTGGCGAACCCCATCCGGAGAGCTTGAGGCTTCCGGTTTCCAGGACGGACTTTACCGCATAAGCATACGCGCCATCGTCATTGAGGATCATTTCACCGACAGGGTTGATGATGGCGACGAGCGCCACCCATCCGCACGCAATCAGCGCCATTGCAAACTGGTCGGACACACCTTGCGCGCCTTCACTCCCGTGCCGCACATCACTCATGCAGGTGTCCTCACTATTGATCCAATTTTTCGTTGATGGGCCCCAATTGATCCATGGTCATATCGGCTTCCATTTCCAATCACCATGCCGATGGCCATGCCAAATGGCAAAACAAAAGAAGCCCTTTTTCGCCGCGGCGGCGATGTCCAGGGCGCGCTTAACCGATTCCCGGCCTTTGTCTTCCGGGCTGTCAATTTCTTCTCTTAGAGCGGTGTAAATAAAAAAGAGAACGGATGCAACCCGTCATCACACACATTCAAATCCGACATAGGCGAGGGTCATGTCGGCCGAGATCGCCTTGAGTTGAAGACCGCTTTCTTTGGTGAATTCATCGAAAGCCCGTAGCGCATGGTCAACAACGCTCATGTCGTCAAAGTACAACAAGTCACCCGGCTTGAGGTGGGGCCGCAACCATCGCAACACATAAATCGTGGAAGAATAGAGATCAACGTCCAAGTTCACCACGAGCACCTCGTGCGGACAGACCGAATAGGTGGGAAGAACCCGATCGAACCAGCCTTTGAAGAACTTTACCCTGGGGTCGTTTATGACCGGCACCTGGCCGCTCATATTGAAATCGCCTTTGCGCCACGGTCCTCCATCTTCGGGAAGCCCCTCGAAGCTATCGAACCCGTGCAGGACTGCCTCGGGATTCTTCAAGGCACGCGACCACCAGCGCATGCTGGCCCCCTCGGCGACGCCAAATTCCAAGTACAAGACCTTGCGCGAGGCCACACCGGCGGCGAGTTCCCCGAAAACTGCCCGGCGATCGGAGACACGCCTGGGAAACAGAAAATGATGCGATTTCAACCAGTGGCCCACGCGCAGGTAATTGGTCAGGGATTGAGCCTGGATGATTTTGTGTTCCGAAAGACCCGCCCCAATCAACGTCAAAACATATTTAAAGAGCTTCAACATACGTCTTAAAATGTTATTGATGAGGCCCGCTTGTGGCAAGTTTTTTGTTTCAAACGCCGTGCCTTTCTGTCGGCCGGCGCACGGTATGGCCGGGCGCGTCGTGCCGGCAGAGCTGCCCGGATCGGCCATCGGCTGCGCGTCCTGCAGCAGGATTAAAAACTCAGAATTAGAGTTGCGGGGCGGCGGATTTCTTGCCTAAACTGCATCCGAGTCGAAAATGTTCGGACTGCCGCGAATTTTAATTGTCTATGCCATCGCCATCCCGCTGGCGCTGGTATTGGGGTATGCCGTCTCCAATGGTCTTTCCACTCCTGGGGACGAGACGAATTTCTTGATGGTGGGGTTGGTGCTGTTCGTCCTGGCGCTGCCTATTCTCCTGAAGTGGCACCATATTATGCTGATCTTCTTTTGGAATGCCGCTTTCATGTTTCCCTTTCTGCCGGCGCAACCCCAGATCTGGCTGCTGTTGGCGGTATTGAGCTTTGGCATTTCATGGCTCAACGGCCTGTTGGGAGGCGGAAAATTCCTGCGGGTGCCGGAGTTGACCCGGCCGCTGGTTTTCCTGGGGATCGTCGTCCTTTTGACGGGTTGCTTCCGGGGCGGCATTGGGGCCCGGGTGTTCGGGAGCTCCTCTTATGGGGGAAGAGCTTACTTTTACATTCTGGGCCCCATTTTTGGTTATTTTGCCCTGACGGCCGTGCGAATTCCGCTGGCCAAGGCCAGCCGCGCGGCCGGGATCTACTTCCTTTCGGGAATCACGTTCGTGTTGAGCAATCTGGCTTTTTTCCTGGGGCCGGCGTTTTATTTTTTGTTTTATGCATTGCCAAGCTCTTTCGTCGCCGGCCAGGCCGAGGTCGAGTCAGGAAGGGTGCCGGAGGCCTTTGAGCGCTTTAACGGGTTCGCGCCGGCGTGCAGCGCGGTGGTGTATTACTTTCTGATGCGGTGGGGCGTTCGCGGGATTTTTTCCTATGCTCATCCGTGGCGGGCCGTCCTATTCTTTCTGACTCTCCTGTTGAGTTTGCTGGGCGGCTTTCGAGGGAACGTGGTCATGCTGGTTCTCATTCTTCTTTGCCAGCTATGTCTGGAAGGACTGTGGCGCACCCGTTTTCTGGCGATCACGCTGGGATTCGGAGTGCTGGCCGGGGTGATGGTCTTTGCGTTCTCCGATCAGTTGCCGCTGGCGGCGCAGCGGGCGGTGAGTTTTCTGCCGGTCAAGGTGGATCCTGCGGTTCGGGCCAATGCGGAGGACTCCTTGGAGTGGAGGCTGCAGATGTGGCAAGTTTTGGTGCCACAGATTCCAAAGTATTTGTGGTTGGGGAAGGGCTACAGTATTGATCCGAACGAGCTTTACTTTGCGATGTTGGGCGGAGGGGCGGGGGACATTCCTGCCCAGGCTTCGTTGGTGGCGGGGGATTACCATAACGGGCCTCTTTCGACCCTGATACCGCTGGGCCTGTGGGGGATGCTTGGTTTTCTTTGGTTGCTGGGGGCCGGGGCCAAGATGCTCTATCGGAATTATCGTTATGGCGACCCGGAACTCTATAACGTCAATACGTTTTTTCTGACTTTTTTTATCGTGCAGAGCGTCGTTTTTTTCACGATGTTTGGCGCGTTTAACGGCCAGCTTTGCATCTTCACAGGGCTTCTCGGCCTGAGTGTCTCGATCAATGGGGGAATGCGCAAACCTGGTCCCGTCGTGGCCAGGGCAACCGGGTCGGCGATCATCCAGGCCCCGGTTTCCATTGCAGTCTGAGGCTTCCGGGAAATCCGTGGATTAGATCGGGTGCATTTCACATTCCTGGGTTTTTTTTCCTAATCTTAATCTTAATCTTGCTCCCAATCCGCAGGAGGGAGATGAGATTAAGATTAAGATTAGGAGTAAGATTAAGAGGGGAACCCAAAAATGGGAAATCCGCGGATTAGATCCGGCTTTTCCACAAAAATGTCGGAGCCGCCACATGCCGCGCCACCCTTCGATCCAAACTGCCGGGCGTGTAAAGCGCATAATCAAACGGCTTCTGGAAATAGATGCCGCCCGCGGCGCGGCGAAACCGATGCGCCCATACCAGCGCGAAACGGAACCGCCGGGACCACCAAGGGGCGGAATCGAACAGGATCCGCCTCTCGCGCCGCGCATTGGCGCTGAGGTTCATGTTGCTTCCAGTATCGGCAAAAACCGAGGTGAACCGCCGCAGGATTCCCATCGAAACCCCGGCCTCGAGCAAACGGAGCACCCATTGCGCGTCGCCCAGATCGCGCCACTTGGGGTCAAAATAGAAACCGCGCTCATCAATAATCCTCCGGCGGAAGAACATGGAACAGGTGAACGTGGGCAAATGGGAAACCATGATGTGATACCGGGTGGGAAGCTGCACCTTTCGGTAGCAAACGAAACTCCCCGTTCCATCCACCACCACGCAATCGCTAAAAAGGACATCCACCCCCGGATGATGGTCAAAGTAGTCCGAGACCGCGGGCAACGCGCCCGGCAGGTACTGTTCGTCGCAGTTCAAATAGGCCAGAATTTCCCCGCTCGACTTTCGCAACCCCCGGTTCACCGCGTCGTACATGCCGGAATCCTTTTCCACGAAAGCCTTGACCCGGCGATCGGCCCTCAGCCAATCCAGGGTGCCGTCATCCGAGCCGGCATCCTGGACGATATGCTCCAGCTCCACTCCTTGATCGGCGACGGAGGCAACGCACAGCTTAAGAAATGCGGAACTTCTGAAGCTGGGGGTGACAATGGAGAATCGCATGGGACGAATCTCCGTGTGGATCCCGGAATCTACTTCGCCACGGAATAGGTGTACTGGGTTGAGCTTTTGAAGGTCTCGCCCGGCCTCAAAACCGTCGAAGGGAAGCTGGGATGGTGGATGGAGTCGGGATAATGCTGCGTCTCCAGGCAGAAGGCGTTGGAACCGCCGGTGTAGAGTTGAACTCCGGGCTGGTCGGTGCGCAGTTCCATCACCCGGCCGCTCTTGGTATCCACCACCCGCGCCGCCAGGACCATGGACTTGCCGCCGCCGGTGATGATGTAATTATGGTCGTAGATGCCGGCCGGAGCCGTGAGCTGGCTCTTGCGAGCCGTGAGGGACGCGGGCTTGGTGAAATCCAGAGGCGTGCCGGTGACGCTGGCGATTTCGCCCGTCGGGATCATCGAGGCATTGGCCACCGTGTAGTGATCGGACGCCAGCCACAACTCCTGCGCGGACAAGTCGCCCCCGCCGGACAGATTGTAGTATCCATGATTGGTGAGATTCAAAATGGTGGCTTTGTCCGTGGTCGCCTCATAATCAATCCGCAGTTCGTTGTCATCGGTCACGGTATAGGTGATGTGGACGGTCAGAGTTCCGGGGAAGTTTTCTTCCATGTCCTTGCTGACGTAGGTGAAGCGAACGGCGGCGGCGTGTTCCTGGGCGGGAAGGGCCTCGCCTTTCCAAACCATTTGGGCAAATCCTCTTCTGCCGCCGTGAATGGTGTTGGTTCCGTTGTTGGCCGCCAGTTTATATTCGACGCCATCCAGGGTAAAGCGGGCGCCGGCGATGCGGTTGGCCACGCGGCCCACGACGGTGGCAAAGGAACCACCTCTCATAAACTGCTCAAAAGAACTGGCGCCCATCACTACGTTGGTGAAGGCTCCGTTTCGGTCGGGGACATTCACCTCGGTGATGATCGCGCCGTAGCCCATGACCTTGACCGACATCCCATGGGAGTTTCGCAAGGTGAATAGTTGGACCGGCGTGCCGTCGGCCGTCTTGCCATA
>Ga0182027_10001577_pt1 | contig 37941 bp, 23 predicted proteins | sample 712E1DmetaG_FD_121300 | JGI IMG/M metagenome (GOLD analysis project Ga0182027, IMG submission 121300) | Permafrost microbial communities from Stordalen Mire, Sweden - 712E1D metaG (Illumina Assembly) | ecosystem: Environmental > Terrestrial > Soil > Wetlands > Permafrost | place: Sweden...
AAACATAAAGCCTTTCTAACCAGTGCCGAAAATCTCAAAATTTCATTTTGTCAGATTTTCGAGCATCCTCGATAAACTAAGAAATCAAAGATTTCTGGTTTATCGGGACTGAGCTATGGGACCTTTTCCTCTTCCAAAAAGGTTTGCAATATTAATTAATTACCGACAATTATGCAATTTTTTTTAAAGTCTTAAAATTTTGGCATAAATCAATTTTAAAGCTTTGAAATTGCCATGGATATTATTTCTCTCATCCTGGAGGCATTGATACTGGTAACCAATTGTTTTTCTTCTCTCGTAGCCGGATCAATATCAGTGCGCCAGGTATCGTAATAAGTACAAAGCGAAATTGCACCGTATTTTATTCCCAATTCATGTGCAAGTATGGCTTCTGGAGCTGTTGTAGTATTTACTAAATCAGCGCCCCATTTTCTAAATAAATTCGATTCAGCACGTGTAGATTGTCTTGGCCCATCAACAGCCAATACTGTCCCTTTCGTATGAATTGTGCACCCCAGCATTACGGATGCTTCAATCAGACAATCGCGTATTTCATCTGAAAATGGTTTATTAAAGGCGGAATGATTGAGAATTTCAAGGGGTAATTTATCAGTAAATGATAATTCGCGATGTTTTGAAAGATCAATAAACTGATCAAAAATCACGAATTCACCAACACAGATTTCCTCCTGAAGACTTCCACATTGTGAAGTAGCCAGAATATGAGAACAACCCAAATCATGCAGAACAAATAAATTAGCCCTGTAGTTAACAGAAAATGCAGGAATTGTTCCATTTGCTCCATGCCGGTATAGCAGAGCAACTTCAGTGTTACCAATAACTCCGGTTAAGATCGTTGTACTCGGCATACCATATGGCGTTTCCAGCAGATGTTCTTTGCAGTCAACAATGTTTTCATCGAAAATCAAGCCATGTCCAATAATAAGTCCGATTTTAGTCATTTGTTAGGGTTCTTAAAACGAAGTAAATTTAATTGCAATTGCCTTAATGATCTTATTGTTGGTTCCATTTTACAGAATATCTTTAACACAATGGAATTATGCTAAAATAATGAAAATTATAAATCTTGATAGCATTGATAAGAAAAGCATATCGAATATTGTTTTTGATTGGGGAGGCGTAATCACAAATATTGAATTCCGGGCAACTGTCAAAGCCTTTCAGGATATAGGTCTTACTTCATTTGAAAACATTTTTACAAGTATTCCCGAAAATGACTTTTTTGATAAACTGGAAAGAGGGTTTATTGAACCCAAAGAATTTTACCATGAATTACGCAGGTTTTTTTCAAAAAAAATTTCCAATGCTCAATTAAAGGAGGCTTGGTGTAAAATGCTTCTCGATACCCCTATTCAGCGTATAGAATTGCTTAAAAAGCTTGGAGAAAATTTCAGCATCTATTTGCTGAGTAACACCAATAAAATTCATGCAGATTTTTATAATGATTTTTTGAAGCAATGTTATAGTATTAATTATAAGACTCTTTTTCAAAAAGTGTATTATTCATATGAATTGGGAATGCGAAAACCGGAACGCGGGATATTTGAATATATCGTCCACGAGAATGATCTGAATCCACTGCAAACTTTATTTATCGATGATACAGAAATAAATGTTGATATTGCGTCATCAGTTGGAATTATTTCGCTGTTTCTTACAAAAGAATATACTATCGAAAATTTTTTTAAAAAATGGGTAGATTAAAACTTTCAATGCCGGCAGGATTCCTTTTTTCTACAGAAATAGAAGTGAGGATAAACGATATTAATTATGGCGGACATCTTTCAAATGATGCTGTTCTTTGCATGGTTCATGAATCAAGGCTAAGATTTCTCGCAGCGCATGACTATTCTGAAAAAGATATTGAAGGGGCCGGAATAATTATGACAGATGCGCTGATCATTTATAAATCTGAAGCTTTTTATGGCGATCGCTTAAAAATTGAAATAGCCATTGATGATATTTCACGTTTAGGTTTTGATTTATATTATCGACTTTCAAATATCCAATCTGGTTATGAAGTAGCTCATGTTAAAACAGGTTTCACATTCTTTAATTATGATTCTCATAAAATTATTTCTACACCTGAAAAGTTTGTGTTAAAATTTTCAAAGCAAACAATGTAAATTTTCTTTTTTCGTTCAGATAAATTAAGAATAATGGTTAACTTGGCTAAAATGCCATAAAAAAATATCGATGAAAATAAAAGTAGTTATATTCGGAATAATCCTTGCATTCTCTATCAGTATTCAAGCACAAAATGCAAAAACTCCTGTACTGATTACATTGAAAAATGGAGAAACAATTGATGCACTTCACTTTGGTTCATTAAAATGTGGGACCAATGCTTATGCAGAAACATATGTTCTTATCAGGGGTAAATACATGGGTAATGTTACGGAAATAAAAAATTATACAGATATTGAAAAAATCACATTGCAGGGATATAAAAGACCTCCCGAAGCTTCCCTTGGCAATGAGAAAGGGAAATTGGTCATATATAAGAAGAGTGGTACCTCTTTCAAAATGGATGATGCTGAAGTTGCCTTGTCTTGTTATAGTGTTGGAGATAAATACAATGAAATTATTGTCCAAATTCTTAATCCTATTTCAAACCAGGTAGTGGATCATAAAATTGATACACGATCCATACAGTCTATCGTTTTTAAATAGATTAACGGAACTAAGAATCTTTTAAATTAACTCAGGGTTCAACCCAATCTCCATTTTCTTTAATCAGGTTGATTAATTCATCAACTGCCATGTCTTCGGCGATGTTTCGTTTTACCAATTCTTTTCCTTTATACAGTGTGATGCGACCTTTACCGGAACCTACATAGCCATAGTCGGAATCGGCCATTTCGCCAGGACCGTTCACAATACAACCCATGATTCCGATTTTAAGTCCTTTTAAATGAGCAGTATGTTGGCGGATTATTTTAATGGTCTTCTGAAGATCAAAAAGCGTCCTTCCACACGATGGGCAGGATATATATTCAGTTTTTGATACACGGACCCTGCTGGCTTGCAAAATTCCAAAGGAGGTAGCAATGGCATCTTCATTAGAAAAAGTTGCCGTATTTTCAATCCAAATTCCGTCGCCAAGTCCGTCAATAAATAAACCCCCAAGATCAGCAGAAGATTTAACCTGAAAATATTCTTTATCAACTTCAGAATAAACCCTTTTAAAAATTACAGGGGTTTGGCAGTTATAATTAATCAATCTTAGTACAGCAGCGCGCTGATCGGCATAGCCATTGACATTGTTCGTTTCTATCACTAAGATGGCATTTTTGTCTTTCTTAAAGTTTTCTATAGTTTCCGGTAACAAATCGGATGCGAGTATCTGAATGAATTTTATACCATTATGGAAATGCAGTGTTTCGGAATTTTTTTTGTTAAAATGAAATAATGGAAATAAATTTTTTTGATAAAAAAAAGGTGTAGAATCCCTTATTTCAATAAAAACTCCTTTATCATCAGGTATCGTAATTTTTTCAGGCCAGGAATTAGCAAAAATATAATCGGGAGCCATATCTTCAAAAGTCCACGTTTTAGATACTTTATTGAACTTCCAGCCAATGGTTTCAAGCTTCTGAAAAGTTATATCATCACCAATTGAAGAAACAACGACAGCCACACTGTTTCCCCCCAGATTATGAATCGGGAAAGTTGATCGTTTGTTATATTCAAAGGGATTTAAGCGATAGATTCCAAAGGGTGGTATAGCTTGATGACCTACCCGTTCTTCAATATAGGCAATTAATTTTCGAGCAACCGGTATTTCCAATTCCGGATCTTCGGAAAGTGAAATTCGGATTGTTTCACCTATGCCATCTGCCAATAGAGTTCCAATACCAACTGCCGATTTAATCCGGCCGTCTTCACCCTCTCCTGCTTCAGTAACTCCAAGATGCAAGGGATAATGCATTTTTTCTCCTTCCATTTTACTCACCAGCAATCGGTTTGTATAGACCATTATTCGGGCGTTGCTTGCTTTGATCGATACAACCACTGCGTTAAAATCTTCGTCCCGGCAAATACGCAGGAATTCTAATACCGATTCTACCATACCTTCCGGAGTATCTCCGAAGCGGTTTACTATCCTGTCGGATAAGGATCCATGGTTGGTGCCTATTCTAATAGCAGTTTGATGTTTTTTGCATAGTTCCAGCAGAGTGCCCAATTCCTTTTTTATTTTTAGCAATTCTGAATTGTACTCCTCATTTGAATATTCATGGGGATAAATTCGATTTTTGTCGACGTAATTTCCAGGATTTATCCGCACTTTATCGACTATTGTTGCAGCTATTTGTGCTGCATTGGGGTTAAAATGTATATCAGCAACCAGAGGAATGTTGCAATTGTATTTTTGCAATGAAGTTTTAATATTGGCAAGATTTTCTGCATCTTTTCGACCGGGAACTGTTAAGCGCACAAAATCTGAACCTGCTTTCTCAATGCGCATAATTTGATTCACAGTTTCCGTTGTATTCAATGTATCGGTATTTGTCATTGACTGAATTCGAATGGGATTATTCCCTCCTAAAAGGACAGAACCAATTTTCACAACGATGGAAGATCGGCGATTATATCTATTTAAATCTTTGCAATATTCAAATTTCACGATGGTAAATCTTAAAAATTAGAGAGAAGATAAAATAATCAAACCACGTTAAAGTTAGATCTTTCAGATATATTTAAAAATAGCACAATATTAAATTTAAGGCATTGAAAAAATTGTTAAATAATTTGAAATCCTCAAGCAACGCATCGAAACACAATCCGGTCAGAATTTTGCCGTGATTCCATTTTTAAATTGACAGAAAACCGGAAGATCAATATTTACTCTATATTTTTGGAAATACTTTATATTATAACAATCACAAATACAATTAATTATAATTTAAGTAGACAATATTTAAGATATAATAATTGTTTAGGGTCACCATCTAAGTTTTCTTTGTCAAATTGACATTCGATTAAACTAAAGCAGAGCAATAGGATGAAATGGATTAATTTGAAATTATCATTGGTTTAAGACGAAAAATAGCCTAACTTATATATTAACAAAAATGGAATTGAGTTAATGCCCTAATTTAAAACGAACTGACACTATGAAAAGATTTATTTATTTAGCATTGTGCATTGGAATGATAACATCGTTCGAGGCTTTTGCCCAGGAAAAGACAGTCCAGGGTAAAGTCATTGATGCTGCAACGAAAGAACCATTACCGGGAGTAACGGTTTTAATTAAAGGGACTACAAAAGGTTCTGTAACGGATATTGATGGGAAATATTCCATCGGCATAACGGATCCCGGCGCTATCCTGGAGTTTTCATTTATTAGTTATACTACTCAGGAAATAATTGTAGGTGGGCAAACAAATTTAGATATTTTCCTTGCCCCTGAACTTAAGAATATTGATGAGGTAGTTGTGATTGGCTATGGTACTTCTCTAAAAAAAGATTTAACAGGAGCTGCGGCAAATGTATCGAGCAAGGATTTTAATCAGGGAGCTATAACGAATCCTCTTCAACAACTTTCGGGAAAAACAGCCGGTGTTAGCATAACACAAACAGGAAGCGAGCCTGGAAAATCACCTTATGTTAGAATTAGAGGTATTACATCTTTAATCGGTGGAAGTGATCCTCTGGTTGTTGTAGATGGAGTGCAAGGTAATCTGGATTTATTAAATCAAATCTCGCCCAACGATATTGAGTCCATTGATTTTCTCAAAGATGCTTCATCCACTGCTATATATGGTTCCAGGGGCGCTCCTGGTGTTATAATGGTTACTACCCGTAAAAGCAAAGCAGGCAAATTCAGTGTGGAATATAATGTAACTGCTTCGATAGATGTGTTGGCCAATAAACTAAAAATGATGAATGCCGATGAATGGACCCAAGAAGCCCAGGTTATGAAAGTTGATTCATCGGCTAATTTTCATGCCAATACCGATTGGTATAAAGAAATGACCCAAACAGGATATACTCAAAACCATTCCTTATCTTTTGGTGCGGGAACTGATAATTCTAATTACAGGGCTTCGGTAACAGCGATCTTACAGAATGGGGTAGTTATTAATTCAAAAAATAATAATTATATAGGCCACATTCAAGCCACTCAAAAAGCGTTGGATAATCACCTGTCACTTACATTAGACTTAAACACCGGTATTCAAAATAATGAAGGAAGTCCTACAGGTGTGGGAAGGGCTGCGTTTACTTCAACTTTGATTAGCAATGCCTATATATCAAGACCAACGGATCCGATATATAATGATGATGGGACATATTTTTCCGATCCTGCAGTTTTTCAATATATTAATCCGATAGCTGTTGCTAATAATATAACAAATGAATCGTCGAACAAAAGTTTTTTCGGGAGCTTGAGATCTGATCTTGAAATTGTAGATGGATTTACTGCAGGTTGGTTTGGTAGTTGGCGTAAACTCGACAAAGCAGCTGGATATTATGCTCCAATAGTATCCCAATTGCCAGATGCAATAGCAAATAAGGGTATCGGACATATTAATACTGACTATGTGGATGAATTGTTACAGGATATAAGTTTAAATTATAAAAAGGACATTGGGAACCATAGTTTAAATGTGGTTGGAGTATATGAATACCAAAAACAGACCTATAGTGGTAGTTTTCTGCAAGGCAGAGGCTTTATAAATGATTTAACTACTTACAATGCATTACAATTTGGAGACCTTTCCAAAGTCCAGCCCGGAGATATATCATCCTATAAAAATGACCGTATCCTGGTATCATTCTTAGGCCGTATTAATTATGCTTATTTAAACCGCTATCTTGTAACAGTGAGTTATAGGGAGGATGGTGCTTCTGTTTTTGGCAAAAACAATAAATGGGCGAAATTCCCTTCCGCTTCCGTTGCATGGAAATTAAGTGAAGAATCATTTGTAAAGAATTTAAATATATTTGATGATCTTAAAATTCGCGCAGGCTATGGTGTTACGGGTAATCAACAAGGTCTCGCCCCACAAAAATCAAAGCAATTGGTGGGCGCTTCGGGAGTTGTTTACGTCAATGGTGCACCGGTTACTAATTTTGCAGTTATCCAGAATGGAAATAAAGAATTAAGTTGGGAAACACGTAAGCAGACAAATATTGGCCTCGATTTTTCAATTTTTCACAGTCGGGTATTCGGTTCTGTTGACTACTATACAGGTGTTACTTCAAGTTTGTTATACAATTACATTGTTCAACAACCTCCATTTCCATATCCTACTATTGCTGCCAATATTGGAAAACTTTCGAACAAAGGACTTGAAGTAAATTTAAATTGGAGAGTAATCTCCTCAAAAGATATATCACTTACTCTGGGTGGAAATTTTACAACGCTTAGAAATAAGATTGTGGAGCTTAGCGGAAACTTAGATGGGAATCCATTGAATACTGACACCGTAAACTGGGGAACCAATATGTATTTAATCAAGGGACAACCTATAGGTACATTTAATATTTTACAACATACGGGAGTTGATTCCATGGGTACTGAGACGGTAGCTGACAGGGATAACAACGGTAAAATAGACCAGGGAGCCAGAAGTCCGGACAGGGCTAATGAAGGCTCAGCTTTACCAACTTATACCTATGCTTTCACACCAACTTTTACCTATAAAAATTTAGATATATCTATGGTTTGGCGTGGTTCGGGAGGAAATAAAATATACAATTTACTCAATCAAAGTCTAAGCACATTACAATTCATAGGGAAGCAAAATTTGTTGGAAAGCTCAGTTTCCACTGGCATAGTGTCTTCTCCCTATAGTTCTGATCAATGGCTCGAAGACGGATCATTCCTAAGATTCGAAAATTTAACCATTGGGTATAAGTTTGATACAAAAAATATTAAATATATAAGTGGATTAAGGATTTCATTTATTGCGTCCAACTTATGGGTCTTTACTAAATATTCCGGGGTTGATCCTGAAATAAACGTAAATGGTGCATATGACCCGAATGCGACCGGAACTACAAACGGGAGTTCCTTTGGTATCGATAATGGCATTTACCCGCGCACACGATCTTATGCATTGGGATTAAGTGTAATTTTTAAATAATTAAAAACCTAGAGTAATGAAAAAAATATTAATTATAACCGTATTTACTTTCTTACTTTTTCAAAATTGTACAAAGGTTGATGAAAAAGTATACGACAAGTATGATGCCGATTTATTTTATGCCACACCAGTGGGGGCCGACGCTGCTCTTAATTCTGTATATGCATTAATTCCAGGTAATTGGAATGGGGTAGGATATGCAGGCGCTGACAGGGGTTGGTATGATATTAATAGTATGTCAACGGATGAACAGGTGGTACCTCACCGCAATACCGGCGACTGGGAATTGGACTTTGCCTGGCTATATATGCGCGAATGGACGGCGAGCAACGCTTTTTTTGCAAATACATGGAACTGGCTTTATAAGTCAATATTCACAGCTAACCTTGCCGTGGGTCAATTGGAAAATGCTAATGCGACTCCATCAAAAATTGCTGAAGCTAAAGTTTTGCGAGCCTTCTTTTATTATTTATTAATTGATGACTTCGGCAATGTTCCTTTTTATACTGATAACAATTTAACAGTTGATAAGATACCCCAGGCAGATCGCAAGGTTATCTATGATTTTGTTGTGAAAGAAATTACCGATAATATTGAAAATCTTACAACTGCTAAAGGTGGGGCTAATTACGGCAGGTTTAATAAATATGCAGCCTATGCATTGTTGGCTAAAGTCTACTTAAATGCTGAGGTTTATTCGGGAACTGCCAGGTGGGCGGAATGTATTGCAGCATGTGATCAGGTTATCGCCGGGGGTTACACGCTTCATTCAGGAGCCTTAAGTGCAAGTGCACCTTTGGGAAGTAAATATTATGAACTATTTGGAGATGTCTGTCCGGATGATGAAACCATCCTTGCAATTTATACCAAGGCAGAAATTGTTGGGCGAAATATATTTGTAGTAAGAAGCCTGGGAGGCAAGGATTGTAACTTGCTTTTCGGTTTTACCGGATGGAATGGAACCATTATACCAAAAGATTTTCTTGAAAAATTTGATACTTTAGATGTTCGTTTCAGACAATGTAGATTCGGCAGTAATCCATATGGTCCAATACCTACGGGGTTCTTTAAATATACACTTGAAGTGACAAGCCTGGAAACTCCGGGAGCAGGTAAAGATGAAGGTGCAAGAAGCCTAAAATTTTTACCTGTGCCTCCAATGACTGGCAGCGGTGCTTCAAACGATTTTCCTATTTACAGATACGCAGATATATTATTGATGAAAGCGGAATGTCTTGTGCGCTTAAATCAGGATTTGGCTACTGCTCAAAGTCTGGTAACTCAGATTAGGGTGAGGGCAGGCCTTGCCGATCTTGGGCACACCCCTACTCTGGATGAGATTTATAACGAAAGAGGATTTGAATTAACTTGGGAAGGACATCGCCGGCAGGATATGATTCGATTTGGAAAGTTTACAAAAGCTCATGGCATGGTACCTGACGTTGATTCTCATTTCAATCTGTTCCCGATACCTACATCGGCATTAAATGCAAATCAATCTTTGATACAAAACACGGGCTATTAAATTTCCTAAATGTTAAAGAGTTGATGTTTTGAAAACATATTATAGGTTAATTGGTTAATATGTCGTAATTACTTCCAGGGGTTAGGGACCTGGAAGTTTTTAATTTTATTTGATCAGTGTAATAAGATCTTATGGAAAATTTTCAATCAAGGCTTTTAGGTTAAAAAATTTTACTGTCTCTTAAATGAATAGGCTTATTTTCTTCAAAGAGACAATAATATGAAGAAGGATCATAATTAAAATATCGTGATGAGGTTGAAACTAAATTTTACCTCTTCCGATGTATTTGTGGATTAAATGCCGGGGTTTTAATTCTGTCTTGCTGAATTGAAATAAGAAAAAATGGAAAGTGATGTTGATTTATTATGGATATTATGGAAAGAATAAAGGGTGCTTGGAAAGTTTGTGTAATACTTCTATTACTGGGTGGCATAACAGAAATCTTTGCCAGTGAACTTCCCTTACTTGTCGGATCCCCAGACTCAAAGCTAAGGGTCAATTTTTTTATTGAACAAGGATGTGCATTTTACAATGTAACAAAGAACAATAAAATTGTTATTGATAAATCGATGCTGGGGTTTAAGTTCAGAAATATACCAGCCCTGGATTGCAATTTTATACTGGAAAGTTCTAAATCGGACTCGTTAAATCAGACTTGGGAGCAACCCTGGGGTGAAAAAAGATTTATTACTAACCATTACAACGAACTCAAAGTATATCTAAAACAGAAGGATTCATTGCAAAGAACCTTGGTTGTTACTTTCCGGGTATTCAACGACGGAATAGGGTTCAGATACCAATTTCCAAAACAAAAAAATTTGGACAGCCTGATTATTTCAGATGAAGAAACGGAATTTAATATGACGGCCATGCATAATGCCTGGTGGATACCTGTACATTCGGAAAATAGTTTTTATGAAAGTCTTTATCGCCATACACCTCTTAATAAAATTGATACAGCCAATACTCCTATTACAATTGAAACCAAAGACGGTTTGTGTTTTACAATTCATGAGGCAAATCTTACAGACTACGCTTCAATGACTTTGCTTCGGACTGACTCATTGCGATTTAAATGTGAACTTGTTCCCTGGTCGAATGGTGACAAGGTTTATGGAAAGGCTCCCTTTGCGACTCCCTGGAGAACGCTTATAATTGCCGATAACCCGGGAGATCTTATTACATCACATCTTATGCTGAACCTTAACGATACGTGTAAATTGGATGATTTGTCCTGGATAAAGCCCAAAAAATATATCGGAATCTGGTGGGCTTTACACCAGGGAAAATATACCTGGGAATCGGGACCAAAACATGGAGCCACAACTGAAAACACAAAAATGTACATAGATTTTGCTTCAGAACATAATATGAAAGGAGTGTTGGTTGAGGGCTGGAACTTAAGCTGGGGTAAAGACAAAAAAGATGACACCCTTATAAGCTTCTTAAAAGCATATCCTGATTTTGATATGGGAGAAATATGCCGCTATGCAAAAACAAAAGGAGTTACATTAATAGGGCACAACGAAACATTTGGAGGAGTTAGCAATTATGAGAACCAAATAGACAGTGCATTCAGGATGTATGAAATGCTGGGAATTGATGCGGTTAAAACAGGATATGTTAGTAAATACCTGGATGGCAAGGAATGGCATGACAGTCAGTTTGGCGTGAGGCATTACCGTAAAGTAATTGAGACTGCAGCTAAATATCACATCATGATTGACAATCACGAGCCGGTTAAACCAACAGGCATATCCCGTACTTTTCCAAATCTGATGACTCAGGAAGGAGCGCGTGGACAGGAATTTGATGCATGGTCACGTGATGGAGGCAACCCTCCGTCGCATACAACTATTTTACCTTTTACACGTATGTTGGCAGGACCTATGGATTTCACTTTTGGCACGTTTAATTTTGAAAATATAAATAATCCAAAAACACGGGTTCAAACTACCCTTGCAAAGCAATTGGCGCTTTATGTTGTTATTTACAGCCCTTTGCAGATGGCATCAGACTTACCGGAAAATTATTCGGGAAACAAAGCCTTTCAATTTATTGCCGATGTACCATGTGATTGGGAGGATACGAAAGTTCTGAATGCTGCTATTGGGAAATACGTGACTATAGCCCGCAAAGATCGTAACAGTGATGACTGGTATTTGGGAAGTATAACAAATGAGGAAGCCAGAACCCTAAAAGTTCCATTGCTGTTTTTAGACCAAGGGAAAAAATACACTGCTGAAATTTATAAGGATGGAGATGATGCCAATTGGAAAATGAATCCAACATCAGTTAATATTGAGCGTTTTCAGGTTGATGTTAACACAAAATTAGAAATGAAAATGGCATCCGGGGGTGGCTTTGCTGTTCGTTTTACATCCGATATTAAATGATGTTTTGATTATTTCAAATAATTTTTAATATAAGAAATTATTTTTCAAATTTTCTTTTTTACTTCATATTCAGGATATTGAAAAAATTGATTAATTATTTGTGACTCTGTGTAAGGCAATTCAGTGAATGAGCTCATTTGGGGAGTTTAAGACACTTTCAAAAAAATTTAAACTTCTTTTTATTTTTTCAAATTAATTTAAATTTCGTACCTCTTAGGAAGGACTTTTTGAATATTCTATATAAAATATTAAAAATTAATCACATACAACATTATTTCATAAATGTTTCCATTTTTCAAAATCACTTCAAAATTTAAAAAATAACCTCCCAAAATATTAAAATCAATTCCCGGGTAGAACAGGTAATAAATTGATTTTCACTGCAAACGATTGCGGTTTCGTTTGCATAAATTTTCAATTGTTTTTATCTGTTTCTATTTGGGTCTCAATTATAGTCAGGCTAATTTTATGCTCCCAAGCCAACAAATTCACTAAATACTTAAAAAATTTTAAAAAAATGAAAAGACTTAGACTTTTAATCTCGTGCCTACTTGTAGCTGTATTATTCTCAGCTGCAACTTTTGCAGCGATTCCTGTGGTAAATACTTATGCTACGGTTCCTGCATATCCTACCATGAGTGCACCTATTACTATTTATGTAAATGTGCTTTCATCTGCAATTCTTCAAAGTACAATTGACACAAGTACAATGGTTACAGTGTATACTGGTCTTCTAACAACAGCCTCGAATAATATTACCGGTGACTGGAAGCATGTAAAAAATTCAGGATGGGGTGATGTATCATTGGTAATGACAAGGGAAAATGATTCTATATATTCTTTGACAATTAATGACCCTGCTACTTTTTATGGAGTTAATCCGACTACTGAAGGTGTATTTAGAATTGCTTTCATAGCTCGTGGAACACTGGCAGGAGCACCTCATGGTCAAACTAATAATTTGTACCTTGAAGTATTTACTAAAAATATCGGAAATGTTGCATTGGAATCTACTCCAGCCGTGCCTCAGGAAACCCAAATGGCAGCTGTTTCATTTAATATAAATAAGGAGTGCATAGATCCATCGCATACCCTAAATACTTGGATGGCAGCGCATCCTACAGATTCTGTTTTTGTTTATACGGCTGTCAATACAAATTTGGGTAGCTGGGTACATGAAGTATCTCCTTGGGCAAGCGTAGGAACTAATCCGAACCTCAAAACGATTAAGGTTTCCGATTCTATTTATCGTTTATACTATATGCCTAATATAAAATCTTTTTATAATGAAACCAATGCTAATGAACATATCTCCCAATTAAATTTCGTAGTACGCAATGGTTCAGGTTCAAAACAGACTGATAATCAATATGTATCACTTATGCCTGTTGTTGATTTTAGCCAAATGGTTAATGGTATTATATGTTACCCGACATATCCTACAATGGCCGACCATATTTATATATTTGTAAATGGGAAAGCTTATGTTCAACCAAGTACAAGTAATACATTAAATCCTGCTTCTACTTTTAGCACTTGGTCGGGACTTGTTACAAGTGAGAGTCCTTCGATTAATCCTAATCCTTGGACACATCAGGTTAATTCAGGCTGGAGTGATTTTGGAGATTCAGTTCTGTTAACACGGCTGGATGATTCTATTCAATATTGGGATATACCTAGTTTAGCTTCAATATATCATCTTAATGCTGCTGAAAATGTATACAGAATATATTTTATTGCCAGGGATACTCTTGCAGATGCAGTGAACCATCAAATGGATGCTGTTAGTTTTGAAGTCTATGGCAGCATACCAACCGCATTAGTTGGAACTCAACCTGCTAAATTAAAGGAAGACGGTCAGGCAGTATATACATTTAATATCAACAAATCAACGAATACAACACTGAAGGATTATATAGCAACAAGTCATAACGATTCAGTAGGTATTTATACAGCTATTAATCCAGCATGGTCCCATGAAGTTGCTCCTTGGGCCAGTGTTCCTACTACAGCAAATCTTCAGACAATTGCTGTTAACGATTCCATTTTCCGTTTCTATATTATTGGCAGTAATACTCTTCGCGATTTCTATGGAGTAACGGATACGTGTGAACATATTTATCAAACCAATTTGAGTCTGAGAAGTGATGCAAATGGGGATGCAAAAACACAAGATATCATTGTACTTACAGATACCATAGCTACATGCGGTACTATTGTCGTAGGCTTGAATACTGTATCTGAAATTGCCGGGATTACCGTATATCCGAATCCTGTTCAGCAATATCTGAATTTTAGTTTTGAAAAACCTGAAAATGGAAGCATTGATATTTTCAATATTGAAGGACAGAAGTTGTTTTCAGTGAACATTTCGGATCAACAGAACGTAGTTAGTGTGAACCTGGGAGAAATTAGTACAAATTCTTCTGTATTGATTTATAAGGTTACTACTTCCAATGGTACTGCTTTTGGTAAAATTCTTGTTAAAAAATAAGGTTTTTTATTAGTTTAGGAGTTAATAATTTATAGATTGTTTGTAAGGGGACTGTCCAAATCGGACAGTCCTTTTGTTTTAGTAAGGTTTTTATTCTTTTGAAAGAAACAATTCCATTAAACTTAAGAATGATCTTCATTGCCCTGCTACTTTCCAAAAACAGCTCCTTAAGTTTTAAGATAATTATATATGACCTAAGATATAGGCTCTTAATTCGTATAAATAATTTGAAGGATGAAGAAATAATGTAAAAAGACTACTTCAATTAAGAAGTAGTCTTTTTATAAATTTTAGATCCTGGAATTAACTCAAAATCCTAAACAAATTATGGGGATTAATCAACGAGTAATTTTTGAGTCAAAACTTTATTTGTGACAGAACTTATTTTGACAATAAAAATTCCTTTAGTCCAGGCAGAAATATCGATAGTTGATAATTGGTCTGAAAGTATATTTTGGTAAACAATTCTGCCAAGTGAATCGAAGATATCTATTTTTGAATTTTTGTACGAATCAGATATTTTAATGTTTATCACAGAATTTTCGGTCGGATTGGGGTATATCTTAATATCCTCATCTGACATGGTATATGAATTTATACCTGTTGTGCTCTCAATGGTGAATACCCTATACTCATAAGGTGTTAATGAAATAATAGTTCCAAGAGTGTCAGAAGTACCGGTAAATGCATCTTTCACGGTGGCATATGCAATAGCGGATGGAAGGGTAAAAGTTTTAACTGCGTTGCGAAGATTCACAAAAACAAATACCGAATCTTTTCCGGAAACCTTCTTAAAAGCGCAAACATTTGTACTCGTATAGGATTTCATAGTGCCTCTTCGTATTGCCAGGCTACTGTCACGAAATAAAATAATTTTCGTCATTTCCGGTGTAACAGTTGAGTCCTGCGTCCAATCAATAACAGCCCCTGTGAAAGGAAAGGGGTGAGGTACTATATCCCCAACTTCCATTCCATTATAAATAAAAGGGACACTTTTCATATAGGCTGATACAACAAAATTAGCCAGAACTGCCGTCTTGCCACCGAAGACTGTATAAGGAGAACCTTCACTTCCATAAATATCATGGTTAGAGAGCCATCTTACTATTTGCTGGCTGCCCGTTGCTCCGTTATAGTCATAAGCATTTGAATTATCTATCAATGTTGCCGTTGAGCCGCTGTTAATTTGCTTAACAGTGTTATAAAAGTTCCATGAGAAATTATAGTCAAAACCTGAAGTATAATTTGCACTATGATCTCCTTCAGCAAAAATAATCAGTTTATGTGTAGTTATTGACCTCAAATTACTGATGGCTTTTGTCCAGAATGCATCGGGAGGACCAGCAGCATAATCACATCGGAAACCATCACAATTTGCAGTAAATACCCAAAATCTCATAGCATCAATCATGGCATTAACCATTGTATCATTTGAAAAATTTAATTGTGCCACATCATTCCAGGATTGGCCCGGAGGACTTAATATTTTTCCAGTTCCATCCTGAAGATACCAACTCTTATGAGGAGTTATCCAAGTGTGGTCCCATGCGGTATGATTTGCCACCCAGTCGAAAATAACAGCCATACCTAAACTGTGTGCTGAATCAACCAGTTGCCTTAAATCAGAGAGCGTTCCAAATTCTGAACCTATTGTAACATAATCCTTTTCGCAATAGGGCGAATTAACAGATTTAAGAGTTCCAACAGGATAGAAAGGCATCAGGTAGAGAACATTTACACCCAAAGCTTTAATTTTGTCAAGTCGCTGAATTACTCCTTGAAAATTTCGAGTGGAACTAAAACAACGCATATTAACTTGATATATTGAGGCATCCTGAGGATCTGGTACTCCGCTAAATGGTGTTCCATATTGGGAAGGATCTGCTGCATGGGCAACTGTTCCATATGCAATTATAGTCCACAACAGTATTTTAAAGAAACGATTTATAATTTTCATATTTCAATCTTTTTAGTTAAGTCTTAACAATATTAAAAATACAGTCACTTTGGCATAGAAACTATTATTATAGTTAAAATGTAGAAAAATTAAAATTTTTATCAAGGTAGATCAGCGTTTTATTGGTTTACTCCATAGGGTCAATATAGTACATTGTATAGTGAATATAGTGAATTCGGCTCAAAATTCCCTTTTTTTTCTAAAATTCCTGGATGTGGGCAAGGGGGGAATTTTATCCTTAATTAAAAGTAATATAATGAAGATTTATTCCAATTTTGGAATGGGTGATTGTAAAAAAAAGACACTGCTTCATTTTGAAGCAGTGTCTCATTAATTAACTACCTAAACTACTATTTAACCAATAGTTTCTTTGTATATGTACCCATAGAGGAACTTATTTTTACAATATAAGTTCCATAATTAAGGGAAGATATATTAAGTGTGTTTTGTAAGTCGGTAAGTTTCGAATTGAAGACATCCCTTCCCAGCAAGTCAAAAAATTGAACAGTAGATTCATTTGCAGTATTCTGTAAATCAATTGTAACAAATCCATTTGTCACAGGATTTGGAAATATATCCATACTTACAATTGCATCTGAAGAGCCATTTTCAATTTCAGCCGATTTCAAAGCTGTTGGTACTAATTGCCATTGTGCACTAAACCAGGCATCCTGTTCATTTGCGTACTCAGCATAGCCGTTTTGGTCTTCCACATGGATAACATCTCCGGTGATCCATCTGTTTCTGATTCTGATCCAAGTGCCATCAATATAATCTGCAGACCATTGAGAACTCCACCAAGTAATATCTGCAGCTGTGCACTGAACGTAACCTGTCTGGTTTTCAACATGCATGTATTCTCCGGTACCTGCATTTTTAAGCCAGAAGTATGTAGCATCAATGGTTTGTTTATCCCATAGATAATTATTATTGGCAATGCTGGTTCCATAGGCAACATTTGCGCCGGCATCATATAAATAGGTTCCTTTCCAACGGTTTTTGATTGCATAATATGTTTTAACAGGAGCGGTAACTGTAATTGTTGATGTTGCAGTCTTACCACCATCAGTAGTTTTTACTGTTATAACTGCACTTCCGCCGCCAACACCGGTTACCAGACCAGAAGTACTCACTGAAGCAATTCCTGTATTACTAGATGTCCATGACACGGTTTTATCGTTAGCATTGGTCGGACTAACCGTTGGTGTTAGTTGTATGGTAGCTCCGGTTGCTATTGTTCCTGAGGTTGGAGATACTGTAACTCCAGTTACGGCTACGAGAGCTGGTTGTGTATTATACCAGGTTGTTCCCATATACCAGCCTGTACCAGCCCTGTTTAAATCTGCAGTTTGGCTTGTCCCGTCGTTAAAGATCAAATTGGTAGAGGTAATATTTGTGAACGTATAACTATACCAATTACTACCTACACTTGTCATTGCAGCGCCAGGCCATACGCCATCTGCAAGAATACCAGTTGGAACGGCAGACCACCAATAAATTTTTATAGCGGTTCCCCATGCTGAAGGCTTATAGAAGTAAACAGTAAAATTAGAGGCAGCTGTCACAGTTATAGCACATGTGGCAGTTTTTGCGCCATTTGTTGTTTTAACTGTGATAGTGGCTGAACCAGCAGCAACTCCTGTAACCAGGCCGGTAGAATTAACCAATGCAATGGCGGTATTGCTTGAAGTCCAGGTTACCGATTGATCTGTTGCATTTGACGGTGCTATAACTGCACTAAGCTGTTGTGTTAATCCGGCTTTAATGCTTGCGCTTGTTGGACTAACAGTAACACCTGTTACATTAACAACCGGAACGCTGGCATTGGTCAATACGATGTATTGAAAAGCATTTAATGATTGATTAGCGCCCGATGTCAAAGTTACTGAAGCATTTGTATAGGCGTCAACATAAGTACCAGCCATACCGGAAGGTATTGTAAAGGTTTTGGTTGCATTTCTTGTATTAACCATTACTGCAACTTTCTCTGTTCCGTTTAATTTAGTGAAAGCAACCACATCGGCGGTGGAATATGATGTAGGTGTGCCACGCCTTAAAGCTGTACTTGCATTTCTGAAATTCAGAATTTTTTTCATTTCAGTTAATACAGTGAGGTCCTGAGTCCAATTGATAGATTGTGAACTCCAGGGGTAGGTTAATGCAGAAGTATTACCGACTTCAATACCATTATATATAAATGGCACTCCGCGATAATATGTTCCAATAACAAATACCGACATTACAGCATTTCTGCCGCCACTTAACCATGAGAAAGGCGAACCGTCGGAACCATATTCATCGTGATTGCTCAAATAGCGAGCTACCATCTGAGCTGCTCCGGCTCCTGAATATTCACCGGTTGTTACACCGGTAAGATCAGTTACTGCAGATTCACCTGAATTGTAAACCTTCTTCATGAAATTCCAGTAAAAGCTTTCTCCGAAAATAAAATCGAAGCCTTCAGAATAATGATATCCAGGTTGATTTTGACCACAGGTTGTACAACCTGTAGACGTCCCTTCGTTTGAACCTTCAGCCAGCATTAATATTTTATGTGTGGTAATACCTCTGAGGTTAGCAATTGAATTTGTCCAAAAGTCCTGGGGAGGATTGTCAGCCCAGTCACAACGGTAGCCATCGATATTGGCAGCAAAAATCCAATAACGCATTTCATTTACCATTTCTGTCCGCATGGCAGTATTGGCAAAATTTAAGGCTGCACAATCGGTAAAGAAAAAACTACCATCCGGAGTAGGACTTAAAATGTTTCCACTACCATCTTGTAAATACCAATCTTTGTGAGCAGTTATCCATGCATGATCCCATGATGTTTGATTCACAACCCAGTCCAGTATAACTGCCATACCTCTGCTGTGTGCACCATCTACCAAAGCACGTAAATCTGTTAATGTTCCAAGGTCAGAAGCTATACCGATAAAATTTGAAATACTATAAGGTGAACCGGAACCCTTTGTAGTACCAATAGGATAAATAGGCATAAGGTAAATTACATTTATACCCAGGGCCTTAATATTATCTAATTTCGCAGTAACACCGGCAAATGTTCGATTGGCGGCATCATATTCCCGGGCATTAACCTGATAAATATTTGCATCTCTCGGATCTGGTACTCCGCTAAAAGGAGTTCCGTATTGAGCCGGGTCAGCAGCATAGGTTAGTGTGCCAAAGAACATGACACTCCACACCAATACTTTAAAAAAGTACATGATAGTTTTCATAAAAGATTAATTAGGTTAGTATTTTATATCGATATTAAAAATAGACTTGCTTTTCTCAGAAAGCTATGATTATGGTTTCAATATAGTTATAATTCAATTTTAGAATTTATAATGAGTTGTATTTTATATATATACGATTAACGTGATATAGATTTAATATGGTTGATCTTTTTATCTAATTAGAATAAATGGGAGGAAAATACACTCGCTTTTGATTCATTTAAAATGAAATGGCAGCTTCTCCATTTGACTTTTAATATTTGGAATTGTTAGCTGAATTGTTCGAAATATCTGTTAAAATGGTAGACTTACTTAATCCCTAAATTGCGAAAGAACATTTTTAGTCTTTGGCGAAATAATTCATTTTTGGAGGAAGAACAATTATTTGGCAAAAAAATCCAGCTACTATGGCTTAACATAGCAGCTGGTTTCATTCTAAATGAATATAAGATTTATTTCTTAATTACTTTAATAACCTGCGTATTCAATTCATCATTTAAACGAATGAAATATATCCCTTGTTTAACAGCACTGAGATTTAAATTGAAATCAGACGAACCCGGAACTATTTCCAAAGAATAGAGAACTTTTCCAGATATATCAAGAACTTTTATTGATTTAAAAGAGTTTCCCTTGAAATCAATGTGCAATTCATCCATTACCGGATTTGGCATATATGCAACTTCATTTATATTTTGCAGCGATGATTCTTCAGCAGATTTTGTAGTTCCATTTACAAAAGCCCACATAGCGCTGTACCATCCAGTCTGAGCACTAGCATATTGTGCATATCCTAACAAGCCTTCAATATGGATCCAATCTGCTGTTTGACCCACATTTTTTAAATAATACCAGCCTGTTGCTGCAGAAACCATTGACCACTGCGCACTAGTCCAGCTTTGAGTTATTGCCCCACATTCCACAGAACTGTTCAAATCCTGAATATGCATATAATTACCTGTTGAACGGTTTTTTAATTGAACATACCCCCCTGTTACGCTTATCTCTTGCCATTGATAAAGAGGATCTGTGGTTGAAGGGGTTGTTGTGCTATATTTAACCTGGCCATTTCCGCCATCATATAAAAAATACGTGGTTTTCCAACGATTTTGAATTTGATAATATGTAATGGTGGCAGTACCGGTGACAGTTATTGCGCAGGTGGCTGTTTTTGCCTGGTCTGCAGTTGTGACTGTTATGGCTGCTGATCCGGAAGCAATTCCCGTTACTAAGCCGGAAGAGCTTACAGTTGCTATTGCAGTATTACTTGTTGTCCACGTTACATTTTTGTTTGTTGCATTGGTGGGTGCAATAGTGGCTGTTAATTGCTGGGTGCCAGATACAGCTATAGTAGCCGTTGTTGGGCTTACTGTAACTCCTGTAACTGCAACACTGGATCCGTTTATTAAAACTACGTATTGATATGCAGACAATGAATAGGTTGTTCCTAAAGCAACCGATGCATTGGTGAATGCATTAGTCATAGTGGTACTAGCTATTCCTGAAGGAAGTGTGAAGGTTTTGGCTGCATTTCTAAGATTGGCCATTACAAAAACGGTTGAAGTACCTGATACTTTTTTGAACGCACAAACATCAGCATTATCATACGATGTTAACGTACCCTGCCTTATGGCCAGACTGCTGTTGCGAAAAGCAAGAATCTGAGTCATCAGGGGAGTAATACTTACATCCTGTGTCCAGTTAATTATTGAACCTGTAAAAGGAAATGGCATTGACACAGTATTTCCTACTTCCATCCCATTGTAAATAAAAGGCACACTTTTCATATATGCTGAAACCACAAAGTCTGCCAATACGGGTGCTTTCCCGCCTAAAACAGTGTACGGAGAACCTTCACTTCCATAAATATCATGGTTTGAAAGCCATCTTACTATCTGTTTGGTGCCTGAAGAACCAGTGTAATCAGAAGTATTTGCATTGTCAATCAGCGTGACTGCTGAACCGCCTTTGATAGATTTCAAATCGCCATAGAAAGTCCATGAGAAAAGGTAGTCAAAGCCGGCACCATAAAGGGCACTTGCGTCACCCTCTGCAAGCATTAACAATTTATGTGTGGTAATTCCTCTTAAATTTGAAATAACAGGCGTCCAGAAACCAGGCGCATTATTAGCATAATCACAACGGAAACCGTCAATATTGGCTGTAAAAACCCAATACCGCAAGGCTGTGATCATTGCTGCCTGCATTGAAGTGTTGGTCATACTCAAAGCAGCAACATCAGTCCAACCATTCAGCGACTGAATAACTCCACCACTTTGTACATACCAATCCGGGTGGGCGGTAATCCAGGGGTGATCCCATCCTGTTTGATTGGCAACCCAGTCCATTATAACTGCCATTCCTCTTGAATGTGCTCCATCTACTAATGCGCGCAAATCAGTAAGAGTGCCAAACTCTGAACCAATACTTGTAAAATCCTTCCAGGAATAAGGTGAATTAACAGACTGAGATGCTGTTGAGACGGGCTGGACAGGCATCAGATAAATAACGTTAACCCCCAGGGCTTTGATATTATCCAGACGGTTAATTACTCCCTGTAAATTGCGCGTCGAACTGAAGCATCGCATGTTAACCTGGTAAATTGAGGCATCTCTTGGATCCGGAACACCACTATAAGGTGTGCCATATTGAGCAGGATCTGCTGCATAGGCAATCGTACCAAACAAAATGATACTCCACACCAATACTTTAAAAAAGTACATGATAGTTTTCATAAAGATTTAATTAGGTTAGTACAATATATTGTTACTAAAATTATATTGCACTTTATATGAAAACTATCAATATGGTCAAAAAGTAGAAATTATTGAGTCGATATAAATATAAATGGATGGGTATTAAATATATACGACAAACGTGATATAGGATTAATATGGTTGTCTTTAAATAATAATCGGGTTAAATCGTTTTAATTCTCATCAGTTTTTTTTCAAATTCTTCCATTGGTATTGTCAGACGGTTCTTAATTCTTGTTTTATAAGAATAGATCGTATTTAATGAATAGCCAAGAAATCTGGCAATTTTATCATTATCTGTTATTCCAAGCCTTATTAAAGCATATATGCGTACTTCCGGAGTTAGGATCTGTTCAGGCGTAGTAACAATTTTTTCATCCTTCACAAAGGAATTGAACACGTCAATAAAACTGGGAAATATTTTAAGAAAGATTGAATCAAAACTATTGTAAAATTGTTCGCGTTCCTTTTTGATATCGATGGTTGAAACAATGTCTTTTATATCATCGATCTGATGACTTATGATTTTTCGGTTCACATTAATCTTTAATTTCTCAAGCCGGCTTATATATTCAGATATAATATCGAAAAAATGACCGATATACTCTTCTTTAATAAGATTGGCTTCCAGTAATTTTCTATTAATATCCGATAAACGGGCGTTGGCTCCTGACAAATACTTTTTTGCTTTTTTCACAATGGATAGTTGACGGAATATAATTATAACGAACAAGATTACCAGAATTGATAAAAATGTTGCAGAGGCTGAATAAATCAGGATAGTTCGGTTTTTATGCTTTAAAAGATCATTTTGCTTATCTTCAATGCTGGGAAGGATATCTGAAATTTGAATTTTTCTATGCCTTGCGCCATAGAAATTTGCATCCTCTAACGCCAGTTTAACGTAGTTGTAGGCTCTTTTATTATCTCCTTCCTGATAGGATATCTCCGCCAGATTTCTTATGGCAACGGTCTCCTTAATTGAGGCTTCAATATCAGCTATGGCTGCTCTTATGAGCATTTGGATAGCCAATTCCGATTCATGATCATTTTTATAAATGTAGCCCAAGCTTGAAGCTTCAATTGCATATTGATGACCCTCCAGAGTTTTAGATTTAAGAAGCTTTTCATAATAAAATCTTGCTTCTTTCAGACTATTTTTACGCAGGTATTTTAAACCATTTAAGGAAAGAAAATTCTCAGAGTTTTCATTACACAGACTAATAGCTGAATCAATTTTCTGATATCCTATTTCGTTATATAATTTTGAAAAGTAATTATCATTTGCATAGTCGGCCATATCAAAATATGTCCTGGAAAGCAATGCATAATAATCACGTCTTAAACTATCAGGCAGATCTTTTAATGACACGTTATCTAACGTATCCAGAGTTTCTTTGAATAATCCGGAAGAGAGTAATATAAAGCCAACTTTAATGCGTGCTTTATTAATAAGTATATTATTCTTTGATTCATAAGAATTTCGCAATAAATGACGGGAATACATAAAAGCAGAATCATAATTAAATGAACTATACTCTTTGTATAAATCATTATAAATCCGATCCTGCACAGTATACTTTAAATTTGAAGTTTTATGCAATTCCATCGTAAGGGATTCGATACGGTCCTTTTTTTGCTGTAAAAAGTTTGTACTGTTTTTAATGGCATTGTCTAAAGCATTATACAAACTATCTGTCCTATTATTGGCCGATAAATAATTGCTTGTGAGTAAATAAATTGCCAAAAGTGCTAAATTTCCTTTACGCATCATTTGTAGTTGAAAATAAGTTCAAACTATGGTTAATTGATAGGATATACTTTAAAACTAATAAGAAAATATAAATTAACCTGAAAGGTAACTAAATACTTGTTAAAATGATAATAGTAAAAATTGCAGTGAGAAAATTAATTGAAGGAAGTCCGCTAAGGAAAGTATACAAAAAGTGCTGATTTTAGTAGGAGATGATGTACGCAACTTTACAAAAAAGAGGAGTATTATCTAAAAACCATACAAAACAATGGAAAGGGAGAAACAATTGAGACTTAGAATTCTTATAAATAAAGAAAGTGAAAGGAAGGTGTGATATGTATACTCAGAATGAATATTCAATAGAAAGTGCTTTGTCTAGACTTTCACGATTGATCTCATCTTTTATTATATAACTTCTTGCGCCTGCTTCTATCATTTTCACAACGTATTTCATTTCGGAATGAAAGGAAACTGCAATAATGATCAAATTTCGATAAAGTTGGGTCGCCTCGCGTGTAGCATCTATTCCATTCTTTTTGGGCATATTTATATCCATAAATACCATGTCATAAATTTGCAAATTTAATTCTGCCATGCATTCATCACCATCTTTAACAATAGCGATCTCTTCTATGCGGTCATCAAATGTATCAAGTAACATAAATTTTAAAGCTTTGGCAAAATGTGGGTTATCGTCCACAATTAAAACTTTTTGCTTTCTCATTGAGCCTATTTTTTAAGACCAGAATTAATATGCCTTTACTTCAATCTATTCTATAAAGCTATTCGAACAAAAATAATAATTAAGTTGTATTAATTCGGCGTATAAATTAGCCAAAAATGTGTATCAGTTACTCAAATTAAAATGCGTATTTACCGACAGAGGTCTTGGTTATTCCATAAAAATTTTTGCATAAAAAAAGGGTGACATTTAATTTGTCACCCTGCCGTCTGCCTCAATCCGTCTCAAATCAATTCCTAATCTAAACTTCTTTTAACCAATCGGATAGGTTTTAATAAAGTAATAATATTTTTATTGTCTGATTATATGATACTTAAAATTCTATCTTTTCTTCGAATTTAAAGAGAGCATGACAACATATGAGATGCTGTCATGCTGTCTACCTAAATCCAACCAAACCCTATATCAAATAATAACCATGAAACAATTTATACTATTCTATAATAATTTCTTTTCAGTGCTATACAAAATTACATACGTATTTGTCTATTTCTATTCGCATTAACACTCATTTTTTTAGCAATATATACTCAAATATTAATAGGTATTTACCACCACAACCTCTAAAATATCAAGACTTCCATAATTCCAACCATTTATCTGGAACCGATAGAATTCTATATTAAAAACACTCATCAGACTTTATATGAAGGAATGATAATTTCAATTATTGTGCGTATCGGGATCAATTTATTTTTTAGAATTTGCAAAATAGCAGCAGATTAAACATGTCATTTAACCCCGTAAAAAAATGCATACCTTAATAAAATGAGCAGGGCAACATAAGAAATGCTGCCCTGCCGTCTACCTAAATCCAACCAAACCCTACATCAAATAATAACCATGAAACAACCTATATGATTAAATGATAATTTCTTTTTTAACTATTCAAAATTACATTTATAAATAATCGTGTACATCGGCATAAACAGCCAATTAATTAAAAAAACCACCCATTTTCATATGGGTAAAAACCGACATTATCATTTGCAGATTCGGTCAGAACATAATTCATACCGATAAATTTTAATTCTCCGCTGCCCATCATTTTAAGCAGTTGCTGTATCCTGGTATAATTTTTCGAAAACACTTTTTCTGAAGAATGAAATTTTGTAATATCGATTAGAACATTATAGCCCGTTTTTAATTTTTTACTCTCTCTCCTGGCTAAATGCATTGCCAATTCAACCTCAGACTTCATGAAAAAGCCATCTAAAATAACTTTAAGTTGATTTTTCTCAGGAACTGCTTTGACAATAAAACTGTTAATCATACCAGAACTATTTATATCAAAATTAATAAGGGCTTTTAATATATTTATATAGCTTATTACCCATTTCATTAAAATAAATACTCAATTATAATTGCGGTTTGACACAATATGAATTGAGTAGTAACCGACAATTTATAATATGTTTTTAACTCCCTAAATAGCCAGTCTTCTAATAATCATAATCAAGTTAAGTCAAAAACGCGATTAATTTATTTGACAGGACTCAAGGGATCCGAGGTTGAATATAAGAACACTGAGAAATTATTTTATGATAAATTAATGGGGTAAGACGGCAGAGGTGTTGATTTGTTGCCACTAAAATATTTGCGAATGCGAAACATAATAATGACAAGAAAAGTGATTAAAAGAAGTAGTAACGAGGTACTGAAAGCAATAAAAAAGATCAAGAAAATTTTTCTATTATTTCTGAATGTTTAGGATAAGCCTGCAAGAGATCTTCTTTTTCAAACAGTTCAAAATCTTCGAACTCAAAACCAGGAGAAACCATACAACTAAATAAACTGAAGGATCCAGGATCACTCAATTCGGCACCAAAAATTGTTCCTGCTGGTATAAGAATCTGAAATTGTTCTGCTTTTTCAATTCTAGGACCAAGAAATCGCACATGTTTTTGTCCCTCCGGATCGATCATTACAATTCGAAGACTACTTCCAAAATGGTGATACCATAATTCATCCGATTTCAATCGGTGCAACCGGGATCTTTCACCTGCTCTAAGCAGATAATAAATACTTGTACAAAGTCTACGTGATCCATTGAACCCCCGAGGAAGTACATTATTACCAACCTCGATGCTTGATTTAAAAATCTCTCTGTAAAATCCGCCTTCCGGGTGAGGAATTAAATTAAGATGGTGTATCCAACTTTCGGCAGTATTCATTGTTCGATGTTTTAGTTCTGATATCAATAAAGATAATTAAAATTAATGATTTGCAGAAGGCAGTATAGTTTGATTAAAAACACTTAAAAAGCGGATTATTTTTGAAATATCAAATCAGATTTGTAAATTTAGTAAAATAGAAAGCTAAACTCATCCCTTATTATGAGATTAGATTTAAATAAATATTTGGCAGATCGCTTTCATGATGAGCTAAGGTACAAAGAATCCCAAGGACCAGTTATTACAATATCCAGACAAACAGGATGTCCGGCAAAAAATATTGCCAAAAAACTTACAGAGAAGCTGACTGAAAAAATGGAGGTAAGAGGGAATAAGCTGCAATGGAAAATGATCACAAAAGAGATTATCAGTGAATCGGCAAAAGCGCTTGATGTCGATCCAGCAAGAATAAAATTTATTTTGGATTGTGAAGAAAAGGGATTTTTGGATGAAATTGTTGCTTCGCATCTCAGTAAGTACTATAAAAGTGATCGTAAAATAAGGACTACCATTGCCAGAGTAATTAGAAATATTGCCTGTGAGGGTCATGTTGTAATTATTGGAAGAGGTGGTGTAGCCATTACACATTCAATTCCAAAATCTTTGCATATTTCTCTGGAAGCACCAATTGAGTGGAGAGTTGAAAGAATTAGCATCAAACAGAACTTATCAATCAATGAAGCAAAAAAATATGTGATAGATGTAGATAAAAAACGAAAGCAATTCAGGGAATCTTTTGAAGGTAAAAATAACGATTATACATGGTTTGATCTTACTTTTAATTGCATGACCCTGTCAGAAGATGAGATTGTAAGTATCATAACACGAACTGCTGAGATCCGAAACTTTATTTAAGTGCCCTTCGATTATTTTGACTACGCCCAAATTCTATTTTCAATCAGCTGATGATAAGTTTTACTTGTTCTTTGAATATTAAAAAGTTTTAGTAAATTTCTTCTGGTATTTTATAATGCAAAAAAGTACATTTGTTGTCATCGTAATCTAATAACTGACCATGGAGAATTTATACATCGAAGGATCGGATACTTTACCCTCGGTTCAATTAAATACAAGTGGATTGTTGAAAATTTTCGGCAGAGCGCTGCCTGAAAATGCATTTAGTTTTTTCAAACCAATCATCGCATGGGTTCAGGAATTCTCTGCCGAAACTGTTACTATAGAGATTAATCTGGAGTATTACAATACCGCTGTTTCCAAGCAGCTATATGATTTCCTGCAAGTTATTGATTCAAATCCAGGCAATAAGAAAATTAATCTAAAGTGGTTTTACGAAGAAGGTGACGATGAGATTTTAGAGTCGGGTGAAATTTATGAAGAATTATTACCACGAATAAATTTTAACTATCAGGAGTACCAGGAAATATTCGATAAGTAAACCATAATTCTAAATCAATCCAAGATTATCAATTTTAGCTGCAAGTATAAAATCGTTTTCTGATAAACTGTTAATGGAGAAAGTAAATAATTCAACCTCACACTTACCATAGCTTACATGCAATTCGGGATGATGACCTTCCAATTCAGCCAATTCAGCTACCTGATTTACAAAATTTATTGTTTGAATGAAATTGACAAATCTAAAATCTTTCTTAATTTTTGCATTGTCAATTAATTTCCATTCAGGGCCTATCGATTTTAACAAATCATTTATCTGTGATTCATTTAATTTTTGAACGTTTCCTTCACAAGGCAAGCATTTCTTTTCATTCAGTTTCATTGATATAATTTATAGAATTAGATAGTACAATTTTATTCTCTGAACTATTTCTTCATTTGCAGTGAATCGGTTCCTAGCAATCTTGTATACTTGTCGATCATAGTAACAATCTTCTAAAAATTAAGTTTTACTTAAATAATTTGAATATATGGTATTTCAAAAGGGGGTCAATTTACCAAATATCATTTCAGACAAATTCAAAATTATCTGGAACAAAATTTTACGAAGTTATTGCTAAATTTATTCGTTGGATAGAACGGACAATTCTTTAAAGATAATGTTGATTTTGGCATAAATTCTGAGGAGTTTTAAATAGCATAATGATTGTTTGTAAATTGTTGAATTAAATTAAAATCATTCATATGAAAAAGATTGTTTTCATTTTAGTTATGTTCGCTCTGCCTTTACTATTGTATGCGCAGTCTGAACAGAAGGCCCCCGATAAAAAAACAGAGAATGAATTAAGAAAGGAAAAAAGAAAGGCAGATAAAAAGGCCGTAGAGGACAGTATTAAACAAGTTATTAAGTATATGGTAGAAAACCATAGTTTTGTTCTGGAAGCCGATTATGTTGCAGGAAGATCAGGAGAGAGGATTCCAGTTAATTCTACCCTAAACTTCATTAAAGTTGATTCGGCCAATGCAGTTATCCAATTGGGTTCTAATAATGGTGTGGGATCGAATGGGGTTGGAGGAATAACTGTCGATGGTACAGTGAGCCGGTATGAATTGAGTAAAAATGAAAATAAAAAGGGTATTTCATATTCAATCACTCTCTTTGTAAATACAAATTTAGGTACTTATGATATTGTCTTTTGGGTTTCGGAAAACGCGAATACCTATGCAACAATACGTGCTACAACATCAGGTCAGCTCAATTATTCAGGAAAAATAGTGCCTTTAGGGATGTCTACAACTTATAAGGGTCATGCCTATCCCTGAAAAGAATTATTATTCGATAAAACTTTCATACAACTGCAATAATTTTGTCCTATATTTGTTTATATACTAAACCTTTACATTCTTAATTATGGAAACGACAAGCAATAACAATAAGGAAAAGCAATACGCATATAATACTGAAACGAAGAAAAAGGTACCAATGTACCTGGTTGCAATTGTAATTACACTTATAATCCTTTCATTGGTACTGGGTATTAAGTTATATATCAACACGAGTCAGCGTAATGCAGTTAGCGAAGATCTTCAATATGTTAAAACTGAAAAAGTAAAACTTGAAGGCGAATTAAGCGGGCTGATTAAAGAATATGACTCACTCAAAACGAACAATGATACAATCAATAGACAAATAATGCAGCAGCAGGATTATATCAAAAAATTGCTGAAAATTGATGCTTCAAGTGTTACAAAGATTAAAATGTATCAAAAGGAACTTGAAACGCTGCGAAAAGTTATGCGCAGTTATATTGTTCAAATCGATTCTCTCAATACTAAGAACATGGAGTTGACGAATGAAAATATTGATGTGCATCAAAAATTAAATACGGTTAATACCAATTACGAACAGCTTTCTAAAAAATCGGATGAACTTAGTTCAACGGTAAAAGTAGCGCAGAAACTTACGGCTAAAAATATAACTGTTGAGGGAAATAACAAAAGGTCAAAGGAGACAGACAGGGTCAGCAGGATAGAGAAAATCAAAGTATGTTGCACCGTTCGAGAAAATCCTGTAGCCATTGCTGGAACTAAAACCATATATTTAAGAATTAGCAGACCAGACGATGTGATCCTTGCTTCACAGGATGCAGGAACTTTTGATTTTGAAGGGAATCCAATTGCTTATTCAGCAAAACGTGATCTGGAATATGAAAATAAGGATATCGATATATGTATTTATTGGGATAATAAGGAACAACTGATTCCCGGAACTTATATTATAACCTTGTATGCTGAAGGCTATGAAATAGGAACGGCTACGCTGATATTGAAGTAGATATTAAAAATTATATAAAAAAAAAACAAACAAAAGCCCTGACAGCGTTTTAAACGCTGTCAGGGTTTTATATTTTATGTTAAACAATTATTAATCAACAATCATCATTGCTGAAATTACATAATCGGCTATTAATATGCCTTTTCGGCTAAAATAAATTTTTTGATTATCTTCAATCAAGGTACCCTCAGAAATAAATGTAGCGGCAGATTTATTACATTCAAGAATAAAAGATGCACCAAATTTTGTTAAGATTTGTTCTTTGTCAAGGCCCCATTTTGTGCGAAGTGAAGTCAAAACGTAATCATTATAGGCGGTTTTTAAATCAATTATTTCACTTTCATAATACTCTTGATTGTTTTTCTCTACCCCTTCACAATATTTAGTATTAACAGAAATATTCCACCTGCGTATATCAGTAAGATAAGAATGAGCCGATGGTCCAATTCCAATATAGGGTTTCCCGGTCCAATATGCGAGGTTATGTAAAGAATATTGGTTATCCTTGGCAAAATTTGAAATTTCGTAATGATCATATGCATTATTTTCAGTAAAACTGATTAACATCTCATACTGTCGAATGCTTTTTCCTTCCTCAACCGGGTGCATAGTCCCTTTTTTCACATAATGTGAAAAAACTGTCTTAGGCTCAAAAGTAAGATGATATGCAGAAAGATGAGGGATATCAAGTTTCAAAAATAACTCAAGATTATTCTGCCAGTCATTAAGATCCATGCCAGGAATTCCATAAATTAAATCAATATTAATATTATTAAAACCAGAATTTTTTGCACGCTCAATTGACTTGAAAGCCTCCAGGGAAGTATGCCTGCGGTTCATTAATTTTAATTGCACATCGTGAAAAGACTGTACTCCAATACTTAATCGGTTTATGTTTGTGTGATTTTTTAGATCGAAGAGATACTCGACAGTTAAATCATCAGGATTTGCTTCCATTGTAATTTCAGGCGTTTCGGATATTGTACAATATCTCCCAACAGTATTAAAAATTCTTTCTAATTCATTGATGGATAGTATTGATGGAGTTCCTCCCCCCAAATAGATAGTTTCAAAGACAAGATCAGAAAACTCACCGCTACGATGGCTTATTTCCGCACAGATAGAGTCAATCAGCCGGTCCTTATTTTTAAAGGATATTGTAAAATGAAAATCACAATAGTAGCACAATTGTTTACAAAACGGAATGTGAATATATAGTCCAGCCATAAAACAAATTTTATCGTGCAATTTTACTTCTTTATTTGTTGTCTAAACAGCTGAGAATAGATTTTAACCCAGATGATATTACGATATTTCATATAAGTTAAGAATAAACTCTGGTCTGATTCTGAATTTTATCTTTTTGCATTATTAACACGATGGTTTCTGTTTTAATTAAGGAGAGTAATGCAAATAAGTAATAAACCTAATGGAATAAAAAAATATTAAGATTAATTTAAGCATTATAATTTATTCAAAATGAAAATCGGATTACAAATTAATTCAGCTCTTGATAAGTTCCGAAGCCAGAATAAAACGGAGGAATATTGGGAGACAAAATACTCTATGGTTTTGGATAAGCTGGCTCATCCGGTAATTGAGATAAAAGATGACAAAGTTGTATTCCTTAACAATACTGCAAGGAAACTTTTCGGATTTTCTGATAGAAAAAAGGCATTTAAAATTGGGGATCTTTTTCTTGAAAATCCTTTAACCCTTCGGCAGGACGATGAAAGATCGGTGAGGATACATCTTAAAAAAGCCAATAAAATTATTACTGCAACTATTAAAAATTTGCGGTCAGAAAGTGAATACCTGATAGAAGTACAAAATGTTTCAGAAGAAATTACCGATCTATCAACTTCCGGAGTTCCATCTGAGCATGAATATTCGGCCCTACTGGAGGACGTAAATCATTGCTTTTTTTCAAAAATGAGGGAAGGATTTGTCTTAGTTGATGTAAAAGGTAAGATTTTGTTTGCGAATGAGAACTACTCGACTTTAACCGGTTATACCTCAGTTGAATTGCTCAACATGAAGTTTACGGATATAACTCCGGAAGAATGGCACCCATATGAAGAAAAAATTATAAAGAATCTTCTGATAAAGCAGGAACTGTATTTTTATGAGAAAGAATATATTCATAAAGATGGTCATATATTTCCTGTCGAAATTCAGGTAAGTCGGTTTGAGCGGGAAAATAAAATTTTAGGTTTTTGGGGTATTGTCAGAGACATCACAGAAGAAAAACTAACAAAGGATCGTTTGAAGAAGAGTGAAGAAACATACCGTGAAATTTTCAATTCTTCTAAAAATTTAATCATTGTACAAGATCTTCAAACGGGGAGACTTATCGATATTAATCAGACGGCGCTTGATAAATATGGATATACACGCGAAGAGATGCTTGGTATGTCTATTGAGGATTTTAGTGAAGGAGGAATTTCCTATTCTCAAAAAATATCCGACGAATTGGCTGAAAGGGTGAAAAAAGAAAAACAATTATCTTTCTTATGGAGAGACAAACGAAAGAACGGAGAGCTTTTTTGGACTCAAAATTTTATGAAGATTGCCTCGTTGCATGGAAAAGATCATATTATCGTTTTTTCGACCGATATTACAGTTGAGAAGGAAACTCATGATGAATTGTTGCAAACGAAGCAACTTTTAGAAACAGCAATTAAGCAATCACCTTCCGCCATTGTAATTGCTGATGCAGTTGACCAAAAAATCCGATATTCAAATTTAAGTCCTAATTGGGTTCCCGAAATAATTAAAAATGAAATCCGGAGTTCTGTACTTGATTATCTTCCAAAAATAAATTTTTTAACCCCCATCGGCGATAAGATTAAAGATGAAGATTTACCGCTTAAGAAAGCGATCACTAATGGAGAGGTAATTAATAATTTTGAGTGCAGAGCTATTATTGATGGCAAGCAAGAAGTATGGTTTAGTGCTAATGCTTCACCCATAAAGGATACTACAGGAAAAATAATTGCCGGCATTATTATAATGAGTGATATATCTGAAAAAAAGAAAGCAGAACTTGAAAATAATGAATCAAAGCTTATGCTTGAAACCGTTTTAGACACAATACCCACAAGGGTATTTTGGAAGGACAAGAATTCAGTATTTCTTGGGTGCAACAAGAGATTTTTAAGAGATGCAGGCCTGGAAAATGTAAATCAAATCATTGGGAAGTCTGACAACAACTTACCCTGGAAAGAACAAGCTGAAGAATATAAAAAAGATGATTTTAAAGTGATTTCATCAGGCATAGCAAAACCGGATTATGAAGAAATGCAAACGACACCCGAAGGGAAAAAAATTTGGCTTAAAACAAGTAAAATTCCTCTCAAAAACCACAAAGGAGAAATTATTGGAATTCTGGGGACCTATGATGATATTACAGAGTTTAAGAAAACCCTGATCGAATTGGAAAAACATCAGGATCATTTGGAAATGCTTGTTTTAGAAAGAACGGAAGAAATTGCAAGGATGAACAACGAACTTTACAGGAAGAATGAGGAACTCTATAAAACGAATAATAAACTCCTTCAAGAGATTGAAGAAAGAATGCATATCGAAGAAAAACTCAAACAAAGTGAAGAAACTTTCCGGAGTTTTATTGAGCAATCCGATCAGGGAATTTGTCTTTTTGACAGCAACGGAATAATTATTGAATGGAACAATGCATTGTCGGATCTCTTTGAAACCTCGCGTGAGAAATGCATGCATACACCTATATGGGATATTGACAATGATTACCTGCCATTGAAAAATCGCACTGAAGAAGGGAAAGCATTAATTCATCAGACGACTTTGAGTTTTATTAAAAATCCTCGGGAGATAGTAATTGTGGAGGAATTTGAAAGGTTTGTGAATAAAAAACAAAAATATATTCAAAGCCGAGTATTCCCGATCAAAACGTCAAAAGGGAAGATATTCGGCAGAATAAATCTGGATATTACAGAAAAGAAGGCAGCTGAAATAGAGCTTGAAAAGTACAGGAATGATCTTGAAAAATTGATTGAAGAGAGAACCCGGGCCCTGGAAAAGGGTGAGGCGCACTTTAGACTCGTGATGCAATCGGTTCCAATGGCTTTCTATTCTTATAATCCTTTAAAGAAAGCAGATACGTTATGGTATAGTGAACAAATAGAGACTTTAAGCGGGTATAAAAAAGAAAAATTAATTGAAAACCCGAATTTGTGGGAATCAAAAATACATAAAGATGATTATCAAAAAGCACGAGGATCATTATATTCAAATCCTCATGGCGATCAATTTTCGACTGAATACCGCTGGATTAATGCTAAAGGAGAAACTATGTGGATACTTGATCAGGCAGTATTAATTAAAGAAACAGAAAATTTTCCACGACAAATTGTAGGGTGCTTTTTGGACATTACAGAACGTAAACATACTGAAAGAGCAATTATCGAGAGTGAGCGGAATTATCGTGAAATTTTTAATTCTTCTATTGATTCAATATTTATCCAAGGTGCACTTTCAAACAAAGTTGAAGACGTTAATGATACAATGTTGGCAATGTATGGATGTAATTATGAGGAAGCATTGAAACTTAATCCTTTGAAGTTCTATTCGAGCAAACCACCATACGATTCTGCAACTGCCCTCAAAAAAATAAATAAAGCTTTGGTTGAAGGCATGCTTCGTTTTGAATGGCTTGCAAACCGAAGCGATGGCAGACAGTTTTGGGCAGATATAATTCTAAAGCGAATTATTTTGAATGGAGAAGAAAAATTAATGGCTTTTATAAGAGACATTGATGAAAAGAAGAAAACGGAAGAACAAATTAAGTACCGGACAAATTTTGAAAAGTTAATCTTTGATATTTCTTCGCGTTTTATAAATATATCTTATAATGATGTGGACGCAAACATTGATGCTGCATTGAGTGAAATTTGCACTTTCACCAATGCCGATGGAGGATATATGTTTCGAATTTCTGAAGACTTTTCAGAATTTAATGTCACACATTTATGGCAAGACAGAAAAATGAAAATTGACCCTTTAAGATTTCAAAAATTTCCAACTGGATTGTCAGCGTGGCATTCGAATGAAATAAAAGAAAACAAGGTTGTTAAAGTGGATAATATTGAATCTTTTCCAAAAATATTACCGGAATACAGATCAGTTTATAAACAACAAAATGTTTTATCCTATATAGATGTTCCCTTGGTTTATCAGGATAACATTTATGGATTTCTCGGACTTGCTGCGAACAATTTAAACCGGGAATGGAGTGAAGATGAGATTTCATTGATTCGAACAACAGGTCATGTATTTGTAAATGCGATTAAAAGAAAAGAGTCCGTTGAAGCATTGATAATGAGTGAGCTATCGCACAGAGAAATTTACAATGCCACTACCGAAGCAATAATCGTTCTGGATTATAAAAAAGACAAGATTATCGATGTAAACCGAGCAATGCTAGAAATGTTCGACTGCACGTACAGTGAAGCATTGTACGGGAGTTATAGAGATTTTATGGTTACTGGAGGAAAATATTCTTCAGATAATCTTCAACTTTTAATTGAAAAAACGATTAATTCCGGACCTCAGGTTTTTGAATGGAATATAAAAAAACAGGATGGGAATCTGATTTGGGTAGAAGTTTCCTTAATCAGCGCTGAAATTAAAGGCATAAAAAGTTTGTTATCGGTATTACGCGATATTTCTGAGAGAAGAAACGCTGAAGAGAATCAAAAGGAAAGTGAAGAAAAATACCGATTGCTTATTGAAGGCCAAACAGATTTAGTCATAAAATTTGATACTGAGGGTAAGTTATTGTTTGTGAGTCCTTCTTATTGTGATCTTTTTGGGAAAAAGGAGGACGAATTAATTAACAAAAGTATAATGCCATTTGTCCATCCTGAAGATGGTGAAAGACTTAATGAGTTTTTGGAAAACCTCCTTTATCCTCCTTTTACCGCCCATGCTGAATTGCGTGGGTTCACAAAACATGGTTGGAGATGGCTTGCATGGAATGACAAAGCTGTTTTGGACGAAAACAAACAGGTTAAGGAAATTATTGGAGTTGGGCGTGATATCACATATCAGAAAGGTGTCGAAGATGCATTGCGACTAAGTGAAGACCGTTTCCGTTCTATTGTCCAGCAATTGTCAGATATTGTTTTCATAGTTGAAAAGGATGGTATTATTCAATATGATACTCCATCCATCAAAAACATTCTTGGTTATGATGAGGGGTTTTTAATTGATAAATCATGTTTTGATTTTATCCATCCGGATGATAGAAAAATCGCTTTGGAAAAGGGGAAAAGACTATCGATTGATAATCAACAAGTCGTTTTCGCTGAAATCAGGATGAAACATAGTGATGGAAGATGGATCCCGCTTGAAACGATTGGAATAAATATGCTTCAACATCCATCGATTAAAGGCTTGGTCATAACCTGCCGGGATATTTCCGAAAGAAAATTAGTAGAAAAACGCATACTGGATGCAATAATTAAGACTGAAGAACGGGAACGTGAAAGATTCGCAAAAAATCTTCATGATGATTTGGGTCCGTTGCTCTCCAGTATAAAAATGTATGTTAATTCTTTCAGTACCAATGAAGACACAAAAAAACGTATTTATATTATTGAACAGCTCAATGAAGTAGTAAAAGAGGCTATTATTACAACTAAGGAAGTATCAAATGATTTAAGTCCTCATGTATTATTAAATTATGGATTAAATTCAGCTATTGATTCATTCCTTAAAAAAGTTCCGGAGACTATTATTGTTAATTTTGATAGTGAAGTGATAACGGAAAGATTTTCAAATACAATTGAGAATTCAATCTACAGAATGGTTAAAGAATTGGTAAATAATACGTTAAAACATGCCGATGCAAAAAATATTTTTCTTAAACTTAGCCTAAGCGGAGAGTTTTTATTTTTGGATTACAGCGATGATGGTGTTGGATTCAGTATGCACCAGTTGGATTTGATTCATAATAAGGGGATGGGTTTGTCCAATATTATGAGTCGTGTCAAATCTTTGAATGGTAACTTTGATGTTAAAACCAAACAGAAAAATGGTTTTGCATGTCAAATCAAAAT
>Ga0182027_10001578_pt1 | contig 37929 bp, 35 predicted proteins | sample 712E1DmetaG_FD_121300 | JGI IMG/M metagenome (GOLD analysis project Ga0182027, IMG submission 121300) | Permafrost microbial communities from Stordalen Mire, Sweden - 712E1D metaG (Illumina Assembly) | ecosystem: Environmental > Terrestrial > Soil > Wetlands > Permafrost | place: Sweden...
TCCGGCATAGCGGCCGACGAAGTCACTGTGTTTTCTCGCTCTTCAGGTAGAGCAGGAGGATGCAGCAGGACGCATCCCCTGACGCATGGCGGTTGCCTTCCAGTTGGGGCCGCAGCGAGGCACTATTTGGTCAACCACAGCGATCACAGGACAACGCCTATGTCCCACATTTGATACGGTGGGTTGTGCGAGCGATCATCCTCCACCCGAAGGCGCGGAGGACATACGCCGGTTCCCTAAGGAAGTACGAATCCGTCTGGGCAGGGGACTCTTTCGCCTCCAGATCGGAGAGCATCTCGGAATGCCCAACTCCCGGCCAATGCCGGGCGTTGCCGCTGGTGTCTCGGAACTAAGGGTGAAGGGGGAGGACGGGAGTTTTCGAGCGTTTTACTACAGCGCCTCAGCGCAGGGTATTCTCGTCTTTCAGGCCTTCGACAAGAAGACGCAGCGCGCGCTTCCTCTCGAAATCGAGGTAGCGAGGAAACGCGTGAAGGAGTTACTCGATGCATAAACTGAAGCCGATCATTGCCAGAACGCCAGAGGAACTGGCTGGCGCCTTGGGACTATCCGGGACCGAGGCTAAGGAATGGCAGGTTCAGCATGTCTTGTTGAAGCGCCTGAAGGAAATCGCGCGACAGGGAAAGCTCACTCACGCGGACATCGCAAAGCGGGCTGGCACCTCACGAACCAGAGTGACCGCGATCCTGAATGATGATCTCGAGCATGTATCGAGTGACTTGCTGATCCGTATCCTTGCCTCCTTGGGATATCGAGTCAAGGTCTCGGTGGTCAGGTCGGGCGCCGCCGCTTAGCTACGCCGTGGCCCGCGCCCTTCGCGAGAACGCCACCACCGACCGCTGCGCCAGCCTCTCGAAGTCGCCGAAGTGCATGTGGATCACGTCGCGGTGCGTCCCCGCGTTGAAGGTGATCATGTCCTCCCCGGCCAGGCGGCTATCCACATAGACGGGTAGGCTGAACAGGTTTCCGAACGGCGGCATCGCGCCCAACTCGCAGGGCGGGAACAGGTCCGCCAGTTCCGCTTCGGTGGCCAGGCGCAGGCGCGCGAGCGACAGGTCCTGCCGCAATTGCTCCAGATTCACCACCGTGTCGCCCGGGAGCACGGCCATGCCGTAGCCATGCTCGCTTAGGAAGATTACGGTCTTGGCCACTTCGCGCGCGGGGACGTGCTCCGCCGCGGCAACCTCCCGCGCCGTGTACGCCAGCGGATGGACCGTGTGCGTATACGCCACCTGGTTCTGATCCAGGAACTCCTGCAACTTCCTCAGAATCGGCATGCGACCCTCCCCTATGAAGCGCGCGCGGCGCCCCGGTCGGCAAAGGGCGATCCGGCTCTGCGCCCAGGTCCCTGAAACCGCGGAGGACGCGGGGAACCCACGCCGAACCCGTCCTGCCCGGTGCGGGAGGAAGTCCAACTCGAATGTAGCGAGAAACGATCGGCTTGGCAAGGGACAACAGCGGTCACCAGCCGGTGGGAGGGCGGGTTATCCGACCATGGCTATTAACTATCGGCTAACCCGCAGCCATGGGGTGCTAGTATCCCTTGTCAGTATTGATTCTAAGGCCCATAAGGCCTTTAATCTGTATAGCGCAATTGCTTCAGCGCGACAGTTTCCTCGCATAACGGGGCGGACGGTAGCACACGGCGCCACCGCCCCGTGAATCCCCTTACCCGAGCAGTTCCCGCATGTCTGAGATCCACAGGTCGGGCTCGAACCGCGCCATCCGGACCGGGTCGCCATACCCGTAGCGGACGGCGCAGATGGCGACGCCCGCGCGTCGGCCCGCCTCCATATCGGCAGGGGAATCCCCCACAAGCAGGCACTCTTCCGGCCGAGCGCCCAGGGCGGCGAGCGACGCCAGGACCACATCCGGCGCGGGCTTGTACGCGAATCCGTCGGTCCCCTGCACGTGATCGAAATAGGGGGCCAGCCCGAACTGCTCGAGCACCGCGCGCGTGGTCGAAGTGGCCTTGGTGGTGGCGGTTGCTTTGCGGCCGCCCAATCCCTGCAACGCCTCGGTGACTCCCGGGAACACGCGCGTCGAGCGATGCCCGCGCGCCGAGTAGGTGGTCCGGTATGTGCGAATCAGTTCCTCGTGCTGCTCGGGTGTGTACTCGGGCAGCAGTTCCTGGAACATGTGCAGCAGGTGAACGCCTACGTACTGGACCAGGTCGGACGGGCCCAACCCGCACACCCTGGTCGGTTTGAGTGCTTCGAGGATCGCCCCGCAGATATCGTCCGCGGAGTCCACCAGCGTTCCGTCAACGTCAAACAGGTAGACCGGATACCGCGACGTCACGCCGGCTGCGGCCGCTCTCCTTCGACCAGCGGCGTAATCCTGCGACCGCCTTCGGGACGAACCACCTGCTGCGTGCGGCCTCCGTCGCCCGGAGGGTTGGGACGCATCGGAGCAAGCACGCGGCCGTCGATCAATTGGTGCACTTCCTCGCCATCCAGCACCTCGCGTTCGAGCAGCGCTTCGGCGATCCGCACCAGCGCGTCCGACCGTTCCTCGATCAGCGTGCGCGCCCTGCTATAGGATCGCCGCACGATCTTCTGCACTTCGTTGTCGATCTTGACCGCGGTGTCCTCGCTGTAGTCCCGATGCTGGGCAATCTCGCGGCCCAGGAAGATCTGCTCTTCCTTCTTGCCGAAGCTCAGCGGCCCCAGGTCGCTCATGCCCCATTCGCAGACCATCTTGCGGGCGATGTCGGTGGCGCGCTCAATATCGTTCCCCGCCCCCGTGGTCATGTGCTTCATGAAGATCTCTTCGGCGATTCGGCCGCCCATGAGCCCGGCAAGCTGCGTGTCCAGGTAGTCCTTGGTGTAGGAGTGCTTGTCGTCCTCCGGCAACTGCATCGTGACGCCGAGCGCCATCCCGCGCGGGATGATGGTGACCTTGTGCACCGGGTCGGCGTTGGGCAGGATGGCCAGCACCAGCGCGTGTCCTGCCTCGTGATAGGCCGTGTTGCGCTTTTCTTCCTCGCTGATGATCAGCGACTTCCGCTCCACGCCCATCATCACTTTGTCTTTGGCAATTTCGAAATCGGCCATGGCGACTACCTTGCGATTCTGCCGCGCGCCGATGAGCGCCGCTTCGTTCACCAGGTTCGCCAGGTCTGCGCCCGCAAAGCCGGGAGTCCCCCTGGCGATGACCATCAAGTCCACATCGTCCGCGATTGGAACCTTCTTGGTGTGAACCCTGAGGATCGCCTCGCGGCCCTTCACGTCCGGCCGGCCTACCACCACTCGCCGGTCGAAGCGGCCCGGCCGCAGCAGCGCCGGATCGAGCACGTCGGGACGGTTCGTCGCCGCCACCAGAATGACGCCTTCGTTCGATTCGAACCCGTCCATCTCGACCAGCAACTGGTTTAGCGTTTGCTCCCGCTCATCGTGCCCGCCGCCCAGCCCCGCACCCCGGTGCCGGCCCACGGCGTCGATTTCATCGATGAAGACGATGCAGGGGGCGTTCTTCTTGCCTTGCTCGAACAGGTCGCGGACGCGGCTCGCGCCCACGCCCACGAACATCTCCACAAAGTCGGAGCCCGAGATCGAGAAGAAGGGGACGTTGGCCTCGCCCGCGATCGCCCGCGCCAGCAGCGTCTTGCCCGTGCCTGGAGGGCCGATCAGCAGCACGCCCTTCGGAATCCGCCCGCCCAGTTTCTGGAACTTCTGCGGCTCGCGCAGGAACTCGATGATCTCTTGCAGCTCTTCCTTGGCCTCTTCCACGCCGGCCACGTCTTTGAAGGTGACCTTCTTCTGCTGCGACGAGTGCAGACGCGCCCGGCTCTTTCCGAAGCTCAGCGCCTTGTTCCCGCCGCTCTGCATCTGCCGCATCATGAAGATCCAAAACGCGAGCAGCAGGATGAAAGGAATCGCGTTGATCAGCAGCGATACCCAGTTGCTGGCGTTCGCTTCCTTGATCGTGACCTGGACGTTATTGTCCTGGAGAGTCTTGTAGATCTCTGTGTACCGTTCCGGGATCAAGGTGTGAAAAGCCGAACCGTCGCCCTTGTACGTGCCGTGTACCTCCATCCCGCTGATGGTCACATCCCTGACCTTGCCATCCGTCACATCGTGCACGAACTGGGTGAAGATCAGGTTCTTGTCCGGCCCTCGCTGGCCGGTGCGGACGACGGTCACGAAGACCACCACCAGCATGATCAAGACAACCCAGAAAATTGCCGTTTTCAGATTGGAATTCATACAAGTCTCTCGTCGCCAACGCCCTCTACTATAGAGACGCCCACCACTCGCGATCCGATCTCAAAATTCGTCGATCTCCCCAACTTCTCGTACCCTCAGCACGCACTCTGTTTCCCCGGACGCGGCGTAATCCGCCGCAGCACCGAATTGCCTGGACCAGACGATTGAGTCCCCACAGGTCAGTACCGGCCATCCGCGCCGTTCCCACAGCGGGATCCGGGCCTCCTGGAACAGAGATTTGATCTTGGTTTCGCCGGTGTGCCTTACTGGCCGATACCGATCACCCGGCCTCCAGTTCCTTATTCGCAGTCCACAGGAGATCCGACCCCAGTCCAATTCGGTCCCATCTTTATTATATGCGGAACCGGCGCAGCCCGCCGACGGGTCCAGCTCTAGCCTGACAAAGCTACGGCCGCCGGGCAGATCCACCCTCCCGGGCACCGGCACGGGCAGTTCGTAGTCGCGGTCTCCTGCTCCGTAGCTTCCCGGCGGAGCAAAACGAACCCAATCGAAGGAACGAAGGACGTCCACCCCCGGCGCCTGGAGCCGCGCGCTGCCCTCTCGATTCCCCGTAAGTTCCAGAATCCGCTCCACATGCTCCATGCCAATCGAGAGCAGGTCGCCTTTCGCCGCCTGAATCGCGCGGCGGATCACCCGTCGGGCCACCGCGGGTTCCAGCGTGCCAAACCAATCCAGACGGAACAGAACCGCCGGCGGCCGCAGAATCAGCCGGCCCTCCACCACGCGCCCGAGCTCCGCTTCCCAGTACCGTTCCTCGTCCGCCGCCACCGCCGCGAGGCGGGCCAAGGTCGCCGTCACGGCCGGGTTCTCCTGGGCGAGACGCGGAAGCAGGTCGTGCCGTATGCGGTTGCGGGCAAACCGGAGGTCGCGGTTGCTCGCGTCCTCGCGCCAAGCGACGCCGCGATCTACGAGAAACTGCTCCACTTCCGCTCGTTCGATCTCGAGCAGCGGGCGCACCAGCCCTTCCCGCGTCACGGGCCGCATTCCGGCCAGTCCGGCCGTTCCCGCCCCGCGAAGGAACCGAAAAAGGACCGTCTCGGCCTGGTCAGACCGCGTGTGCCCCAACGCAACCCGATCCAGAACCCCTTGTCTAATAAAGCCCAGGAAGAACTCCCGCCGCACCCGCCGCGCCGCTTGCTCCAGATTGTCGCCACCCTCGGAGACGATCTTCAGTACGTCCTCACGCGCCGCGCGCAGATCCAAACCGCATTGGGAAGCGAGTTCCGCCACATATCTCTCATCGGCATCGGACTCCGCGCCTCGTAGTTGATGATTCAGATGGAGAACACTCAGGTTCAGCCCCCACCGCGGCGCCAGCTCCCGCAATACCAACAGAAGACAAACCGAATCCGCCCCGCCCGAAACCGCCACCCCCACCCGCTGCCCCGGCGCAAACATCCCATACCGCGCAATGCTGGCCGCGACGCGCTCGATCACAGTTTCTATCTTACCTACCCGCCCGCCTTCTCCAGCTCCGCATTAAACTCGCAGCCCACGAACGCAATGATCGACAGCACGTACATCCACACCAGCAGCAGCACCACCGTGGCGATGCCGCCGTACATCACGTTATAGTTCGCTAAGTGGCGCACGTACCACGTGAACCCTGACGTCGCCCCCAGCCACAGGACGGTGGTCAGCACCGCGCCGGGCCACACCCGCCGCCAGGACAAACGCCGGTTCGGAGCGTAATAAAACATGATCATCGCGCCCATCACGATCGAGCCGAGCGAGATCATGTAGCGCAGCATCTTGCCGAGCACCGGCACCCAACTCCGCACCGCCTGTCCCTCGCGCGCGAGGCCGAGGCCGTCCACGATCCAGGTCTCCGCGCGGATGCCGAAGAAAACCATGGCCGAGGCGAAGAGCACCGGAATAGCCGCCGAGAAGACCAGCAGGATCGCGATCACTCGCTCGCGCACCCAGGGACGGCCCTGCTGCACGCGGTAGGCCAGGTTGAACCCCTCCATCAGGCTCACCATCACCCCCGAGCCCGCCCATACCGACACCAGCATGCCCGTAATCGGCACGAACACCGGCTGTTTGCCGCGAACCGCGAAATAGTAGAACACCAGGTCCTGGGTTCCCGGCGGAAGAATCTCGGAAAGGAAATTGTAAATGGCGTCGGAGATGAAGTGCGCCTGGAATCTCACCAGAATCGCCGCGGCCGTCGTGAGCAGCGGAAAGAAGGCCAGCAGCGCGGAATAGGCTGCCCCCTTGCCGCTTCCGAAGGCGTTGTCCTTATAGGCCGAGACGAAGGCGCGCCCGCACGCTCGCCAGGCCCGCGACAGAAGCCAATCCCGCTTCGCGACCATCCTGGTGCCACCGTCCGGCATCGAGCGTCCCCAACTCCATTGTTGCTCGACTTCACCGGTGCCGTCTGTGCGAACATACGGGTAAGGGCGGGGCGGGTGATACCTGGGATTCATCACGTGACCGCGATCGCGAGCGATCCGCAGCGGAATCTCGATTTCTATAGCGGCGTTCTCGGATTGCGCCTGGTGAAGCTGACCGTCAACTTCGACGACCCCGACACCTATCACCTTTACTACGGCGATGCGCTGGGACGCCCCGGGACCTTGCTCACCTTCTTCCATTGGCCCGGCGCGCCGCGCGGCCGCGCCGGCACGAGACAGGTCCGCGCCGTGTCGCTTTCAATCCCGGAAGGAGCTTCGGAGTACTGGGTCCATCGCCTGCAGGCTCACGGAATCCTGTTCGAGGTTCATGCCCGCTTTGGCGACGAGGTCATTTCTTTCTCCGACCCGGAACGCCTGCATCTGGAGTTAGTCGCCTCGAACGACGACCGCGAGCCGTTCTTCAGCGGCCTCGTGCCCGCCGAGCACGCCATCCGCAACATCCACGGGGTCACGCTTGCGGAAGAGGAATACGGCCGGACCGCGGCGCTGCTCGGGGCCACGTTGGGTCTACGCCTCGCCGGTGAATCGGGCGGCCGCACGCGGTTCATCACCGAGCGCGGCGGAGCGGGGGCCGTTGTCGACGTCGAGAGTCTGCCTGGTCTGCAGCCTGGCCGCATCGGCGCAGGCTCGGTCCATCACGTAGCATTTCGCGCGCCCGACGCACCCGCGCAGGAATCCTGGCGGGGAGAGGTACTGCGCGCCGGACGCCGCGTCACGCCGGTGGTCGATCGCCACTACTTCCGCTCGATCTATTTTCGCGAGCCCGGCGGCGTGCGCTTTGAGATCGCCACCGAAGCCCCCGGTTTCACGGTGGACGAAAGCGCCGTGGCGCTCGGCACGCACCTCATGCTGCCTTCCTGGCTCGAAGCCCGCCGCCCGCAACTGGAGAAGGCGTTGCCTCCCTTGCGCCTGCCCACTCTGGTAAAGCACGCCTGACCGCCGTTTGCGCGCGCCCTACCGGCTCATGCATAATCGCCCTAGCGTGCACGCCGAAAAACTGAAGACCGCTTCGCTCGCCGCCATCCTGCTCGCGGTCAACTGCTACATCGTCCATGACCTGTTCGCCGCCGGGTTCATCAACCAGATGACCTCCATCGATGGCGCCCACATCGGCATACCGCGCTATCTCTCCGAGCACTGGCACGACCTGGGATGGTTTCCGCTCTGGTACGGCGGCATGCCGTACCAGAATACGTATCCGCCGCTCCTCCGCATTCTGGTGGCGCTCGGCATCAACCTGACGGGCGGCGCCCCAGTCGTCGTGTACCACGCCGTCACGGCTACGCTCTACGCTCTGGGGCCGGTGACGCTCTTCCTGCTCGCACTGCGGCTCTCCCGGTCGCGCGCCTTCAGTTTCGGAGCAGCGATGTTCTACTCGCTCTTCTCGCCCAGCGCGCTGCTCGGCCCATCGATCCTCAAGGATCTCGGCGGCCCCTTCAACCCCCGCCGCATCCAGACGCTGCTGGTATACGGCGACGGCCCGCACATCTCTTCGCTCACGCTCATCCCGCTCGCCATCATTGCCCTCGACGTCGCGCTCGAAAAGAAGCGGCCCGTGTTCTACATTCTGGCGGCGCTGGGGATGCTCGCGGTGGTTCTCACCAACTGGTTCGGCGCGGTCGCCCTCCCCATCGCACTGATCGCGTATCTTGCCGCGCGTCCCGCGACCCCGGGCAAGGTCTGGCTGGCCACTTTGGGCATCGGCTTCTATGCCTACCTGCTGGCCCTGCCGTGGATTCCGCCTTCCACCCTGGCGGCGATCCGCACCAACTCGCAGTGGGCGGGAGGGGCGTTCAAGATCACCGCGCAGCATCTCAAGTACCTGGGCCTGGGACTCATCGTCCTCGCGTTTCTGCGCTCCGCCTGTGAGCGGCTCAAGCTGTCCGCCATCGTGCGCTTCGCGCTGTTCCTGACGGTCCCCATGACGGCCATCGTGCTGGCCTCGGTCTGGTTCGACATCGCCATCCTGCCCCAGCCCGAGCGCTACCAGCTCGAAGCGGAGATGGGACTCGCGCTCCTCGCCGTCTTTTCCCTGCGCCCCCTGGCGGCTCGCATGGGACGGCGCGAGATCGCCGTCGCCCTCCTCGGGTTCTTCCTCTTCTGCTTCTTCCAGACCAGGCACTACCGGCACTTCGCCCGGTACATGGACCGCCCCATCGACATCCACGGCACCATCGAGTACCAGGCCGCCGAGTGGTTCGACCACAACCTGAAAGGGCAGCGCGTCTTCGCGCCCGGCAGCGTGGGCTTCTGGCTGAACACGTTCAACGATACGCCGCAGCTCAGCGGCGGTTTCGATCAGGGCCTCACCAACAGCCTCCTGCCGGCGCTGGTCTACCAGGTTTACACCGGGGCCGGCTCGAACGGCCACGAGGACGAGATCGGCGAGCTCTGGCTGAAGGCGTTCGGCGTGCGGGCGGTAATGGTCGGCGGCGTCCACAGTCGCGAACCGTACAAGCCATTCCACAACCCGCACAAGTTCGAAGGGCGCCTCAAGGAGTTGTGGCGCGATGGCGACGACGTGATCTACGAAGTGTCGCGCTCTCGCTCGCTGGCCCACGTCATGAAGCCGGAGGACCTGACGCCCAGGACGCCGGCCGGCGGAGTCGACGTCGATCCGCTCCGCCCCTACGTCGCCGCTCTTGAGAACTCCGCCTACCCCGCGGCGGACTTCCGATGGCTCGCTTCCAGCCGCGCGGCGATCACGGGCAGCCTGGAGCGCGACCAGATCCTCTCCGTCCAGGTGAACTACCATCCGGGCTGGCACGCCCGCGCCAATGGCCGCGCCTGCCGCGTTCGTAGCGACCGGCTCGGCCTTCTGGTCATCGAACCGGCCTGCGCCGGGCCGTGCACGGTCGAACTCAGCTATGACGGTGGCACGGAGATGCTGGTGGCCAGGATTCTGTGCTGGGGCGCCCTGCTCGCCGGCTTCGTGTGGATCTACCGGCGTTCGCGTTCCACGTAGAGTTCGACCGACTCCACGCGTGCGCGTCGCACCGCCGCCTCGAGCGTCGAGTAGCGGATCGCGCCCGCGCTCTCGCGCAGCGCCTCCGCCGCCTCGTAAGTCAGCGTCGCGGAGTAATGGTCGGCGCGATGTCTGTAGGAGTAGCCCGCATACGCCGGCACGCTCGCTTCCGCCAGCTCCATGAGCGTGTCCCAAAAACTGCGGCGGCGCGACAGGCGGCGCTCGCTTCCCGTCGCCCGCTCGATCTCGACCCGCGTTGCCGGTCCCTTCAAGACGGCGAGAACGCAAAGGGTGAGCTCGAACGGACGATGCGGGTCGGGATCCGGAAACGTGGACAGCACCGACGCGATCCCGTCCGCATCCGCGGCCCAGCCGTTCCACCGCAGCCGCGACGCCCCCGCAACGTAGGTGCCGCGCGCCAGCAACTCGCCGATCCGCTCCGCATCCTTGCCGGTCTTCCCCATCATCGTTTCGATCAGCTCGCGCACCGGCATCTCCCGCACCACGACCTGGGTGAGCGAGATGGAGCCCGCCTCTTCCGAGCTAATCTTGACGCGAATGGTCTCGGGCAACGTCACTAAGATCATGTTAGCGTTAGCCTGGGTCTTGGCACTGCCTACCACCCCGCTCTCCGCCCTCATCCGCGACGAGATCGCGCGCCTCTCGCCCTTGCCCTTCCGCCGCTTCATGGAACTCGCCCTCTACCATCCGCAGCACGGCTACTATCGCCGAGCCCGCGATCCGTTCGGAAAGGCGGGCGACTTCTACACCGCCGCCCAGTTGCAGCCCGTCTTCGGCATCCTGATCGCCGCGCGCATCCGCGCCCTGTGGAACGATCTCGGCCGCCCGCCGGATTTCACCGTCGTCGATCTCGGCGCCGGCCGAGGAGAGATGCGAGAAGCTCTCTCCGAGTGGCGATACATTCCTATCGACGTCGATAGCGGATACCTGCCCGCCCACTTTACCGGCGTGGTCTTCGCCAACGAGTTCTTCGACGCGCTCCCCGTCGATGCCGCCGTCTGCCGCCCCGGCGGCTTCCGCCAGATGCTTGTCGGATGGAACGGCGACCGCTTCGCCTGGGTCGAGGGCGGGCCCGTCGCGCCCGAGGCAGCCGCTTACATCGAGCGCTACCTCGCCCCGTGCGAGGACGGCGACCTGGTCGAGATCAACCTGGAGGCGTTGGCCTGGATCGAGCGCATCGCGCGTTCGCTCGAGCGCGGCTTCGTGTTCACCATCGATTACGGCTACACCCGCCGCGAGCGCGCGCGCTTCCCTCAGGGAACGCTGATGAGCTACCGCCATCATGCCGCCCTCGAAGACGTTTTGGCCGACCCCGGCGAGCGCGACATCACGGCGCACGTCCCGTTCACCGCGCTCGAAGAGCATGGCCGAAGCTGCGGGCTCGATCCCGCGCCGCTCGCCACGCTCGCCCAGACGCTGCTCGACGCTGGAGCCCCCGATGAGTTCGCCGCTGCGCTTGCGGCCGCGACCGCCGACGAGAGTACCAAGCGGCGTTTGCAACTAAAAACCCTGCTATTCGGCCTCGGCGAGACGTTTCGCACGCTCGTGCAAACGCGCAGACCCGAGCAGGACGGCGCATAGTCCGCGTCTGCTTCCGAACCGCGACCGTCAGGGAGCGGACCTCGAGGTCAGAGCATGGATGGGGGAGGAGAGGAACGAGCAGAGACTAAAAAGGCCCCGAAAGCATCGGGGCCTACTGCGAGATCTTGTTTTGCCGCTGTGGTGAGGCTACTTGCCCTTTTTCTTCGGGGCGGCCTTCTTCTTCGCGGCTTTCTTGGTTGCGTTCTTCATTGATCGTTTCTCCCTTGACATCAGAATCTGCAATCACGAATGACTGCAGTGTGATTCATATATAAAGTTGTTCGCTCCGAAAGTCAAGAGAAAAATGCATTCGCGGGTCCAGAACGTCGATGAGCGGAATTGTTTGAGGGTCCATCGGCACCATCTTCGTCGTTCGGACGGGCGTCCGCTCCCTCACGGTCGCGGTTCAGTAGACCCGCGATCGACCGAACCGCGCGCGCGTTGACGTGTCCCCCTTGCTTCTCCGCCGCACATCGGTATAGGATTCGGAGAAATGAAACGCCAGCTCACGCTCGTGGTCGCCGTCGCGCTTCTCGTCACTGGCTGCGCGAAGAAGAAGCGCGTCGCGGCGCCGCCATCCGGTCCGCGAGCCGGCGCCGCGATGCCCCACCTCGGTGATGAGGAGACCGGCGTCGCAAGCTGGTACGGCCATCCCTACCACGGCCGGCCCTCCTCGAGCGGCGAGATCTACGACATGGAGCAGCTCACCGCGGCCCACCGCACGCTGCCCTTCGGCACCGTCGTCGAGGTGCGCGACCTGGACAACGGCCGCGCAGTCTCGGTGCGCATCAACGATCGCGGCCCGTTCGTTGAGGGACGCATCATCGATCTGTCCCGCGCCGCCGCGCGCGAGATCTCGATGCTCGGCCCCGGCACCGCCCATGTGCGGCTGCGCATCGCCGCCCTTCCTTCCGCCATTCCGGCCGGCTACTTCGCCGTGCAGACCGGCGCGTTCCGCGAACGGGCCAACGCGGAGCGCGAGCGGCAGCGGATCGAGCAGCGCTACGGTTCCGCGCGCCTGATTCTGCGCGGCGACCCGCCTCTATGGCGCGTCCTGACCGGCCATGCGTCCAGCATCGCCGATGCCACCGCGCTGGCCGCGCGCATCCAGGCGGAGAACGGCCCGGCATTTGTAGTGAGAGTCGACGCCTCCTCGACCGACTAATTCGCTTGGAGCCCCTGTGCAGGATCTCGCTACTGGTCCGCCTGCCCTGATCGGCCGCTCTGCCCGCGTGCGCGAGATCAACGCGCTCGTCCGCAAACTGGGACGCGCCGATTCGCCCGTGCTGTTGCTCGGCGAGACCGGTACCGGCAAGGAGGTCGTCGCCAAAGCGATCCACAATGCCGGCGCGCGCGGTCCCTTCGTCCCCATCGACTGCTCCGTCCTCGGGCCTCTGCTCGAAAGCGACCTCTTCGGCCACACCCGCGGCTCGTTCACGGGCGCCGTGGCAACCAAGCCCGGCCTGCTCGAGATGGCCGATGGCGGTACGGCGTTCTTCGACGAGATCGGCGAGCTGCCGCCCGAGATCCAGGCCAAGCTGCTGCGCGTGCTGCAGGAGAAGGAGTTCCGCGCACTCGGCGCGCTCACCGGCCACAAGGCGCGCTTCCGCGTCATCGCCGCAACCAACCGCGACCTCGCCCGCGAGGTGGACGCCGGCCGCTTCCGCCGCGATCTCTTCTACCGCCTCAACGTAGTAGTGGTGCGGCTGCCGCCCTTGCGCGAACGGCGGGAGGACATCCCGCTCCTGGTGGCGCACTTCCTCGCGCACTACGGCCGCGAACACGAACTGACGCCGGAAGCGCTCGACGCCATGATGCACTATGACTGGCCCGGCAACGCGCGCGAGGTCGAGAACGCGATTCAGCGCATGGTGGCCCTGATCTCCCAGCCGTGTTTGCGCGCCGGCGACCTGCCCTCGGCGGTGCAGGGATCGCTCGCCGCCGCGCAGTGCGAGGAACTGGAGCGGCTGGCCGCGGCCGTGAACGGCCCCTCCGGCTTCGCGCCGCCTCGCATTCCGCCCTCGGGCGTCGTGCCGATCGAAGAACTTGAGCGCCGCGCCATCAACGAGGCTCTCGCCGCCACTCATGGCGACCGGGCGCGCGCCGCCCTTATGCTCGGCATCGGCCGCACCACCCTCTATCGCAAGCTCAAACGCTACCGCATCTGAGCCATGCACTTCTGTCTCCGCTCCGCCGATAGTCCCAGTGCGTAGATGATCTCTATCCGCAAGTTTCTCGACGGCCGCTCGGACCAGGTTGCTGATGCCCTCCTGCGGACCACTCATCTGCTGCTCGAAGGGATCCAGCGCCACGCAGTCAAGCCGGATGCCGGAGACTACGATTCGTTCCGAAGGGAAGTGGGCCTGATCCTGGCAGACCTCAAAGAGGACACGCCCGCGCCGGAAGTTCTGGTGCTGGCAGGACAGGCGCTCAAGGCCCTGGAGGGATACAATGCGCGCGCCACCAGACAGATGCGCGCACAGTGCGAGGACCTGCAGAACATGGTCGCCATGCTGACCACCACCATGGCCGCCATCGCTTCGGGCAGCCAGTGCAGCATCTCGCGGCTCCAGGAAATCGAAGGCCAGATCCAGAAGGCCTCTCTCGTGGAAGACTTTCACACCGCTAAGATCCGCATGGCGGAGTGCCTCGACGTCCTGGGCAAAGAGATCGTCCGCCATCGGAGCGAATCCGCGAAGCAGGTGTCCGAGATGCACTCGGCGGTCCAGGGTCTTCGCTCAGTCGGCTCGGCGCACACCGCCGAGGAACTCGCGCGCAAGGACCCAGTCACCAAGCTGCCCGAGCGCGCCAGCGCCGAGGGCGCTTTGGCCGCCGCCGCTAAGGAAAGCCAGCCCGTCTTCGGCGCGGTGTTCGTGGCCGACCGGCTGGACCTGATCAATGCCCGCTTCGGCCGCTCGGTCGGGGACGACCTGCTGCTTTTCTTCTCGCAGCATGTCGCAAAGGGGATGAAAGAGAGTGATTGGCTCTACCGCTGGAGCGGCCCCGCCATTCTGGCCATTCTTCACCGCCCCACGTCGCTGACACCCGTGCGCGAAGAGGTGAACGGGCTGATGGCCAAGCGCCTCACCATCAATGTGACTTCTGAGAACCGTTCCGTCATGCTCGCGGTGCCCGCCAAATGGATGGTCTTTAACACCCACGAGATCCGGCCCCTACCCCGCCTCATCAAGAGCATCGACGCCTTCGTCCACGGCGAACCGCCCGAGGTCACCCCCGGCAGTTAGACACACTCCACCCATCTCAGGCTTTTCCAGAACGGGAATAGCACTTCTTCAACCCGGCAGTCTGCCGGGTGAACCGCCGGCCCTTAGCGGGCCTCGTCGTCTACCGCGATCTTCAGGGCGCGTAGGAATTTCTGGTCCTGCGACGTCCACTTGATCCTGGCCCGCGTCTCCCGCCTCGGAGAGCGCTCCGCAGGAATCTCCATCTCGGCCTCCACGGCCTCCCCTTGCTCTCCCTCAACCTCCGACTCGGCCTCGGCCTCGTCCCTCTTGTTGAATCCGATCGTAGCTTCCAAAACCAGGAACACGTCGTACCCGGCGCGCCTGATGTCACCAATTGCAGCGGCGATGCGGTCGGACTCGGACAGCGATTCGTTGATCGCATTCCCGAGCTCCTGCATGAGAACTTTTAGTTTCTCGTCCACAGTTCGCCCCCTTCTTGCGGGCCCTCTTTGAGGATAACATCCTCAACTAAGTGATGCCCTACTGCCATCCTCCGTTTCAGCGAATCAGCCTGGCAGCCTGGGCCCGCATTGATTGTATTGGACCTGATCACGATCCACAAGCCCAAACTACACATCGGCCACCCCGTTCAAGTTCTGTATCGTTTTTCTCATATCGTCGTACTCTGGTACCAGGAACACCCCTCGGACTGCCAGCCCGAAATCACCGTTTTGCTACGATAGGAAAGGACTTCCCCGATGTTTTCCATCTCGCTCGCGCGTCAATTCCTCGGTCACGTAGTGCCCGCCGTGATCCGCCCGTTGCGCGTCGTCTGGAACCAGGTCATCGGTTTCTTCTTCCTGGTCCTCGCCGCTGCCGCCGTCCCCCGCGCCATTCACAGCGCGCGCGAGTTCGATGGCGAACCGCGGTCTGTGTTCCGCCTCCTGCTCAGCGCCATCTTCATCGCTTTCATGGCCGGCTTCGGCATTCATTCCTTCTGGCGCGCCCACCGCGTCCCCAAACTGCCATGACCGATGCCGTGGGCAGGCCTGGAGAGTTCCCCTACACCCGGGGCATCCACCCTGAAATGTTTCGCAGCCGCCTCTGGACCATGCGCCAGTACGCCGGCTTCGGAAATGCCGCCGCCACCAACCAGCGCTTCCACTTCCTGATCGCCCAGGGCACCACCGGCCTCTCGGTCGCCTTCGACCTTCCCACCCAGATAGGTCTCGACTCCGATCAGCCGCTCGCCGCCGGAGAAGTTGGCCGCGTCGGCGTCGCCATCTGTTCCCTCGCCGACATGGAGCGGCTCTTCGAGGGAATTCCCCTCGACCGCGTCACCACCTCCATGACCATCAACTCCACCGCGGCCATCCTGCTCGCATTCTACGTTCTGGCCGCGCGCCGCCGGGGCATCGACGCGCACCTGCTCTCGGGCACCGTCCAGAACGACATCCTCAAGGAATACATCGCCCGCGGGACCCACATCTATCCTCCGCGCCCCGCCCTGCGCATCGTCACCGACCTACTCGCCTGGGCCGGCCGCGAGGTGCCACAGTGGAACACCATCTCCATCAGCGGCTATCACATCCGCGAAGCGGGCTCGACTGCCATTCAGGAAGTCGCCTTCACCCTCGCCAATGCTATCGCCTATATCGAAGCCGCCTTGGCGGCCGGCCTCGTGCTCGATTCCTTTGCGCCGCAGCTCTCCTTCTTCTTCAGCGCCGATACCGACTTCCTCGAGGAGATCGCGAAATTTCGCGCCGCGCGGCGCCTCTATGCCCGCCTGATGCGCGACCGCTTCGGCGCCCGCAACCCTCGCTCCATGATGTTGCGCTTCCACGCCCAGACCGCTGGCTCGTCGCTCACCGCGCAACAGCCGGATGTGAACCTGGTGCGCGTCGCTCTTCAGGCGCTCGCGGCGGTGCTGGGCGGGGCCCAATCTCTGCACACCAACTCGCGGGATGAGGCGCTCGCCCTGCCCACCGAGGAATCCGTCCGCCTGGCCCTGCGCACGCAGCAGATCATCGCCCACGAAACCGGCGTCGTCTCCACGGCCGATCCGCTCGGCGGCAGCCGGGACATCGAAGACCGGACCGATCGCATCGAGCAGGGGGCCGAAGCCTACATCGAGAAGATCGATGCGCTCGGCGGCGCCGTGGCCGCCATCGAGTCCGGCTTCATCCAGACAGAGATTCAAAACTCCGCCTATGAGCTCCAGCGCCAGGTGGAATCCGCGAAACGCGTGGTGGTGGGAGTCAACCGCTTCCAGGCCGACCGGCTCCAGGCTGTTCCTACCTTCCGCCTCGATCCGTCCCTTGAGCGCGAGCAGGTGGAGCGCCTCGGCGCCCTGCGCGCCGCGCGCGACAACCCGCCCGTTAGCGCCGCCCTCGATCGACTCGAGCGCGCCGCCGCCTCCGGCGAGAACCTGATGCCCTTTATCCTCCAAGCCGCCGACCTCTACGCCACCCTCGGCGAGATTTCCGACCGCCTCCGCCGCGTCTTCGGAGAGTATCGTGAGTAAAATAGACGAGGGCCATCCCCTACCGAACCGCGACCGTGAGGGAGCGGTCCTGTCACAATAGGAGCAACCTGCCATGGTTCGCGAACTCGCTATCACGTCACCGGACGGGACCACCACCAAAACTCGCCTCGACGGCCAGAGCCTCTCGCTCGGCCGCTCCAGCGCCAACGAACTCTGCTTTCCCGATGACGTCGGCCTCTCGCGCCAGCACATGACCGTCGAACGCGACGGCGATAACTGGATCCTCCGCGACCTAGGCAGCAAGAACGGCACCTTTCTCAACGGGGCCCGCGTTTCCGGCACCGTGCGTCTGTCGCCCGGCGACCGCATCGTCGCCAGCCGCGTCGTTCTGGTGTTCGACCCCGCCGAGGTCGACGCCAACAAGACCGTTATGTTCGAGGGCACCGTGCTTGCCCGCCCTTCCGAGCAGACCGTCAGCACCACGCTCGAGCACCTGCTACAGGGCGAGAGCAAGGACAAGTCTCCGTTTGCACCCCAGTGGGGCAGCGCCATCACCGCCCTGCTCCGCGCCGGACGCGAACTCGCCGCCCGCCGCCCTCTGCCCGAACTGTTCACCGTGATCCTCGATCTGGCCACCGAGGCTGTCAGCGCCCGTCGCGGTGTCCTCATGACCCTCGAAAAGGGACAACTGGTCGCGCAGGCATCCAAAGGCGAGGGCTTCCGCATCAGCACCGCCGTCCGCGACCGCGTCCTCGACGCCAAGACCTCCGTCATGGTCCGCGACGTATCCATGGATGAGGCCCTCCGCCAGCGCCTCAGCATCGTCGAGCACAGCGTGCGCGCCCTGATGGCGGTGCCTCTGCAGACCGACAACCAGGTCATCGGACTCATCTACGTCGATTCGCCGCAGTTTCCCCGCGAGTTCACCAGCGACGATCTGAACCTGCTCACCGTTATGGCCAACGTGGCCGCCATCCGCATCGAGCGCGACCGCCTCGCCGAAGTCGAACAGGCCGAAAAGCTCATGGCCAGCGAACTGGAACAGGCCGCCGAGATCCAGCGCCAGTTTCTGCCTTCCGTCGCGCCCGTGCTCGCCGGGCTCGAACTCGCCGGATACAACGCCGCCTGCCGCACCGTCGGTGGCGACTACTACGATTTCCTGCCCTACCCCGACAATCGCGTCGGTGTCGTAATCGGCGATGTGGCCGGCAAAGGCATGCCCGCGGCGCTCATGATGACCAGCCTTCAAGCCAAGGTCCAGGCCCTCGCCGAGACGCCGGGCGATCCGGGCGCCATCGTCGGGCGCCTGAATCGCAGCCTGATCGGCACCTGCCCCGCCAACCGCTTCATCACTTTCTTTTACGCCATCATCGATGCCTCGGGCGGCGACATCTCCTTCTGCAACGCCGGCCACAACCCGCCTTTCCTGGTTCGCGCCGGCGGTGGGATCGAACGCCTTGAGGGCGGCGGGCCCGTTCTCGGGATCCTGCCCGCCATGGTTTACCAGCGCCAGCAGTGCCACATGGAACCCGGAGACCTGCTGGTGCTCTATAGCGACGGCGTGACCGAGGCCGCCAACCTCGAGGGCGAAGAGTTTGAAGACCGTTTGCCCGAGCTCGCCGCTCGGCTCCGCGACCGCAGCGCTCCCGAAGTGGTGCAAGCGATTCACGAAGCCGTCAAAGAGTGGATCGCCGGACAGCCCCCCGCCGACGACGTCACCGTCGTCGTCGCCCGCCGCGCAGAGTGATACCTACAAGGCCGCCAAATCGGCCACGAGAGCGTCGCGCTTGAAGCCGCACGGGGAGTTCCCGTTCGCATCGATCCACTCGGGCGTGAATACCACATAGCTCTCGTCGCAGTAGGCATCGCGGAATCCGGCATCGACCGGCATCTTCGCGCCCCAGGTGATCACCTCGAGCGCCCCGCCCTTGTCGTAAGGGCTCTCCACGCAGTGGCCGCCCCAACTCCCCGGCGCCGTCCGGCCGTGCAGCTTGCCCGTGGGCGCCTTCCAGGCGGAAGCCCCGTCAACCGACGCGGGAAGCGCGTAGCCGTCGAGCGTGCCGCCGAACAGCCACATCGCCGACGCCAGTTGCGCCGGATCGTGCAGCCTCACGGCGGCAAACGCCGCGATCTTGTGTGTCACTCCGCCGAAAGTGAGCCCCTGCTGGCGCCAGTAGTTGAGGGCGTCCAGCAGATTGCAGCCGCCGTCGGTGGCCGCGTCTCCCTCTACATACCCGCCGATGGCGGCGTAGGCCGCGATCACCTCCCCGTCCGACGGCACCGCGACCGGCAGGCCCGCCGCCGCGCGCTGCTGCATCGCCAGGTGCATCATGCCCGCGATCACGCAGCAGCCCAGCTTGTCGTTCGCCAGCATCCCATACTCGGGCACCTTGCCCGTCCAATCGACGAGCGGCGGAGCCTTGGGAAGCGACTCGATGTAGCGGCTCAGCTTGAATGTGCGGCAGTCGTACCGCGGGGGCTGTTTTCCGAGCTTCATGTGCCGCCTACCTTCGCGCGGCCAGGGCGCTGTCTACCGCCGCGAGCGCCGCCAGGTCTTTCGCTTTCAGCCCGGCAATCCGTTTCTGGTCGGAGCGCCCGAAGTGTATGCTCGCTCCGGCCGCCGGGCGCGACGCCGCCATCAATGACGATTTCATCCCGTATGTCGTCAAGACGTTTTGAAGGTCGCCAGCCAGTGCCCCGACCACGGTGGCGATCGAGGCAGGGAGACCTTGGAGGTAGGGCTCGGCGGCCACCACGCTCGCCAGGTCCGCCGTGATGCCGGCAGATATCTCCGCCGTCGTGCCACCTACCGACAGGCGGTTGGATACGCTCCCCAGAGCCTTCACCGCCGCTTGAATCCACGTCAGAATCTGCGCCGTCTGGGCCGCGGACAAACCGGCCGCTCCGGCCACGATCGGAATCGCCACCTGCGCCGCGCTCAAGGCGATGTCCATGTCGCTGATCACTTGCGATTGCGTGCAGCCCACCATCGCGAGACACACGCCAATCACCAAAACTACAGCCAATCTCCGATTCCACATACTTGTTCTCCTCCGCACAACCAATCCCACGGAAGTTCCCGGCCAGCCCCCAGCCGGAAGCGCGATCTCGCTGAGATCACGCCAGATATAGATTTGCGTCACGCGTGAACCGCAAGGCCGGCGACAGCCCGTCACGCCCAGGGCGGCCTTGACACTCTCGGGGTGAGAGTGCTAATACTAAGTAACGGGTGCCGGCATCCAAAGCCGGGTCCTTTTCCGACACTCGAATTAACCACACCAGCAACTGGAGGATTGATATGAATATTCGGCCGCTCTACGATCGCATCGTCGTGAGGCGTCTCGAGGACAAAGAGACCATCCAAGGCGGAATCATCATTCCGGATTCGGCCAAGGAAAAGCCCCAGGAGGGCGAAGTTATCGCCGTCGGGCAAGGCAAGCGCCTGGACAGCGGCAAGGTCGTTCCGCTCGACGTGAAGCCCGGCGACCGGATTCTGTTCGGCAAATACTCCGGCAGCGAGATCAAGCTGGATGGAGAAGAGTACCAGATTATGCGCGAAGACGAGGTCCTCGGAATCCTCGAAGGCGCGGCACAAAAGGCGAAAGCCTAATCGTTTTCAGGAGGATTATTCATGGCTGCGAAACAGATCGTATACAGTGAGAACTCCCGGCAGGCCATTCTGCGCGGTGTCAATCAACTCGCCGACGCGGTGAAGGTCACCCTCGGCCCCAAAGGCCGCAACGTCGTTCTGGAGAAGAAGTTCGGCGGCCCCACCATCACCAAGGACGGCGTCACCGTCGCCAAGGAAATCGAGCTGAAGGATCCGCTCGAGAACATGGGCGCGCAGATGGTTCGCGAAGTCGCCTCCAAGACCTCCGACGTCGCCGGCGATGGCACCACCACCGCCACCATCCTGGCCCAGTCCATTTTCCGCGAGGGCGTGAAGTCGGTCGCCGCGGGCGCCAACCCCATGGCCCTCAAGCGCGGCATCGAGAAGGCCGTCGCCGTGGTCACCGAAGAGGTGAAGAAGCTCTCCAAGCCCGTCACCACCGAGGATAAGATCGCGCAGGTCGGCACCATCTCCGCTAACGGCGACACCACCATCGGCGACACCATCGCGCAGGCGATGAAGAAGGTCGGCAAGGACGGCGTCATCACCGTGGAAGAGTCCAAGACCATGTCCACCGAACTGGACACCGTCGAAGGCATGCAGTTCGATCGTGGCTACCTTTCGCCCTATTTCATTACCGATCCCGAGCGCATGGAAGCCGTCATCGAGGATCCCTACATCCTGATCCATGAGAAGAAGATCAGCAACATGAAGGACCTGCTGCCCCTGCTCGAGCAGATCGCACGCTCCGGCAAGCCGCTGCTGGTCATCGCCGAGGAAGTCGAAGGCGAAGCGCTGGCAACCCTGGTGGTCAACAAGCTGCGCGGCACCCTGAATGCCTGCGCCGTGAAGGCCCCCGGCTTCGGCGACCGCCGCAAGTCCATGATGGAAGACATCGCCGTCCTCACCGGCGGCAAGGCCATTATGGAAGAGACCGGCATTAAGCTCGAAGGCGTCCGCCTGGAAGATCTGGGCCGCGCCAAGCGCGTCACCGTCGACAAGGACAACACCACCATCGTGGACGGCGCCGGCAGCCCCAAGGCCATCGAGGGCCGCATCAAGCAGTTGCGCGCCCAGATCGACGAGACCACTTCGGATTACGACCGCGAGAAACTGCAAGAGCGGCTGGCCAAGCTGGCCGGCGGCGTTGCCGTGATCAAGGTCGGCGCAGCCACCGAGACCGAGATGAAGGAGAAGAAGGCCCGCGTCGAGGATGCTCTGCATGCCACGCGCGCCGCGGTTGAGGAAGGCATCGTTCCGGGCGGCGGCGTCGCGCTGCTCAGGGCCGGCCGGGCACTGGCCACCTTCAAGCTCGTGGGCGACGAGCAGATCGGCGTCGACATCGTGCGCAAGGCTTGCGAAGAGCCCCTGCGCCAGATCGTCGGCAATGCCGGCCTCGAAGGCGCCATCATCGCCGAGAAGGTTCGCAACAACGAGAACCCCAACTTCGGCTACAACGCCCAGACCGACGAGTATGAGGATCTAGTGGCGTCCGGCGTGATCGACCCGACCAAGGTCACCCGCACGGCGCTCCAGAACGCGGCCTCCATCGCCGCGCTCATGCTCACCACAGAAGCCCTCATCGCCGAGATCCCCGAGAAGAAGTCGGCATCTCCCATGCCCGGCGGCCACGGCGGACCCGAGATGGACTACTAGGAAGCAGCCAGTTTTCAGTTCTCAGCCGCCTCGCTTCGCGCGGGGCGGCTTTTTTATTTCATGACCGAGCCGCGACCGTCAGGAAGCGGAGCGCCGTTAAGCTCCCGATTGTCCGCTCGCTCACGCTCGCGGTTCGGTATCCTACTCCACCGCGACCGTCAGGAAGCGGAGCGCAGGCTGGCGATGTCGATCACGAAGCGGTACCGGACGTCGCTCTTCACAACCCGCTCGTACGCCTCGTTTACCTTCTGAATCGGAATCGTTTCGATGTCGGACACGATGCCATGCACCCCACAGAAATCCAGCATCTCCTGCGTCTCCCGAATCCCGCCGATCATCGAGCCGGCCAGGCTCCGCCGCCGCGAGACCAACGGATAGGCGCCAAGTGGAATCTGCTTCTCGGGAATGCCGAGGATCACCATCGATCCGTCTACCCTGACCAGGTTAAGGTACTCGTTCCAATCCATCTCGGCCGACACCGTGTTGATGATGAGATCGAAATGGCTCTGCAGGGTCTTGAAGGTCGCCGGGTCGGAGGTCGCATAGAAGTGGTCCGCGCCCAGCCGCTTCGCATCCTCACACTTGCGCATCGAGTGGCTGAGCACCGTGACGTCGGCTCCCAGCGCGTGCGCCAGCTTGACGCCCATGTGGCCGAGCCCGCCCAGCCCGATGATCGCCACCTTCGTGCCGGCCCCCGCGTGCCAATGCATCAGCGGAGAGTATAGGGTGATGCCGGCGCATAGCAGCGGCGCGCACGCATCCAGGGGCAGGTTGTCCGGCAAGCGCAGAACGAAGTCTTCGTCAACTACGATCCTTTCGGAATAGCCGCCCATGGTCGGCGTGCCGTCGTGTTCCCGCGAGTTGTAGGTGAACACCGTGGCCGGACAGTACTGCTCGACGCCCTCGCGGCATTCGGGGCAAGTGCGGCACGAGTCCACGAAACAACCGACCCCCACCTTGTCGCCGACTTTGTATTTGGTCACCGCGCTGCCGACCGCCGCCACCGTTCCGGCGATTTCGTGGCCGGGGACCATGGGGAAGATCGAGCCGCCCCACTCGTCCCGGACCTGGTGTATGTCGGAGTGGCAGATGCCGCAGTAGCGTATATCGATCAGGACATCGCGGTCGCGCGGATCGCGCCGCTCGAATGAGTGCGGCCCCAGCGACGCCTTGGCCGCTTGAGCCGCGTAACCTTTGGTTTTGAGCATGCGCTCAGGTTATCATCCTGGCAGGTCGAACAGGCCGCGGCTACTGCGCGCGGCTCTTCTCGCGGATCGCCTCCACCTCTTCGGCCGGGATGTGCAGGAACTCCAGAAACTCCTGGTGCTCCTCCGGCGCGTTGCGCTCGAACTCGGCGTGGAAACGGCGCATGTCGTCCTCGGTCAGGCCCGAGGCGCGCATGATGGATACCAACTTGTCTTTCGTGATCACTTTAGTCCTCCAGAGAGATTGGCTGCTTTTGAGCAGACTGAGGATGGCCCGTTGATGGTCTCGCAGCGCCTCGATCTCGGCGTTCAACTCGACGAGCCGCCGTCTCAGAACCGAGGACGCGTCGGTTTCCGGACGGTCCAGAATCCGGCGTATGTCGTCGAGCTTCAGACCGGCGTCGCGGTAAGCGCAGATCTGCTGTAGCCTCCGCAGATCCTTGTCGCCATACCTGCGGTAATTGGCGGCGGACCTGACGGCGGGTTTCAGCAGCCCGACGGACTCGTAATAGAGCAGTGTGCTGCGGCTGAGCCCGCAGCTTCTGGCGAGTTTGGAAACGGTAAGCATTCCTCAGCTCTCACTCTGAACTATGAAGCGATAGACAGGTCAAGCTCAATTCTGCCACCGATTGGTCGATACGGACGAATAGATGACATTGGGAGCGGTGGGGACGTCCGTCAGCGCGCCGGCCCCCGCCCGCGCATCCCCCAAGGGCCCCAAGTCCGACGCCGAACTCGCCATCATCGCCCAACTCACCGTCACCGACCGCCACGTCCGCTCCCACGAACAGGCGCACCTCGCGGCAGCCGGACCCTACGCCACCGGCGGCCCGACGTACACCTATCAGCAAGGCCCTGACGGCAAGCTCTACGCGGTCGGCGGCGAGGTCTCGCTAGACGATTCTCCGGTGTCCGGCGATCCCGGGGCCACCGTAGAAAAGGAGAAGACCGTCATTGCGGCCGCCAACGCTCCGGCCGACCCCTCGTCCCAGGACCGCGCCGTCGCCGCCGCAGCCGCCATGATGGAAGAAACCGCCGAGCAGCAACTGCGCCAGCAGCAAGATCAGCACGCCTCCGCCAATCGCGGGCAGGTCGCCGCCGCCTACAACCCGCCACAGGACGGGGTCGGACAGGTCCTCGAGCGCTACTTCTGATCCGGATCGGCTCCGGCCGGCGCAGTCTGTGGCCAGAAGCCCAGCGCCTGTTTCAGCCGGCTGCCGGTGATCTTCATGCTGGCCATGTAAATCACCTGGAATTGCAGGTAGTACCCGGTATTGCGCACCTGGTAGAAGTTGCCCGGAGTCTGCCGTTCCAGCTCGATGTCCGCTTTCCAGTTCTTGTTGTGGATGTAGTCGACGCGCGTCTGGATATTGTCGCCGCGGTCTAGGCCAGTGGCGAACATCTTCGTGCTGCCGGCGTACGGCTGGAATGCGCCCATGTGGTAGTACGTGACCCGGCCGGTAACCTTCTTAAACGGTGTGATGCCGGCCTCGGCCTGCCACATATTCAGGTTGGTCCAGTAGGCCACGCCCTTCTCCGGCACCTGGCTGTAGATGTAGAGCTCGCTCCATTTCGGCCAGCGGGAGTAGAGTGGATCCCACCCTTCAACCCGGTTCTTCGAATTCGGGTTGTCGCCGGACAGGCCCCACCATCCGCCTAGAACGTAGGGCTTCCAGCGGGACGCGAACTGCCTTTTCACGTAACCATAGCCGCCCCAGCCACGCACCACGATGTCGGGGTGCTCAGCTCCCCACTGGCCGGCAAACTCGGTTGTCGCGGTCCAACCCGGAGCGAGTTGGATCACCGCGCGGCCACCCGCCGTGCTGATATGTTTGTCGGGCTGGAACGCCGGGTTCGTCGGCGCCCGATAGTCATGCACTTCCTTGGTATACAGATAGTAAGATTCGAACCCCACCCGCTTGTGGTTGTTATCGGTGTAGTATGCACCCAGCGAGCTTTCGTCATACTCCTGCAGCAGCCTGTGCTGATCGTGGATCCGCGGCAGAAAGCGATCATACTTAGGATTCATGATCCCGATAAGTTCTATCTTCGACTTCTTGCGCGAGTAAGCCAGATCCACGGCGTTGTCGTAAATGGCGCGGGAACCGTCGCCCGGATTGCCCTCCATCAAGACAAAGCCCTCACCCCGCATCAGGTTCTGCCGGCCAACGCGTAGCGACAGACCCTTGACGAAAAGCTTCTTAATGTCGATATAAGCGCTTTCGAAGAACACCTCGTCGAAGTGGTTGTTAGGCTGCCCCAGCTTTTGGTTAGTCTCCTGATCGGCTCCCACGAAGAAGCTCACGTTCGAGGTGACCGGCACGCTGACCCAGCCGCGCGTGCGATAGCGCATCTGCTCGCGCTCGTCGTTGGACTTATCGCTGTAGTCCGTGATGTTATTCCAGTCCTCGTTGCGCACCCGCTGTTCGAAGCCGAACTCGAACGTGGGAGCGGCTTCCGTTGCGGGCGGCGGAGGTTGCTGGGCTTTCGCCACGGGCAAGGCCAGCACATACAGAAGACTCAGCAACAGGGGGGTTCGCATGGGTTACCTTCTACTTACCTGCGTGCTGGCCGGGTAGGTCCGGCACGGCAGAAGAGGGCGTTACAGGCCGGTAGGCTCGAAACGCTTTCAAAAAGTATACACTACGGCGTTTGATTCGCGACAGCTTTCGGCGATAAAATCATCTGTTAGTCTCGCTTCGGCACTTTTCCGCTTGCATCCGCCGGGCTGTCGTGGGAGAGTGTCATCCTGGTGTGTGCCATGAGCTGTTGCCAGATGAGTAAACGCCAATGAACCTGTCGGACCGCATGTTGCTGAGTGGAGATGAGGCGGTCGCGCTGGCCGCGCGCGATGCCGGCGTTGCGCTGGGAACGGGCTACCCGGGCACTCCCTCCACCGAGATCCTCGAGGCCTTCGCTGAGCTGGGTGGCCACGCCCAGTGGTCGCCGAACGAAAAGGTGGCGCTCGAAGTCGCCCTCGGCGCATCTTTTGGCAGCGCCCGGACGCTGGTGACCATGAAGCACGTCGGCGTCAACGTTGCGGCCGATCCGCTCTTCACGGCGGCCTACACGGGCGTAGCCGCCGCGCTGGTCCTGGTTTCCGCCGACGACCCCGGCATGGCCTCCAGCCAGAACGAGCAGGACAACCGGCACTATGCCGTGGCCGCCGGAATCCCCATGCTCGAGCCGGCCGATTCCCAGGAGGCCTACGAGTTCACGCTCAAGGCCATCGAGATCTCCGAGCGCTGGAAACTGCCCGTCCTGCTGCGCATGACCACGCGCGTTTGTCACTCCAAGACCATCGTCGAGCCCCGGCCGGAGCTGGCCACCACCCCGCCCGCCATCGGATACTCCCGCCACGCCGACCTGCGGGTCATGATTCCCTCGAACGCCCGGCCCGCCCACCGCCGCCTGCGCGCGAAGCTCGCCAAAATCGCGGAGTGGAACGAAGCTTCCGGGCCCAACCGGATGATCGAGGGCGACCGTTCGCTCGGCATCATTTCCTCCGGCGTGGCATCGGTGCATGCGCGCGAGGCGGCGCCCGGCGCGGCCATGCTCAAGCTGGGCATGACCTATCCCCTGCCCCTTGAAGCCATCCGCGCCTTCGCCCGCTCGGTGGAGCGCTGCGTCGTCATCGAAGAAGGCGACCCGTGGCTAGTTGACGCGGTTCGCGCCGCCGGCGCGTGCGTCGAGGGCAAGCCCGAAATGTACCGCTTCGGCGAGCTCAACGTCGAGCGCGTGCGCCGCATCCTGGCCGCCGACGTCTCGCCCGAACCCGTGGCGCCGTCCGGAAAGCCGCCCGAGCTCTGCCCCGGCTGCCCGCACCGCTCCGTTTTTCAGGCGCTGCGCAAGCTGGAGTGCATCGTTTCGGGCGACATCGGCTGCTACTCGCTGGGCGCTCTGCCGCCTTTCGAGGCGATGGACGCGGTGGTGTGCATGGGCGCGAGCATTGGCATGGGGCTGGGGCTGCGCCACGTCCTCGCACCCGCCCAGGCCCGCCGCGTGGTGAGCGTGATCGGCGATGGCACCTTCGTGCACAGCGGCATCACCGGCCTGGTTGAGATGATCTACAAACCGCCGCCGGATGGCCACCTGCTCATCATCCTCGACAACGGAACCACCGCCATGACGGGCATGCAGGAGCACCCCGGCACCGGCCGCACGCTCGATCACCAGCGCACCGGCAAGGTGGTGTTCGAGGACCTGGCGCGCGCGCTCGGCGTCAAACAGGTTCACGTGATGGACCCCACACTCAACCAGCAGGCCTTTGAGAACCTGGTCACCGAGTGCCTCGAAAGCCGCGAGCTGGCGGTGATTGTCGCGCGCCGTACGTGTCTGCTGGCCACCGGAAAGATCAAGCAGATGGAGAAGTGCCTTGAACCGCAGGATGCCCCAACAAACTGACCCCGTGACCAACGTTGTCTTCGCCGGACTGGGAGGGCAAGGAGTCCTCAAGGCGTCCGACATCGCCGCCGAGGCTGCCTTCCGCGCCGGCTTCGACGTAAAGAAGAGCGAGCTGCACGGCATGAGCCAGCGCGGCGGCTCGGTCTCGAGCGACGTCCGCTTCGGCCAGCACGTCGAGAGCCCCATGGTGCCGCCGGGCGGGGCCGACTTCCTGGTGGTCATCGCCCCGGACCAGCTTGACGTGAACCGCTGGCAGTTGCGCAACGGCGGCGTCCTCATCGCGCCCTCCATGATCGACGCGCGCGCGCTCACCAACAAGAAGGCTCTCAACGTGGCCCTGCTCGGCATGCTGAGCGCCCTCGCCGGGATAGCCGAGGAGCACTGGATCGCGGCCATCCGCTCCAACCTGCCCGACAAATTGCACGAGGCCAATTTCGCCGCATTCGAACTGGGGCGCCAGGCCGCCCGCAGGGAGTTCAATCCATGATCGAGACCATCGAAGACGTAGCCGTCGGATACCATCCCGCCAGCGCGCCGGACTACATTCCCGCACCGCGCATGCACGAGCTGCAGTTGGCGCGTCTCAAGACCGTCGTTCAACGCGCCTGGGATCGCGTGGCGCTGTTCCGCAGCCGGATGGAGGAGCGCGGCATCACGCCCGCGAGCATCCGGACCCTCGATGACATCGCCCGCCTGCCGTTCACGGTGAAGACGGACCTTCGCGACACCTATCCCTTCGGCCTCTTTGCCAGCCCGATGAGCGAAGTGGTGCGCCTGCACGTCTCGAGCGGCACCACCGGCAAACCCATCGTGGTCGCCTACAACAAGGAAGACCTCGATGTGTGGACCGCCGTGATGGTCCGCAGTTTCGCCGCCTGCGGCTTGACCCACGGCGATATTCTCCAGAACGCATACGGCTACGGCCTGTTCACCGGCGGCCTGGGCGCGCACTACGGCGGCGAGGCTTTGGGAGCCACCGTGATCCCCATCTCCGGCGGCAACACCGACCGCCAGATCATGATCATGCGCGATTTCAACGTCACCGCCATCTGCTGCACCCCCAGCTACTTCATCCACCTCATCGATCGCGCCCGTGAACTTGGCGTGGACCTGAAGCAATTACCCCTGCGCGTCGGCGTTTTCGGCGCCGAGCCCTGGACCGATTCCATGCGCCGCCACATCGAGGCGGACTCAGGCATCCAGGCTTTCGACATCTACGGCCTCTCGGAAATCATCGGCCCCGGCGTGGCCATCGAGTGCCCGCACCACGCCGGCCTGCACATCTTCGAAGACTACTTCTATCCCGAAATCGTCGATCCCGACACCGGCCAGGTGCTGCCGGATGGCGTCGAGGGCGAACTGGTACTGACCACGCTCGCCAAGCTCGCCATGCCTATGATCCGGTACCGGACCCGCGACATCACCGCGCTCATCCCGGGAACCTGCGCCTGCGGTCGAACGCTGCGGCGGATGCACCGCATCGGCCGGCGCTCCGACGACATGTTCATCATTCGCGGCATCAACGTATTCCCCTCCCAGGTGGAAGCGGCGCTGCTGGCCGTCGAAGGCACGCTGCCGCATTACCACATCATCCTCTCGCGCGATAAGGGCCTGGACGAAATGGAAGTGCAGGTCGAGGTCACCCCCGAAGTCTTCAGCGACAAGGTCGGCGCCATGGAGGACCTCAGCCGGAAGCTCGCCCTCACCCTCGACCGCACTCTCGGCGTGCGCGTCGCCGTGCGCCTGGTCAAGCCGCACACCATCCCGCGCAGCGAGGGCAAAGCCAAGCGCGTCACCGACAGCAGAAACCTGGACCAGTGAGCCATGAAAATCCACCAGATCTCGTTATTCCTGGAGAACCAGCCCGGCCAGCTCATCGAGCCGTGCCGCATCCTGTCCCGCGCCGGAATCGACATCCGCACGCTGACCCTGGCCGATACCCAGCTCTTCGGTATCCTGCGCCTGATCGTTTCGGACTGGCAGGCGGGCGCCCAGGCGCTGCGCGAGGCCGGCTACGTGATCAACCTGACCGAAGTGGTGGCCGTCGAAGTTCCCGACCATCCCGGCGGTCTCGCCGAGTTGCTGGCCCTTCTCGATGGCAGCCGTGTCAACATTGAGTACATGTACGCCTTCACCTTCGGACGCGAGCAGAAGGCCGTGCTCATCTTCCGGTTTGACGAGCCCGACCGCGCCATCGAACTGCTCCGGGGTTCCGGGATCAACGTCATCGACCCCGTCGAAGTCTACACCCGGATCGAGAAATGAGCGTCTCGAGAAAGATCGCCGGCCAGCTCGAGCAAGCTTCCTGGATCCGCCGCATGTTTGAGGAAGGGACGCGGCTCAAAGCCCAAAGGGGCGCCGACCGCGTCTTCGATTTCACGCTCGGCAACCCCGAGGTAGAGCCCCCGGCCGGCGTCCTCGAGACCCTGCGCGAAGTGGTTGCGGAAAACCGGCCGCACATGCACGGCTATATGCCGAACGCAGGCTTTCCGGAAGTCCGCGAGGCGATCGCCCAGCGCATGGCCGCGCGAACCGGCCTCCCCTACAAGCCGCAGCACATCCTCATGACGGTGGGCTCGGCGGGCGCCATGAACGTCGCCCTCAAGGCGATCCTCGATCCCGGCGACGAGGTCATCGTTCTGGTTCCGTTTTTCCCCGAGTATCGGTTCTATATCGAGAACCATGGCGGCAAGATGGTTTCGGTCGAGACCGACCAGAACTTCCAGCCCGACGTGAACCGCATCGCCGCGGCCATCACGCGGCGGACCAAGGCGATCATCGTCAACTCGCCCAACAACCCCACCGGGGCGCTCTATCCTGCGGAAGTGCTGCGCGATCTCGGCGCGCTGCTTGAACAGAACCCGCGGATCCTGGTGCTGAGCGACGAGCCGTACCGGTCCCTGGTCTTCGACGGCGGGACTGCGCCCGAGGTGCCGCCGCTGGTCCGGCGCACGCTGGTGGCCGACTCCTGGTCGAAGGCGCTCGCCATCCCGGGTGAGCGCATCGGCTGCCTCGCCATTTCTCCCCAGATCGAGGACGGGGCCGCATTGTTCGATGCCGCGACCTTCGCCAACCGCGTGCTCGGCTTCGTCAACGCGCCCGCTCTCTGGCAATGGGTGATCGCCCGCGCACCGGAAACCACCGTCGATGTCAGCCTCTATCAAGCCAAGCGCGACCTGCTCTGCGATGCGCTCCAGCGCATGGGCTATGAGGTGTCGAAACCTGCCGGCGCCTTCTACGCCTTCCCCAAGACACCCATCGCCGACGACGTGAAGTTCATCCGCCTCCTGCTCACCGAAGGAATCCTCGCCGTCCCCGGCTCCGGCTTCGGCCGCGCCGGGCACATCCGCCTGTCCCTCACCGTGCCGCGCGAGATGATTCAGGCCAGCCTGCCGGGATTCGAGCGCGCACTGGCCGCCGCGCGCTAGGGCGTCCACTCGCTCACGCTCGTGGTTCGGTCTGGGCGCCTTTACCGAACCGCGACTGTCAGGGAGCGGACCACGTCCCCCCCTGGTCTGGATTCGCCCCGCCAATTCGTTGGCTTTTGTTTCATTATGGTGTACTCTGTACGAGGTGACGCCTATCTCAGGGGCTGGTCCTCGCAGGACCAGGGCGTCGTCGGCGTAAGACACACAGAGGGGTGGACATGTCTTCATCGCCGCCGCAGAGTGGGGGATTCCGCCAGTCGCCGAGCCTCGTTTCCCATGCCGCTTCGATCCTGGAATCCGTCCTTCTCAGCCTCAGCGACGGCGTCATCGTGGCCGATCGGGAGGGCCGGTTCGTTCTCGTCAACCCGGCCGCCGCGCGGTTGCTGAAAGCTTTTCCGGAAGACGTCCCGCCCTCGGAGTTTAGCGCCCGCTACGGCCTCTACAAGGCCGACAAAACCACGCCGTTTCCCACCGAGGAGCTGCCCCTGATCCGCGCCATCCGCGGCGAGCAGGTGCGGGACGTCGAAATGTTCGTTCGCCCCGGCCAATCGGAGGGCATCTGGGTGAGTGCCTCGGCCACGCCCCTGAGGGACCAGGCCAGCGGCCTCGAGGGCGGGGTGGTCGTCTTCCGCGACATCACCGCTCTGAAGCGCAACGAGGAAGCCCTGCGGCGCGAGCGCGACTGGGCCGCGGCTGTGGTGGACACCGTGGCCAGCCTGGTGATCGTGCTCGACCATCGCGGGCGCATTGTCAGCTTCAATCGTGCCTGTGAACAAGCCGCCGGCCGCACCCTCCAGGAAGTGCGGGGGCGGTTCTTCTGGGACGTCGTGCTGCCCCCCGAAGAGGTCGCCGCCGGGAAGGCCGCGTTCGACGGCCTGCGGGCTGAGCAGTTTCCCAACCGCTTCGAGAACCACTGGGTTTCGAGCGACGGTAGCGGCCACTCGATCGCCTGGGAGAACACCGCACTGATATCGAGCGACGGCAGCGTCGAGTTCATCATCGGAACGGGCACCGACCTCACCGGCCGGCGGCATACCGAAGACGAACTGCGCCGCGCCAATCACATGCTTCGTATCGTCATCGACACGAGCCCCCTGGCCATCGTCACCATGGACTTCGATGGCAACGTGAGGAGCTGGAACCGGGCCGCCGAGCGCATGTTCGGGTGGCTCGAACAGGAGATCCTGGGCAAACCCTTCCCCATCGTGCCTGAAGAGGACGAGGCCTTTTTCCGCGACAACCTGGATCGCCTCCACCGCGCCGAGACCATTGCCGGCATCGAGCGCCAGCGCCGCCGCAAGGATGGCACCTCCATCGACGTGGCCCTCTGGAACGCTCCGCAACTGGACGCCGAGGGCAACGTGATCGGCGGCGTCTCGGTGATCGCCGACATGACCGACCGCAAGCGCCTGGAGGAACAATTCCGGCATTCCCAGAAGATGGAGGCCGTGGGGCGGTTGGCCGGGGGCGTGGCCCACGATTTCAATAATCTCCTCACCGTCATCGGCGGCTACACCCAGATGCTTCTCGAGGCCATGCAGCCGGAGGACCCGCTGCGTCCCTCGCTGGAGGAGATCGACCGTGCCACCGCCAGCGCCACCGCCCTCACCCAACAACTGCTCGCCTTCAGCCGCCGGCAGATTGTGTCGCCGCGGGTAGTCGATCTGGGCGAACTCGTCGCAGGTCTCGACAGAATGCTCCACCGCCTCATCGGCGAGGATATCGAGCTGGTGGCGATCCACCCACCGCAGCTTCCCAACGTGAAGGTGGATGCCGGCCAGATCGAGCAGGTTGTGATGAACCTGGTGGTCAACGCGCGCGATGCCATGCCTCGCGGAGGAACGATCACCATCGAGACCGCGATGTTGGACCTCGAGGAGCGCAGCCCGGACGGAGTCGGCCCCGGCCACTACGTCGTCCTCTCGGTAGCGGACACCGGCCGCGGAATGACGGAGGAGACCAAGCGCCAGATCTTCGAGCCGTTCTTCACCACCAAGGGCCGGGGCAAAGGAACCGGACTCGGGCTCAGCACGGTGTACGGCATCGTGAAGCAGAGCGGCGGCGAAGTCACGGTCGCCTCCGCACCGGGGGAGGGCAGCACGTTCCGGGTGTTCCTGCCGGCCGTCGCTCGCGCCGCGGCCGCCGGCGTGAACGGCGCTCCCCCTCCGGAGCGCAAGCGAGGCACGGAAACCGTGCTGCTGGCGGAGGACGAGGCCGGTTTGCGGAAACTCATCGCGGGCATCCTGGAAAGCCGCGGCTACTCGGTGTTGCTGGCCGCTGACGCCCGCGAGGCGCTCGATTGGTGCGAGCGCCACCCCGGCCCCATCCATCTCTTCCTGGCCGATGTCGTCATGCCCGGCATGAGCGGGCAGGACCTGGCGGCGCTGGTCACGCGCCTACGGCCCCGCCTCAAAGTCCTCTACATGTCCGGCTACTCGGAGCACGCCAGCCTCGACGACGGCGTGCTCGAGAGCGGCGCCGCCTTCCTGCCCAAGCCCTTTTCGCCTGAAATCCTGCTGACGAAGGTCCGGGAGGTTCTGGATCGCGAGTGACGCTCAACGAACGTAGCCCGGCAGCGCCGGTTCGTACACCGCGATCCACTGGCCGCGTTCGGACCATCGCACCACCAGCCGCAGGCCCAGCAGCCGCTCCAGATCGGCAGGCGCGATCTGCGGCTGGAATCCGTAGAACTTGTGCATTAACGGCGCTACCAGCGGCAGGCGCCGCAGGTCCCATCCTGCGTCCCATTCGCGCGAGAAGAGCACGAAGGGCCCCAGCGACGCGCGATCGAGCGGCTGTAAATCGCCGGTCCGGAATCCCGGCACCTCCTGGACCGCCATCCGCCGCTTGACGTACCCGTTGGCGGGCCGCCTGAGCTCGATCGAGAGCGGCCACGCCGTCGTGATCCTCTCGCCGGGATAGCTACGCTCCACGAAATCCGCCGCCTGCTGATGCAGCCTGACGAAGTCCACCATCGCCAGGTTGTTCTCGTACGGATAGGGATAGGGCGGGTTCCAGAAAAGGCACAGCAGCAGACCCGCCACCAGCGCGAACTGCCCGATGCGCGTGGCGAGCGATGGCCGCCCCGCCCAGGCCACCGCAAACGCGATGTACATCAACGGCAGCACCGGCAGCAGGTAGCGTTCCAGGGTCGCGCCGCCCAGCACGGTGACCGCGAGCGTCTGCGCCACGCCCAGAGCCGCCACAATGCGCCACTCCCGGCTGCGGAACAGCTTGGCCCGTCGCCAGGCCAGCGCCACCGCGATCCAGCCGATCCAATGGAAGTTCTCGATGAAGATCGAGAAGCAACGCCGGGCGAGCGCGATCGAGACCCGCACCGGGTGGAGCGGGAACAAGAGATTGTAATCGGTAAACGCCGCGTTGCCGAGCACGTGTCCGGTGGCGCGGAAGAGCACCAGCAGCCAGCCGCCCAGCGCCAACAGCGGCAGGGCGAACCACAGCGCCTCGCGGCGGCGCCGCTCCGCGATCAGCCAGATCGCGAACACCAGCGGGACCACCAGGCCGGTCTCTTTCACCAGCACCAGAGCCGTCGACGCCAGGGCCGCGCTGCGCAAGTGGCCCCGCAGAAACAACAGCAGCGCCAGAAGCGTGAACAGCATGGCCGGCATGTCGAGCTGGGCCATCATCGCCTGCGTGTAGAACAGAGGCGACGCCATCAGCAGCGCCACGGCGGAGAATGCCGGCGCTCCGCCCACTCCGCGGCCAAGCTCGATGGCGAGCAGGAAGGTCAGCCACAACGCCACCGCCGCTGCGGCCAGCATCGCCAGGCGCGTCGCCGGAATTGAGAAGCCGACGATTCGCCACACCAGCGCCAGGTACGCCATCACACCGGGAGGGTGCACGTTGGGGGTGGCCATGTGAGGCACCCAGTAGCCGTGTTGGAACAGGTCGAGCGAAGCGGGAACGAACTGGCCCACTTCATCCCAGTAGAACGGCAGATCCAGAAATGGCAGGTGGATCAATACCACCAGCAGCGTGAAGGCCGCCAGAAAGAACAGGGCGCCGCCCAGGTGACCGCGCGCACCAGGCGACGCCAGCCGCTTCTGCGGCGCCTTACTGGACAACTCCGCCCTGCTGCCCGTGCGGTTCCAACCGGATCTCGCCGAAGGCCGATTCGTACTGCGTAACGTTCTGCTGCAGCACGTTGAGCAGCGCCTTGGCCTGTTGCGGGCTCAGGTAGATGCCCTGGAAGTTCTGTATGGCGACGGTGTCGGCCGCTGTCTGCGTGATCACGCCGAAGGACAGGAAAAAATCCCAGAGGTTGACGCGCACTTGCACGCTGTTGGCGTAGTTCTCCCGATAATCGTTGGCCTTGACGAGTTGTATGTGCGGCTGTTGCGGGGGTGTCATGAGTCTCCCTTCCGGCTTTGCCGTAGCGGCATTAGAAGCCAGCATACTACGGACCGGAACGGAATCCCTAACCCCAGGTCGCGATGCGTGACGCCACCAGCTTGGTCAGCTCCTCGGGAGTCCACCGCATACGCTCGCGCGCCTGCTCCGGCAGCTCCTCGACGACGTCCTCGAAGGAAGGCCTCACAGGCTCCGCCAGGACCGAGAACCCCAGGGAATCGGCCATCCGGTCGGCAATGCGCACCACGTGAACGGCCCGGAAGGGCGGATCGATCATGGCGTCGTGGTGCTGGGCGATCACCTCGCACAGATCCAGCGGCAGCGGCATGCGCGCCGCAATCCATTCGCCGGCGTGGCAGTGATCGATGTCGAACAGCTCCCTCTCCGTCGCCACCAGGTCGAAGCAGCTCTCCTGCGAAACGGCCAGCAGGTTGGCGTAGGCCTCCGGATATTGCACCAGCAGCGCCAGCCGGCCTATGTCGCGCAACAGGCCCGCGGTGTAGGCAAATCCAGGGTCCAGGCCGCAGGGCCGCGCCAGCACCTCGGCCAGTACGGCGCCGGCGAGGCTGCTTTGCCAGCATGCCCGCAGGGCGGCGTTCTTCAACGCCGGGGTCGCAAAGTCCCCCAGGGCGCTGGTCACGGCGATGCCCTTGACGCGCTCCAGCCCGACCACGACAACCGCATGCGAGATCGTTCTCACCTGCCGCTCGAGCGCGAACAGCGGCGAGTTGGCGATCTGCAGGACTCGCGCTGAAAACACCGGCTCGGCTGAGATGAACTCGCTCACCTCGCGGATATGGACGTTCTCCCGGTAAAGCAATTGAACCAGCCGCAGCGCCACCGGCGAAAACGGCGGCAGGTGTTCCAGCGCCCACGGCGTCGCGCTCTTGGGTGGTGCAGGGCAGGCTTTGAGTGTCTCAACCTCGCTCATGGCTTACTCTCCTTCACGACTTATCGGCCGCCCGCTGGAAAAACTCCAGGCCCGCCCCATGCCGATCGTCAAAAAGGAGACTCGCCCCTCTACTTCGCGTCCCGCCAGTTGCTCCCTACCCCCACATCCGCGATCAGCGGCACCGAGAGCTTCGACACCCCCTCCATCCCCGCCTTCACCAGCTTGCGCACTTCCTCGATCTCCCCCGGCGGCGCCTCGAACAGCAGCTCATCGTGCACCTGCAGCAGCATCCCCGCCTGGAAGCCGCGCCGCTCGATCTCCTCTTCGATGCGGATCATCGCCAGCTTGATCAAGTCCGCCGCCGTGCCCTGGAGCGGCGTGTTCACCGCCGTCCGCTCGGCGAAGCCACGCGCGTTCGGGTTGCGGCTGTCCATATCCGGGATGGGCCGCTCGCGCCCCACCAGCGTCCGGGTCACGCCGCTCGCCCGCACCTCCGCGATGGTCTTCTCGATCCACTGCCGCACCCCCGGATAGCGCGCGAAATAGTTGTCGATGTATGTCTGCGCCTCGTGCCGCGGAATGCCGAGCTGCGCCGCCAGGCCAAACGCGCTCAAGCCGTAGACGATCCCGAAGTTCACCGCTTTGGCGCGCCGCCGCAGCTCCGGCGTCACCAGCAGCGGCGGAACGTTGAATACTTCGGCCGCCGTGCGCGTGTGTATGTCTTCGCCGTTCCGGAACGCCTCGATCAGCACCGCGCTATTCGAGAAGTGCGCCAGCAGCCGCAGCTCGATCTGCGAGTAGTCCGCCACCACCAGCTTCCAGCCCGCCCGCGGAATGAACGCCGCGCGGATCTCGCGTCCCAACTCCGTGCGGATCGGAATGTTCTGCAGGTTCGGATTCGAGGACGACAGCCTTCCCGTAGCCGCGCCGGTCTGGTTGAAACTGGTGTGCAGCCGCCCCGTCCGGGGATTGATCAGCGCGGGCAGCGCGTCCACATACGTGCCCTTCAGCTTGACCAGTTGCCGGTAATCGAGCACCTTGCGGCAGACCTCGTAATCCACCGCCAGTTCTTCGAGAATATCCGCGGCGGTCGAAATCGCCTTGCCCTTGCCGTACTTCTGGGGCGCCGGCAAATGCAGTTCCTCGAAGAGCACTTTGCCCAACTGCTGCGGCGAATTGATGTTGAACGACCGGCCTGCCAGCGCGTAAATCTCCGCCGTGAGCCGCTGCACCTCGGTGTCCATCATTTCCGAGAGCCGGCGCATCTCCACCGGATCGACGCGGATGCCGCGCTGCTCCATGCGCGCCAGCACGTGCGCCAGCGGCAGGTCGATGGTCTGGTAGACCGTGCGGAAGCCGCGCTCGTCCACCTCGCGCGCCAGCGCGGCCGCCAGCTCCACCGTGCAATCGGCCTGTTGCTCCACCCCTGGGTCGAGCTTGCGGTCCAGGCGCCGCCGCGCCA
>Ga0182027_10001579_pt1 | contig 37921 bp, 30 predicted proteins | sample 712E1DmetaG_FD_121300 | JGI IMG/M metagenome (GOLD analysis project Ga0182027, IMG submission 121300) | Permafrost microbial communities from Stordalen Mire, Sweden - 712E1D metaG (Illumina Assembly) | ecosystem: Environmental > Terrestrial > Soil > Wetlands > Permafrost | place: Sweden...
TAGGGGTTTAATAAAGAAAAGGGTCAAGTTTACCTGCGGCACACTCAGTATCCGCTTACCGTTGCTCCCTTCCGGGCCTGGCGGGGTTCACAGACTGTCGTTGCGCAGGGCCTGACCCTGATTGTCGTGGCGGAGAGGCTGGGATTCCCTGCCGCACCTCGTAACACATTGAATCTGCTATTGGTCACAATCCGGCTGCTTCAAAACTGCGCTAACCACAGCCAGAAAATATAACGAATGTTGAGAAAGAACGAGTAGAAAAATAGATTTTCGCGCTTGAGATGTAAACATCCGAAAGAAGAAACTCATGCTCGTTTCAGCCGATACAATAGCGCCGCCATCGTCATCGACATTCACTTTGCTTACTCCTGCGGGCGCCCGGATTGCAGGCGACACGGTTCTGGCGGTCATAACCATCTCCAACAAAGACGGGCTTGTCCCGGGATCGTATTGCTGCACGGCAAGTAAGCCTCATATACTGACTCTCTCGGTACGATCACCGCCCCGACTCCAACGGTCACCACAACTCAAGCACAATCCCGGAATCCTTCACAAATGGTATTTAGGGGAGGATGGGGAAAATGCAGAATCAGGATGGTCAGGATTGGCGAGACGGTCATGATAACAACAAAAGAAAAAAGCTCAGGAAAAGATTCGTCTTCGTCCCTGTTAGCCCAGCCCTAATCCAGAATTTTCAATTAGGGATTGTCAAGCCCCGCCCTACACTATATAATTACTTTGTTTCAGTCAAACAGATGCTTGTTACTCCTCAAGTTGATTTCCTGATAGGCGTCGCACAAAAGAAAGGTGGCAGTATGAACAGAATGATCTCGGCTTCGCTGTTCGCAATTTTGGTCTTTCTTGGATGTACCAAGAATCCTGCTTCCACCGTTCCACCTCACACGACACAGGTCAGCTCCGCCGATTCGCTTTTTACGGTGCTGGTCGCCCGTGTCCAGACCCTGTCCAAGGCGAGCAGTTACGATCAAGTGGTCGGCGTCACTTTCAACGATCTGCGCGACGGCTTCAACGATATCATCTCGCAAGACGACACGAACCAGAAAGCAAACGTGGGCTACATCGTGAGCGCCATCCTCTCCCTGAACACCGATCCCGTCATCAGAAGAATGGCGGATTCCCTGGACGCATATTTCCGCGCGCTGGACAGCAGCAATTCGGTTTCCGTCATGGGGCCCACACTTAACAAAGAAGGAGTCCTTGGACTTGGCAAGGTGATCGGCGTCCGGACTAAGGACATCGTCCTGGCACAGACGAAGAAACCGTCGTTCCCCGCGTTTGTCACCATGAGCTATATCCAGAGCGCTATTGAATCCGAGCTGCTTCCTGTGCTGGACAACGTGATAGCCGCCGCTGTCAGACTCGAGAACCGGAGTGAAACATCGGTACTGGTCGTCGTCACAGACAACGGGTCCACCGATTCTGCGATAATAAACAAAGGCGAGATTTATCTGGTGGACGCCTATATGCACTTGCTTAGCGCGTTCGGCAATTGGTTATGCGCCTATAACTACGACTTGTATGCTCCCGGCACGACGAACAACAGTTGGATCGATTCGCTCGCGAATTCGAATGGCTACACAAATCCCACGGTCTATTCCCTTTCGAACGATACGCTCATTCAGTGTTCCAAAGACTACGTCAGCAGTTCTGATCTCTACATGGTACGCATGATGCAATACAACCTCCAGCGCCAGGGATTTCTCACGATCCGCTCGGCAAACCAGGGGAAGATCAAGGCGGACCTGCTCGCGGCGCCCGCATTGATCAAGACGGGGATTACAAGCATAAGAAACGAAACCGGATCGCAGCAGTATGATATTGTCAAGATAAGCAACATCCTCGATATGGACAAAGACATGGTCAACAACGCACAGAACCTTATTAACGAGGGGGTGTCACCCGCCCTGGCAGCCAAGTTCAGCAGCCCCGAATCCCTTATGGATTTCATCACGCAGCTGTTAAGCGGGCCCTACTCTTTTGACGAAACCATCGACAGCGCCCACATTGCTTTGACGGTTAACATCAGCGCATTTTTTGACCATCCTGTGAGCGACCTCAGGTCTCTTTTGCCGAAGTACCGGTGGCTCGACGAATCGCAATGGGTCTCGGGCGAAGAGGACTTCCGGTATGTGAGCACTATGCCGTCAAATACCGTTGTTACCTACCAGGGTAATGACACGGTAGTTATACCCAGTTCCCAGATCGACTCGATCGTGCCGAACGCGTTTGGCAATATCGTGTATTATCTCAAGCAGCCTTACAAAGCAGCCGTCACAATAGACTCAACATGGTCGCTTAATAATCCGCTCAGGCTCATGGATGGAAACAACGCGGATATGAACGTTGACAGTCTCACGAAGGCAAAATCCTTTTTTCCGTATTTCACCGATTACACATTCGACGGCATTTTTCCGGACATGACCCGCCAGAAATGGCTTGATTTGATCTATCAGTAACAGTACCACATGACAGCGTTCGCCCTCCACGCAGGCGCACCGCTCGAAAACAGGCATTGCGTTTCCGGTGCGCTTCTTCTTTTCCTGTTCGTGTGCGGTGCTTCGGCTCAACAGCCGCGGCATTGCTCGTCCCTGCTTTTATCCGACCTGCAGCCGGGGCTGTTTGCCGGTCGGTCCACCCCGGTTCCCGACACCGCTTCAGGCGACCGTATCTCCTACGGAGGATCGTATTTCGACGTGGTGCAGGATAGAACGTCAGACAATGCCGGAACAATATCATCTGTAAATAGTGATGCGGCGTCGGCCTACGCGTATGCGACCATGCAAAGGACTCCGTGGATTCTTCGTGCTTGGTGGAACTGGTCCAGCATGGACTTTGATTGGTCAAATAGGGCAAGCGATCTGCTCGCACATGCACATAGCTCCCTTGTTGCAGGCGGCGCGGGCATCGGCTTCAAGAAAGGGCATGTTGAAACCGAAGGGGCTCTTTGGGTCGCACCGTGTACCGAAGACGGAGACGCTCCGACACGCGCACTCGGCGGGAGCTATTCACTTACGTGGAAAGCCCATTCATTTTCCGTAGGCCTTTTCGCAGACCGCTCACCGGCCCTCGCTTCGCTTTCGAATATCGAGACGCAGTCAAACGGGGCAGGAAGAGAATTCCCGCTGTATTGCGTTCGGACCCGGGCAAGCCTTCCGTTCTCCTTTCATTTTGGTCCGGTCGATGCTGGAATAACACCGGAAGTCGCCTGCGTTGCCTCCGACACTACTGCGCAATCACCCGAAAAACTGAACACGCTCCTTAATGCGAGCGGCGGCACAATGATGCTCTGGGCAAAAACGTCGAGCCATCCACTTCCCGTGTCCTTCGATTGTCTTCTCCGGGATTGGAGCCTCGGCGCAAAGGGATACGACGGCACAACGATGTATGCAATCGCTGATAATGGTGAAATCCTTGACGGATGGGCCGAGGCTTCCGTGGAATTTCCGCACCGTATTCGCGCCGGGGCTTTTGGAGAGCTGAGCGATGGAAACGTGCCACAAGGATATTTTGAGGCGTTCCCCTTTACCTCATGGACAATCTTCGACCCTGTTCATTACAAGATCACGAGACTCTCCGGAGTATTCCATGAAGCGGGATTGTTCACACAGGGCAATTTCCCATTTCTACACCACTTCGAAATCGACCCTGGCATAGACTGCTCATTCTTATATGGTAAGTTCCTCCTCGGAACGCGGGAAAGACAGGTTGCGATCCTGATTCCTTACTATACGGACGAATCCGTCATTTCAAGCGAAGAGAAGCTCGTCATGGTCAAGCTTCGCCTGGGATACGGGCTGAACTTTGGAAGGTATTCTTTCCTGATTAATGCGCTCCAGCTTGTCCCATGGGAGTTGCGCTCGCGTCAGGAAACTGTCGCGCAACTTCCGCCCTCGCAGCCCTCGACGCACACGGGGTACGGCGGGCTTCAGATTACCTTTTCAGGAACACTCCATTTCTGAACTATGCCTGTCCGCACTCCCCGCCATACTGCCGGCAGGATAAGCGCTTGTGAAGGAGTGGCTGAACGCCATGTGCTGTTTCCGGCGGAAAGTGCATGCCCCGCTTCCCGCCGTAACTCCTGGATTTCTATTCTGGCCCGTCAAGATGTGCCGCAAGACGGGACGTAATAGGAAGAACGGCCCGAACGTAGCAAGGGTAACGCACAATTTCCTGTCGCACTATCCACCAAGAAGAACCGAGATTTGTGCACTCACAGCACTTTCACCCATTCAAGCAGCGGCAGAAACGCCGTATCCTTGCATACCGCGGAAACCGCTTTGTAAATGTCGTCGTGGCTCGTGTGTGCCATCCATTTCATGTCCTCGTCAAGCAGGGTTTTGAGATCATCCCAATGGGAAAGAAAGACTTTTCCCGGATTGAACGGCTTGATCGCGTTGTCCCTGTATTGCGCAATCCCATCCTTTTTGTGCAAGAAGCCGATGCCAAGAATCATGGCATCGGGTCTGTCCCCGACGCTCAGGCGATCATATTGACCGGGCACATAATTGGCGCTTCCCATGACAAGGATATTCCCCCAGCGCTTATGCTTTATTACGAGTGAATGAATTTCGCCTTCCTTGTACGCGTAATAATCTCTTTCGGGAACCAGAGGATCGTCAACGGTGCCGCACAGTTCTTTCCGCACCTCAATTGGTAATTTGATATGTCTTGCTTCGATGAATTTTACGGAGAAATCAGCACATTGAAACGACGCATCGTACGAAGAACCAACCACAGTGATGTTGTACTTCTTGCAGAGGGCGGCAAAGGCTGCCTCCCTTTCGTAAACATTGTATTTTGGAAATGTGGACGATTCCTCCGGCGCCAAGCTGCCCAAGGCAACGTTGGCGACCGACCTGCATCCATAGAGTGGAGGATAAGGATTTCCATCAAAATGTGTCGCGGCCCTGGCCCTTGCGAAATAGCTCGAAACGTAACCCACGTCGATTGAATGGTCGAAATGGGCGTGCGTCGTGAGAATCGCGTCGAGCTTGGGAATGTTCATTCGATTCAGGCAACCCGAGATCCTATCCGGGCTCAATGGGAGCTTTACCGGCCAAAACGGGACTTCAAAGTAGTAATGGTCCCGAGAAAAATAGGGGTCGATAAGAATGTTTGTTATGCCGTCCGTTAAATGGAATGAGTTGGCCCCAAAAAAAGTGACATATACTCCCCTGCCCGGTTCAACAGCGGATTTCAAGGCGAAGGTGCCTTGCTGCTCTTTGGTAAGCGAGCTGAATCGTACCTGTGCAGGGGGATAAACGGCAGCCGCCCTATGGCCGCCCCTGCGCCAGCTGTGAAATTCCGAAGCTATAAAATGCGGAATTGATCGGATCGTAAAAGTTGACAGCATTTTCAACCTCCCGTTTGTCTCATCCGTTTCTTCGACAAGGTCAGTCAGTAATATAGAGAATCGGCGTACGCAAGCCAAGGAGGGGCCCGGTCATGAGTCATCTTACTCCGAATCGGCCGGCACCGGAGTCATTGTTTGGGGGCAACCTGAACGGGGACAGGCGTAACAGGAAGCAGGAAACTCACAGTGGTTCCTTGCCCGGGCTTCGACTCTATTGCGGTGGACCCGCCGTGATTTTTTATGATATTGTTGCAGATGGAAAGGCCCAAACCCGTTCCCTCTTTCCCTTTGGTGGTAAAGAACGGGGTGAATACTTCTTTGAGCGTATTTTCATCCATGCCTTTGCCTTGGTCGCGGATTGTAAATGAAACCGCTTGCTTGTCCGGTGCAAACGCCGTGGCGATGAAAACGCCTTTGTCCCTGTCCGGCAGGGCCTGGCAGGCATTCTTCACCAGGTTAATAACTACCTGTTCAAGACTCTGGGGGTTGCCCCTGACGCGGGGAATGGAGTCGCCAAACTCGACGCGAAGGTTTTGGGTATACCTCCCTGTAACGTGCTCGATCACGGACAAGGCGGATCGAACGGTTTCGTTGAGATCGACGTCCTCGTCGAAATCCGAGTCCTTCTTGGCAATGGCCCGCAAATTCTCGACAATATGTTTAATGCGGTCGGTGTTGCGTTTCATCCGGTTCGACGCCTCTACGATGGAGGTCTTGAATTCGGCGTAGCCGAATCCGCCGATCGACAGGCCGACGGTTTCGGCGGCGTGTTCGTCAAGAACCGCGGATGCGCTTCTCCACGCGTTTTGGTTGAATTGGGCGTCCAGCATCAGGGAATTGTTGGGATTATTGATCTCATGCGCGACGCTGGCGACGACGGTACCCAGGGTCGCGAGCTTTTCCGCATGCGACAATTGTTTGCGAAGCAAGCTTTCTGATTTTTCCTTTTCAGTTTCAATAGTTTCGCGCTGCTCCTTGATAATCAGGTTTTGCACAAAGACCTTTCTGACGTTCTTCTCAAAAAAATAGCCGCCAACAAACGAAGTCAATTCAAAAGCCCAGATCACCGCAGTATCTTGATATACTACCTCAGGAAGGTAGCGGTGGGGCCAGCAGAGATTTATTTGGTAAAGTATTACGTAAGACAGAGAAATCGGTACGGCATACGAGAACCTGAGCCCGAGAGCGAAAAAGGCTCCCATAATAAATGCAAGGATGTAATACGTCATCATGTGAGGACCACTTATGAAGAATTTTGCCAAGTGCACGGCGGTCAGACCTCCCAAAAGGTTTCCCAGGCCACAGATGCCTTGGCAAATAAACGTTAGTCTTTTTATAAAGGTTACAGCGATAACTAGACAAAAATAGGGGAAAACAACCATGATTATGGGGAGCGAGATTTTGAAAATCAGATCTTTTTGAAATAGGAATACATATACCATTATTATGAACCACGCAAATGCCGCCTCGATGGTAGTGATCCTGTTTGTAAACCTATTTTCTTCGTCATAATGGCTGGCAAAGGACTTCTCCAAAGCCTTGTCGGCGTATCGCAGGGTAATCTTGTTGAACTTATAGGAATTCGAATCATCATTCATGGAATAGCGACCTTCACATAGAGAAAGGAAATAGAAGCACAGAGGTTTGAGGACGTCGTTCTTGATTCCCATTTGGCATCATGAATCCAGTACCTCTTTGCGTAACCTTCTGCTGAGCGTCGATTGGGATACACCCAACATATTAGCAGCAAGTGATTGATTGCCGCCGGATTTTTCGATAGCTTCTCGTATAAGAAAATCCTCGACATCGCACAGTTTCGGGATCGTACCGGTATACCAAAAAGGCCTGTCAAGAGGGGTGCAAGCCTCACTACCTCGTTCCGCTTCGCGGACCGGCGCGCTCACATGCTCGGCCTGAAGCCCGTCGCCAAGATGATCCAGACTGCCCATTCCAACCGCGTCAAAAATCATGGACTGCAATTCCCGGATGTTTCCGGGAAAGGAATATCCGTACAGGTTCCGGGCCAGCGAAGGAGGCGTCTCCGGAAGCGGCTTACCAAGGGTTCTTGAGGCCTCTTCCGCGAAATGCGCGATGAGCATTTGGAGATCGTCTAGCCGCTCCCGCAGCGGCGGAATACGGATGTGATGCGTTTTAAGCCTGAAATAGAGGTCATTGCGGAATTTTCCCTGGTCCATCCGCGCGCGGAGATCTTCATTGGTGGCGGCGACAACCGCCACGTTTGCATATTTCAGGACATCTGAGCCGAGCTGATAATATTCTTTCTCCTGGAGCAGGCGGAGCAGTTTGACCTGGGAATGCATTTCAAGGCTGCCGATTTCGTCCAGAAACAATGTGCCCGATGACGCCTGCTCCACCAAGCCCGGACGATCCAGATCGGCACCCGTGAATGCACCTTTGCGATGTCCAAAAAGAGTGTCCGAAAACATTGTGTCGTCCAGCCCGGCCACATTGACAGAAACGAATTTCCCCTTTCGTCCGCTCAATGCATGGACTGCCCGGGCGAAGCCCTCCTTTCCCGTACCGCTTTCGCCGGTGATCAGGACCGGTCGCGGGCTTGCGGCAATAGCCTCGACATAAACGAAAATGGCCTTCATGACCGCATTGGTCGTTAAGATCGGCGCAAACGCTTCGGGATGGTCCAGCGTCCTTTTCATTACCCCTTTTGTAAGCACGATGTTTTCATTGTGAAGCTCGCCAATGTCCAATGCGTGGTGAATACTGGCGATCAACCGGGCCTCTTCTATCGGCTTGGTGATGTAATCGAAGGCCCCTGCCCTCATACATTCGACAGCCACCTCAATCCGGCTCGATCCCGTTGCGACGATGACCGGGAGACCGGGGTTCATCTGATGCACTTTCCCGAGAATCTCCTGTCCGGTGACCTGAGGCATGGTCAGGTCAAGCACAACGGCAGAAAATTCCGATGTGGAAAGCAGGTCCATCGCCTTGTGGCTTTCGGAGCATAATACGACATTGTTTACTTTGTTGAATTGGAGGGTCGCACGATAAGATTGCAGTACATCAACCTCATCATCGATGAGCAACACCGGTTTTTCCGGATATTTCTGGAATTCCATGAATCCTCCAGGCGAACGTCGTAAGTGAGTGATTGGAACCGCGTGCCCGTCAAAAATATTTCCCTAACCGCAACAGGAACTGGTGTGCCGTCCCGTAAATACGCTAAAGAAAAGACAATCGTGCTGCGATCATTGAAGAATGATCCGCTATGCAAAAATAGGACAAAATGCCGTTTTCCCTTTTGCTTCGGTCCAGAAGAAAGGCATTGACTTGCTAAGCATATTTGTGGGACACGACACTAGGGGGTAATAAATAATAATATATCCTCGTCCTTACCGCCATTATTTTATGCTGACATGAATTCTTTTGCAAAACATGTTCTGCGTGGCGGGTAAAGGCCGGGTAACGCGAGGTTACTACTTGCCAGTCCCGGCCTTTGCACCCGCGGACAATTCGGCGCCGATATAGCCAAGAACCAGGCTCTTGACCGGTTCGCTTTCATTCATGAGCTGATGGCCGCCGTTGTCAATGAGGTGAATCGTGACTGAATTGAACCGTCGCTTGAGCGCCGGGAGGTTGTATCGCCAGTCAACCGCGCTGTCCTTTTTCCCTTGAATCACACATACCGGCGTGTGAAACAGCGGATAGTGCTCCAGCCGTTTGTTCCAGGTGACCATTGCCGATAACCAGCGGACTGGGGCAGTTTTGCCCTCCAGTGGATCCTGGTAATACTTCCGCTGCCATGCAGTATCCGAGGATAGTATTGCATGGCAGCGAGGCCAGGCGCACGGAGACCATCCCAACAATATTCCGAGTATACGGAGTCCGGCCCAGCTTATGGGGTGAACCAACGGCGCGCAGAGGATAACTCTGTCTACGTTCAGATCCTTCTTGTAAATGTTGAGATATTCGATGATCGCGGAACAGCCAGTACTGTGGCCGACCAAAATAAGCGGGCGGGGTAGCGACTTGCCGTATTGGTCAAGGAAGTGTCCGATGGCGTAGCCGTACTGCGAAAAGTCCTGGATTGATGAGCGCGGTCCGGAGGATAGGCCGTGACCTGGAAGATCAATGGCCGCGACCGTGAACCCGGAATCCAAACCAAGATGTATGACGTTCTTCATGATGCCCGCATGGTCCAAATAACCATGAATAACCAGCAGTGTGCCTCTCGGGTTAGCGGGTCTAAACACGTGCGCCGCCAGGTTATCAGCTCTGAATTTATGGGTGCCCAAGGTGCAAGATTCGGAACGATATGTTCCGAACCAGTGAACTACGCTTGGAGTGTCCAATCCATAATAGCTGAAGTAGTCCTGTATTGGGCGGGGGTAGTCCGTCTCAGAATCCAGGTCCAGTGGTCTCATCGCGGCGCGAACAGACTCCGGCGAAAAGGTAATTGGCACACTATTGGCATTAGCCATGGGCGCGACTGCGCTTAAGAGCAAGGAAACCAGAAAACAGGCTTTCCATTTCATAGATTCCTCCGACCAACGAACAAAGGGTAGTATCTTGATTCTTCGAATGGAGCGGATGCGTCAAGGATTGTGTCTTGACTTTCTTGACAGTATTCGGAAGGTAAATCCACTGCTTCGCAAGCTTCGGGCGCCGAAAAGAAAATATACAAAGCATTCCGGACAAACTGCAATAAAATGCAACTTCGCGAACATGTTGACTTGGACCGGTTTTAGTGATGCCGGCATTAGGCCCTAACGGACACATGACACCAAATGAGCCAAGGTCGATGATCTATAATGCATTCTGAATGAAATTTGCATAGCGCTCATTTTGCCCATAGCTACTACTCTCCGTCAAGACAAATATCATGCAATCTGCATGAACTCGGCTGACGGTGAAAACCCCTGATCTTCTGCAATTCCCCCTGATTCAAAACAAGTTACGACAATTTCTGATTTCCGGCATGGGCTTTGCAAACTACCATGCCAGGAAATAAGATTCTAAGAGGAATTCAATGGAATCCTATACATCAATCACCAAACAGGGTACATGCCTATGAACTTTTCAAACAAGACTTTTTACTGGAACACAATTACCGAGCAGGATTGGAACGAATACCTTCCCGAACGTTTCAGTTGTGCCGGTTCCCGAATCGTCCGCGTCTTCCCGGATTCGCCCTTGTATTCAAGCGTGGTGGCATTACGTTATGCGGGGCTGGTCCGCTCCGGATACCTTGACCCGGCGCGCCACGATCCCTCGTGCATGCGGCTGGCGCGCGACACGGATTCGATAATCGCAGCATTGCTTGTCAACGACGAGGTGGCGGTTTCGCTCACCTTCAACACGCCGACCCAGCGGTTCCCCCGGCTGGCCATGGAGCTGGAAAAAGGAATTGTCCTGGACCATTCCCGGTTTCGCGACCCCAACGTGATAGAGTTTGTGAAGCTGGTTGCGGTGCCGCACGTGCGCCCGTTTCGATACGGGGTCAACCTTTTTTTGCTCGGGTGCCTGCTTGGAATCATGTTTTCAAAGCCGCACTTTTGGCATGTCTCAAGGACCGTGGGGCCGGCAATGGCCTTTATGCGGAAATTCGGATTTACCTATTCGGATTCCCACGCCTTCGTCGATGCCGGGCTCAACAACACGAAATCGTGCGCCGGATACTGTTCGCTCGATTCCATTTGCTGCAGCGAGGCGGTTCCAAACGATCTTCGTCGGTGCGTTCAGGAGATGATGGAAAGAAACCTGGAAACCGAAGATCGCCGTGCTGTTTCTCAGGAAGAATATGTCGCAGTCGCTTAAACGATATGGTGCCTGGGCTTTAGTGACCGGCGCCTCCTCCGGCATCGGCCGCGCAATGGCGCAACGCCTCTGCGCGGACGGTCTCAATTGCATCATAGTCTCTAATGAAAAGGAGGCATTGACTGCGACGGCGGAGGAATTCTCCCGCAGGTACGCCACGGAAGTTATTCCTTGTACCTGCGATTTATCCAGCCTGAATCACCTCGAGGAAATTCGGCGGTGCGTCGGCACCCGGGAGATTGACATTCTTGTAAACTGTGCGTCTTTCGGAACGCTTGGGCGCTTCCTCGACACGCCGCTTTCCGTGTATCGGGAGGGAGTGGGAGTGTCCGTGCACTCGTATCTCACACTCACCCATCACTTTCTCCAGGGAATGGTCGAGCGTGATCGGGGAGCGGTGATCTTTGTGTGTTCCGTCAATGCGTTCGCGCCAGTTGCCTTTTCTGCGGTCTACACGGCCGAAAAGGCCTTTGAGCTGTTTCTCGGCGAAGCCATATGGCAGGAGCTGCAGTACGCTGATAGCAAGGTAGACCTCCTCGTAATGTGTGCCAGCGCCACAAAGACTAATTTCCAAGCTAGAGCCAGAACGCGCGTTGCGCAATGGGCATGGACGCCAGAAAAAGTTGTCGATGCGGGTTTGCGCAAATTGGGAAGAACTCCGGTTGCTGCGATTTCGTGGCGTGGAAATGTGTACCGCTATGCGGGCAAACTCTTGCTGGAGCGGCTCCGACTTCGTTTCGCATCATGGGCAATCACCTCCAATCTGGCTTGGGACCGCAAGGCGCTTTTGAGAACAAAATAATGATAATTGGCGCGGAAGTGGTGCCGCAGCAAACAGAGCACGGGTAGCGATTCGAGTGTTCTAGGCTAACCAAATGTGAACAATCAGAAAAGGAGAAGACGATGGGAAGATGTCCTTTTTTCAAGCTGGCGATTTTGTCTTTGTTCCTGAATGTTTGCGGTTTGGAAAGAATCCCAATGTCGTTGACCGTCAGCGGAGCAGTTTCTTTGGGAGCTTATCAGGCAGGCTACCAATATGTTGCCAATGATTGGATAAGAAAGAACAGGGATTATTTAAAGGTGTGCACTATCACGGGGGCGTCCGCCGGAGCAATTAATGCGCTGGTTATGGTGCTTTCTCTTGCTGATACCAGTTTTTGCGTTGATACTAACAGCCTGTTTTATAGAACATGGGTGCCAGTTGGGTACGACACACTCCTCGGTGGAGGTAGCGCAATTGGCGCATTCAAGAGAGACTTCTTCGACGTACTTAGAGACAAGGTTCTCCTGCCGCAGATAACGAATCCTCCGTCCGGTGAAGATGTTGATGTGGTGCTTGGAATAACCGCCACCAGGATGGAGCCCGAAGAGATCAAGGTGAGTGGCAGGTTCACCATTCCGAATGTCGAGGACAAATTTCTTGTTAGGATGAGACGCATCGGAAATGGGGCATGGGAACTGCGGAATTATCTTGACCCGAAGGCTGGCTACCCTGTTCCAATACTCCCGCTCCACACCGGCAATTCCTCGTCTGAGATGCACAAGAATGATTTGAAGGCTGTTTGCGATCTTGCCTATGCCTCCTCTGGATTCCCTGGTGCCTTCCCGCCCAAAGCGATATGGCAATGGAGATTGGTTCCAGGAGAAACAAAGAATCTAGATTGGGATACTACGCAGAATTCATTGTGGGACCAGATCTCACTTCGCAAGAATCATGTCCCGGGAAATGATTCCAAACCGACATATATGGATGGTGGGGTGTTTGACAACGCACCGCTTCGGTTAGCTTCGAACGTGATTTGCAACGGGCTTACAATTGATAGCTCGGAAATTCGGTGGAATCCGTGCCTTTCATCAAGAACCGATACGTTCACTGTCAACAAAACGTTATTCGTGTACTTGAGTCAAGATAACGTTACTTTTCCCCAATATAAATCCATTCAGTCAGAGAACAATGGCAGTATCACCTCGACATTCATGAAGGTGCTAGGCAACCTGGCCAGTTCGGCGCAAGCGAAGGAAATTCGAATCATATCCGACAAATTCCCCGAATTTGACCAAAAGTTGAAATTGACAAATTCATACACTCCGACAATGAGCGCCTACCTGATGAATTTTCTGGGTTTTTTCGAACGGCCTTTCAGAGTATTCGACTTCTATCTTGGAATGTATGATTCTCAAAGGTATTTAGCCAATATTGCCGTTCCTAGCCTGAAAAGTACCAGGCCATCCTATCAATTTTCGTCAGATCTGGAGGCAACGAGACCAGAACGGGCGAACGTCCGCTACAAACTTATCAAAATGGTTTACGATACGGTTCTTTCGATTGCGGACTCTTGTGTAAAATACCGCACGTTTGTTCCAGATTCAGGAACATGGAACCCTATAACTAGAACCGTCGATACAATGTATCGGCTGATGAAGAAGAACCACCCAGCCGACTCCTTTGACCTCAGCCAGGAGGCGATCATGCTGCAAACCAGCATTGATCGATTATGGTCAAGGTGGGCGTGCAGGCGGATTGATCCAATTCATTGGGACGTGGACAAATCACAAGAAGACGGATGGCGCAGAATGACCAATTTCCGCCCGGTTTTTTTCAAACTCGCGTCAATCAATCCCAAAGAGTTTCGTAAAAACGTTATTGCGCCGACCTTGAAAAGTGGGGGCTCCGGAGAATTGGACGCATTGTTGTATTTATTGGGGCGCTACCGGTACACCTACCAGAACATGTTTGCCTGTGGCCCGCAAAAAGCAAGCATAGACGCTTCTAAGTCTTCCATGGCAGACAAGTTTACTGGTCTCATTGATTCCCTTGCGAGTCATCAGGATGCCTGGATCGAAAGGCGGTATTCATTGCTTGCAAGGCCGATATCGAACTTCTTCTACTACGTTCCCCGAACCTCATATTGGCATTTCGGAGCGGGAACAGATGGGTTGACATTGGGCGCAAGTCACTCCATGGCTTGGCCAAAATTAGTCGGCGACGTATGCCTTTCTGTTGGAAAGGGATCGAAGGCCAATATTGGTGCACAAAATGCGGCCTTGGGCCAATGGTACCCTCCAATTTCGTTACATTGTGGATTCCTGTGCACAACCTACGCAAACGCGGTTTTCCAATCAAGCATTGGAGGCTTCCTCAATGGAGGAAAAGATTGGATGCTAAATAGCGTTGATTCGCATCTGGCTACAAGCTGGACCTTCGGCATGGAACCAGTGGTTTTTCAAATGAGCTTGTTGGAGTTGATATATGTACGAACCTCATGGGGCGGACAGAAATTGTACGATTTTGAATCAAGAACATCATCGGACTGGGACTGGACGAGAATCAATCTTCAAGTCGGACTTATGTGGTAGGAGAAGCCCGGAAAAACGAGGCCTAATAAATTATATTCATGGGAATTGTAGAACTCAACAGGGCGTCACGGAGTGATGGCTTTGGCAAAGGAGTTAAAAAGAAGAGAATGAATCTCTACTTGAAATCGGTAATTACCAGAATTCCTTCAATGGGTGGCTGGCCGGGGGCAACCTGTGCCAAGGCCGTAAAAAAAGAGGTTACCTGGTTTCCGGCGAAAACTCTGACGATATTGCCGAGAATAGGTCCCAATTCGTCCATGAAGGTAAGCCGGAACAGGCCTTGTCTTCCAGAAATAGAAAATGAAGAGTGCGGTTTGAAAATATGAGGGAGGCAGTGATCCTTTGAAGAGAAAGCAGGCGCATTCTCCAGCATTTGTGCACCCTCAACAGGTGTGGGCAAATGATCCCGACCATCCCAGATCCATCCGACAGCGCCTGATTCAGAGTTATTGGGAAAGTGCAAATTTGCTACGAACTGATTTCCTGCCTGGCTTCCGTAGAACGAAATATAGCTGTGAGAAAAATCCTTTGGATATCCGGTAGTTCGTGAATGTTCCAGCATGCCATATCCCGTCAACTGCTTCTTGGAACATCCGGGAATCCGTAGGGTTGTTCGAAGTTTTGTCCAAGGGATAAGCACTTCATTGGTGTAGAATTTCTTCGAAGTACTACTGTCAAAGATTGTGTCTAGAAGTTTTATGGTCTTTGGTGACCGGTCAACGGAAATTTCCTCCATGGAACTGTCGATTGCCACGACACATTTCGTTAATTCTCCCTGCTGGGCCAAAAGGCATGTGCCGATTGCCAGAGTCGGGAAAGGAACTTCTGAATACTTCCAGCAGGGCTTTTGAAATCTCTTGCTTGTTCTGTACGATGTTGTTCCCGGATGCAATACGAGCATTTCGCAAGCAGCGTTGTTGTCGCCGAGCCCGATATTTGTAATGATCATCTGTGTCTGGATGAACGTTTGGTCATCATAGACGGCGGTCAAGGTAAAGATTTCACTGTAGTTTTTGGATGAAAGGATGTTCGGTTCAAAAGGGTGGTTTACTGCCGGATTGAGTTTATTAGAGGAAAAGACAGGGAAACAAATGAATAGACAAATGCTTGCTATTTCGACAAACGTCATGTTTATTTGAGACAAAATGTTCATAGGCTTACCTTGTCCAAGACACGCTATCCTGCTGGATTTCGCAATAATCGAGGCATATCTTCAATTCATTAAGCTTTTGAAAACCGGACAAAGAAAATAGAACAATCGCACGCCGAAACAAAATCATTCTCGCTTACCAGAAAATGCCGGCCCATCGGCCCCGATACCCGGTAGAAGATCCACGGAAAATTGTTCGGATCAACGGGGCTGTGGCGAAGACTTGTAGACGTGTCCGCCGGAGGAGTGAAAGGCCCCATCAAACAAAAAAGGGTTCCTTGCCTATTTGGCAAGAAACCCCTTCCGCACAGTGGCGGAGAGGCTGGGATTCGAACCCAGGGTGCATTGCTGCACACACGCTTTCCAGGCGTGCACCTTCGGCCGCTCGGTCACCTCTCCATATAGTCCGGCATTTCGTATTCCATGCGTGCAAGGGTGGGGCTGCCGACATTGTCCGACACGCGCCACCGCCGTTTTCTTTCCGGAAATAGGCTGCATCGTGCAAAAAGATCGAGTACAAAAATAGCTTGTACCACCGCTGATGTAAACAAAGGTGAAGATTTTTCGGGCGTGCTGCCGTGTCACGCTACCCGATTTCTGCCAAGCCCGCCTTGCCTGCGGGTGGCGGATTGGCGGCGGAAGCCGTCCTATCGCCTGCGTGTAAATTATGACACGAGCCTTTCCTTTTTGTATTTTGAATACCACAGCGAGCGCATTGCAGGCTGCTCACCGGGGCGTACCTCCGGTTGTAATCGCGGTTCCCGAAGGTCCGCTGCGAGATCCTTCAATGCCACCTGGTGAAACTTCACAATCAACGGAGGTGTTTGAATGGCCAGAATCACCAAAGTCGAGCTGCTCAAGTTGCAGAAGAAGCTTGAAACCGACGAGGCAATCGGCAAGAAGCTCGGTATCACCCGTCAAGCGGTGCATCAATGGAGAAAGAAATACGGCATAGACTCTCGATGGGAGCTCAATCCGGACCGGAACAAGAAGATGTCGGCGCTGTACAAGACCGGGAAGACGGGGAGCGAGATTGCGAAGAAATTCGGGCTTTCGCTTTCTCAGACCTACCGTCTGATAGGCAAACGCAAGAAGAAGTGATGGGCGTGGCGGCGCGCGTGTAACTCCGGAGAGTTACTTTGGTCTTTTTGCCTGGACATGCAGGATTGGTCTTTTGCCCGAAGCGGCAAGGGACCTTTTTTCTTGTTGGCAAAGGCGCTTGCGTTTCTTAATGTCTTTTGCCCTTTCCGACGTGGACCACGACCTGTGGCCGTGGCTGTGTGCCGTTGGCTCACTTTTTGCACTTTCACTCTGGCATGATGGAGAGTCCGCGGTATCGTTTGGAAACGCGGAGGTAGGGGTTTACCGGAAAGGAGCGGATCCAATGAATTCAGTCGCAGACAGCTTAATCGAGTCGAACATTTTGAACTCCGAAGAGTTCTTTCAGCGAATGATTATTCTTGAAAGAAAAAAAACCGAGCGATCGGGGAGGTCCTTTCTCCTGGTATTTCTGGATGTCGGTCCACTGCTGCGGGACAGCGGCAGGCCGCAGGAAATCCTCCTTGACAGTCTATCCCATGCTCTCAATTCGTCAACGCGCGACATTGATGTAAAGGGATGGTACCGAAAAGATTCGCTGATCGGCGTGCTTTGCACCGACGTGCGCAAGGGCGACAGTGCTTCGGTTGTCGACAAGATCAAAGGCAAATTGAAATCGGCTTTTTCTCCGGACGAGGCAAAGAAGATAAAGATGTTTGTTCTTCATTATCCGGATCTCGAAAATAGATTGGCCGGCGCGTCTCCTGCGCAGGTGATCAGAGAGCTCCGGCCGGAGAGAAAGGGCGTGTTCTTTTCATAGCAGACGAACAGACAAGGCCGGTGAAGCGACATCAAACCCTATTCCTTTATTTGTGACGACAAGAAAATCGGCAACCCGATTTGTTTGATCTGGTCCTGCAGCTCTTCGATGCCGTCGATGTGGTGGTCTTCGTCCTTCAGAATTGATTCGAGCACCTCCCGCGTGGCGAAATCCGCCACGTCGCCGGCGAACTTTATGGCGTCGTTATATGCCTTTATGGCCGTCGCCTCGGACTTGTGGTCGTTTTCGAGCTGCTCCGGAACCTCCGCGCCGATGTTGATTTTCCGGTATTCGGAAACCACGGGCCTGCCTTCCAGAAAAATGACGCGGCCGATAAGCTTTTCGGCATGCTTCATTTCGTCAATGGCGCGCTTTTGAAAATGGCCGTGGAGCCGGGCATATCCCCATTGTTCGGAAATCTCCGCATGCACCATATACTGGTTGACGGCGGTGAGTTCGTCGGCCAACAGCGAATTAAGGACTTCGATAAGCTTGACATTTCCTTTCATTGCGACCTCCTTGTTGTGACAGTGTGAGCGTTTGCAGTTGTTTTTGGGACAAAAAAGAAATTTCTAACCTTCGCCACGTTCACTTTGTAGCGTCAACACCATGACTATTGCCACCCTGTTGCCCATGGACTCAAACAGGAGAATGTGAGTTTCAGATTTTGCAATAACTGTGCCAATCGGGAACCAACAGGAGAACCCTGCGCCAAAAGATCCACTGAAGGTTTGGTTGTTGGACTCCGAACACACCCCATAGCGGTCCTGATAGTTCTTAGAATTCGGAAAAAGGAATTTGCAGAAACGGGAAACCAAGGTCCGGTTATTTCCTCACAAGAAAAACAGCTTGTTGTCTTTGACACTCCAGCAATTACCGCCAAGTCAATAGGACCGTTCAACATCATTTCCGGCCTCCTCGTGCTGTCGCGGGTGGGCCGGCAGGAAGTGTGCCGTGAATTCATGCATGGCACAAGAATTGCCCTTATTATCGGGCGCAGCGTTCTGTCGTGCCCCGTTTCCAATTAATCAGCACTATCCGTCAGTCCTCTTCACAACCCCAAAGGAGGGATCATGGACCAGGAAAAGAATTGTGTGAGCCGCAGGGAGTTTTTGAGTGCTGCGGCTGTGGCCGCAACGGTCATGGCGGCAGGCCCGATGTTTAAAGTCTCGGCGAAAAGCGAGATGAAAATGGCGATGCCGGATATCTACGTGTGTGGCGTGTGCGGGCACGTGGAATTCGGTGCAGCGCCGGAGAACTGTCCGATATGCCACGCCCCCAAGGAAAAGTTTACCGAGAAGAATACGTTGTTCGCCGACGCCATGAAGAAATTCCCCGAGGTAAGTCCCAGCCACGACCCGGTCATTTCAATCAAGAAGGAATCCGGCCTGGTCCCGGAAATTGCCTGCAAAGAGGTAAGCGTCCGGGTGGGGAAGCACATGCACCCCATGGAAGAGGCGCACCATATCAAGTTCATCGATTTCTACATTGATGACAAGTTTGTCACCCGTTTTTTCCCCAACCTCAAGCAGTATCCTGCGGTGAGTTACTATACCAATGCAGTGGGATCGAAAGTACGGATGGTTGAATTCTGCACTGTTCACGACTATTGGCAGGCCGAGATGGCCATGGCATGAGTCCTGGGCGGAGCGCCGGAACCGCTCCGTCTTGCCACGCGTTACGAGTGCTAAAGTATGGATGGCGGGGTCGCGCCCACGGGCGCAGTTCCGCCATTACCCAACGTATTAATCGGACAATGAAATTCCAGCGGCACCCGCACGAATGATGGAGAATGCCGAACGGAATCACCAGGACGCGTATGGACCGGCATACGGCCAAACGGGTTTTCACCAGAAACCAAGGAGCGTCATCATGGACCTTTACCAGCGGCATTGCCTTCCATGTAAGAACGGCACGCCGCCCATGACTGAGGTCGACGAAGATACGCACTTCAAGAATCTTGTCGGGTGGGAGCTCGTGCGGACGGGGACGCACATGATTAGAAAGGAGATGAAATTCAAGAAATACCTCGAGGGCATCGCGTATGTCTCCCGGGTGGGCGCGATGGCAGACGAGGAGAATCATCACCCCGATATGCACATCTTTTACAAGAGAGTTGTGGTGGAACTCTCCACGCATGCAATTGGCGGCTTGTCGATCAACGACTTTATCCTTGCCGCGAAAATTGACAAAATGGAGCAGCCCCGTTTTTAGCGAGATGTCGCGCACGTGTCTCTAATCGGGTAACGCCGTACTCCCGGGTCAAAGTCGCCTCCTTTTTCGAGCCTGGCGGCCACCCGTTCCATCCTCAAGAGTGTCTTCCCGGACCGGATTGTTTCTACTATAGCTATTTTCATTCATGAGAAATTCTTTTTTCAGAAATGGAATTTATTCTCAAGATTTCACTCCGATTGGAATGAACTGCCTCATCATCATCTTTACACAGCTTTTCTTTGATAAATGGAGGAGCGCTCAACGGCACGCATATTGCTTTTTTATTATTCGTCATGAGAGAGCGAATGTGAACAAGCCGATTCGTGGAGATTTGCGAGGAGCCAAATTCGGGTTCATCAGTCGGGAAAGGGATGTAATAATGAATATCGCGGAAGTCGATACACTGGAAAAGGATCTGTTTTGTCCGGAGGACCATTTCCAGAACATGCTGATCAACGAGCGAAAAAGAACCGAAAGGTTTGGTCGCCCCTTTATGCTTATCTTGCTTGACGTTGGGAGATTGCTCGGGGAGGGAAGTAAAGAAAAGCCTGCTGTGCTGCAAAACCTGGCTTTTGCCCTCAACTCGTCAACAAGGGAAATTGACATGAAGGGATGGTATCTTTTTGGCTCTTTGGTGGGAATTATATGCCCGGAATTCTACGAGGCGAATAAAACAAGGCTGGTGGAAAAACTAAGGCAGAAGCTCAAATCTTTTCTGGAACCGGAAGAAGCTGCAAGTATAAAAATATATTGCATCATGTATCCCGATAACGAAGTGGCGCATACCGAGGACTCCGCCCCTGCAAAAAGCGAACAGATTAATCAGGAATGGCCCGGGCTGTTGCTTTCCTAAGCTCAAAAGGTACAGGGAGGGGGAAAGCAGTAACCGCATTTTATGGCCTCAGGAAAAAGGTGCGGGGCGGGAAGTCCTGCGTGGGATTTTTTAAATAGAAGGAGATCACCTTATGAATATGCTGGACCAGGCAGTGAACATTGAATCGGAAGGGATGCGATTCTATACAGACCTTTCCGAAAAGACCGCAGACAGGGGCATAGCCGGCATCTTCGGTTTTTTTGCCCGCGAAGAAAAGCGCCATTGCGAAATTTTCGAAGCGTGGAAGAAGAACGTGGTTGCTCCGGACATCGATGATACCGGCCTCTTGGGTAAGGCCGATCAGGTTTTCCGCACTATTTCGGTCCATTTCAAAACCGATGGTGTGCCGGCAATTAACCATGGTGATGCTTATAAAAAAGCGCTTGTCCTCGAGGAAAAAAGTATTTCATTTTATAACGAGATCAGCGGCAGGATTGATGATGAAGAGCAGAAGACGGTATTGAAACTCATCATCCACCAAGAGCATGCGCATATCAAGCTAATCAACCAATTGATGGAATTTCAGCGGCATCCCGGTGAATGGCTCGAAAATGCCGAATGGAACCATCGGGAAGAATATTGACGCGAAAGCGCGTACCGCAATTTCTTGTGTACCGCGTTTCACGGTGACATTTTGGTTGGTATGGAAATCCTCTTTCCGGGCGATTCTTCCGGTTTGTTTCCGGCCAGAGCGTCTTTGTCAACGGCGGACTTGCCATGCAGGTGCTGTTCTTCGCCGTCAAGGAGGATATCCCCGTTTGGGTCGCGTTCACGAATCCCCTCAAGTGCCGAGGCACCGGCAAGTCCGCCGTCCTTGAAAAGATTATTGAGAGGGAAGCAGCGTCGCGTGCAGGCTGATTTTCGTGCCTGCCAGGGCCTTTGAGACGGGACATCCCGCCTTTGCCTCTTGCGCCTTTTCCTGAAACATTGCGCTGCCGATACCCGGAACCTGCGCCTCGGTAACAAGCTCGATTGAGGTTATGGTGAAACCGTCGCCCTCTTTTTCTATAGCAACATGAGCAATGGTTCCTATTTTCTCCGGGATAAAGCCCGCTTTTTCCAAAGTTCCTGCCAGCGCCATGGAAAAGCAGCCCGCGTGTGCCGCGCCGATGAATTCTTCCGGGTTCGACCCGCGGCCGGATTCGAACCTGGAGGAAAATGAATAAGCTGCCGTAATTGCTCCGGCCCCGGTCTTCATTTCTCCTTTACCCTTTGAAAGGGTTCCGTTCCATTCCGCCTCGCCTTTACGTATGGGCATAAAATCCTCCTTGTCGAAGTAGTTGCTGCCATCTGTAACGAATCGATACAAATTCTGTTATTACACGATTTGATGCCTCTTCTTAAATCCAGCCAGTGTTTCAATTTGCTGCAAAAATTCTCATTATCGATAAACAATTCCCAAAACGGGAAACGTGATGTCTAGCTGTTGTTGTTTCTTTAGGCCCTGATTAACCCTTTTCACGAACAAACCTAAACAAGCTTTCGGTCCTTGCAATACCTACGGACTGCCTCTTCGACCGTAGGTAAATCACCGAACAGTTCTCTTTGCCGTTGGATGTTCTTGCTCGTATAATCTCCATTCTTTATCCATTTGATCATTTCATTCATATCACTAATTCCACCGACAGCCAGGCCGACAAGAGGGAAAATCACGTCGCTGACAAAGGGAGGGAAAGCCGGTTTGGCTACAATTTTCCTGCCAAGGACTTTCGAAAATGCCTCGGCCACAACGGTTCCGGATGCCGGTCTGTCCCATCCAACGTCAACGGAAGCATTAAGCTCACTCTCAGGCAGACTTGTCGCGGCAAGTGCGGCGTATCGCGCCAGATCGGGGGTGTAGATCATGCCATACGAAACACCGGGAACAAAGGTGGGGAAAACTCCTTTTTGAATCCCGGGGAGAACGAAATCCCTGGTCTGATCAAGAAAAGCACCGGCTCGAAGTGCAATAAACAACTGCCCCTTCTCCTGCAGATATTTTTCCGCCAGATACTTATTGTAAAAGTGGGACACCTTTATTGCTTTGTCGCATTCCAGTATTGATATGAGCACAAAGCGGGGAATACCGGCGGATTTTGTTGCGTCAATCAAATTACGGTACCCTTGGGCATCCGTTTTGGAATTATCACCTTTGGTATGTCTCGTGTAGCCTGCGGCGCTGGCAACAATGGCCTGGGATTTCGGATCTTTGGAAAGAGCTTCCGGCAGCGACTGCGGGTCCATCATGTCGCCAATCACAAAATCCGTTACCCCGAGTTCCCGGAGTTTCGTTCGATTGCTTGTTGCGCGTACCATGGCCCTCACGTGATGATTTTGATCAATGAGCGCCTTGACGATTTTCGATCCGAGAGCGCCTGTTGCGCCGACGACGGTAACCACTTTTTGGTTCATATGATTTTTCTCGATGTTCATTGAAGGGACCTTTATTTATTCGGTAAGAAAGGTTGTCATCCCCGACCCAACTTCAGATGCAATTCACGTTCCAATCCGGCTGACCACTCTTTATTCCGGGCAAATGGGCCATAAGTTTACGAATTCCCAAAATTGAGAAGAACAAATCCCGCCGGGCAGCGGGTCACATAATTTACTGCCTCCAGAAGCATGAAATCGACCTTGAACGATCGAATATTTGCTGGCATGCCGCTTGCAAACCATTCTGTCAAAAGTGAGAATCATATGCCGATACGGATACATTTCCGTTTCCCGGACAGGTGACGCTGGCGAGCGAGACTGACGTATTTATCCCACGCGCACAAGAAAAAGCACGGTCCCGGGCAGGATCATTTCCGCGATGCCCAACAGTGGCGGAGAATAGATTGGTGACCTGAACATTGCATGACTCTTCGCCTTCGGGAGCAGGACAAAATCACCCCGAATTATTTTAAGTTATTGGTATATCCGACACTATTATCCATGTTTTCTTTTCCCAAAAGGAATTTATGAGACCGCACAAACTCCTTCTCGTTGAAGATGATGAGGCGGCCCTGTTCGGGTACGAACGGTACCTTGCAAAGAACGGGTACGACACCAAAAGCGCCCGAACCCTCGCAGACGCGCGGAGCACAATCGGGGCGGAGCGTTTTGACGCGATCGTGCTCGACCTCAAACTGCCGGACGGCGACGCCATGGACTGGCTGCCGGAAGTAAAGAAAGCGTATCCTACGCTCCCGGTAATCGTTATTACCGGCAGCAGTGACATACCGACCGCAGTAAAGGCTACCAAGAACGGCGCTGAGGATTTTCTCACCAAGCCGGTTGAAATGATGGACCTTATCGCTTCACTTCAAAAGTCGCTTGAGATCGGCTCGCTCCGCAAACAGGCGCTGGTCCAGAACCGTCTTGTCAAACAGGAAGATCCCTATTTCGGCACCAGCCCGGCGATCGTGGAGGCTATGGAGCATGCGTCGGTGGCTGCGGCGAACGACACCGTGGTACTGATCCTGGGTGAAACCGGGACCGGCAAGGGTGTATTGGCCCGATGGATCCACGGCAGGAGCGAACGGAAGTCCGAGGCGTTCGTCGAGCTCAACTGCTCCAGTCTCAAGGGAGACCTCCTTCGAAGCGAATTGTTCGGCCACGTCAAAGGTTCGTTTACTTCCTCGATCAAGGACAGAGAAGGGCTCATTGAGGTGGCGGACGGCGGCACACTGTTTCTCGATGAAATAGGGGACATGGATATGGAAGTCCAGACACAGCTCCTCAAGACCATCGAGGAGAAGTCATTCCGGCGGATCGGGGAGAACCAGGTCCGGAAAAGCGATTTCCGCCTCATCTGCGCTACCAACAGGGACTTGATCAAGGAAACGGAAAACGGGAAGTTCAGGAACGACCTGTACTACCGGATCTGTGTTTTTCCGATTCGGGTGCCCGCTCTGCGCGAAAGGAAAGACGACATGCCGGGGCTGTGTGAGGAGATCCTCAGGGGATTCGATTATGCACACCTGCCTGTTGCGCCTTCGGTGTTGCAGCTGCTCTCAGGGTATCCATGGCCGGGGAACATACGGGAACTCCGCAACATGCTTGAGCGGGCGTGCCTGCTGGCAAGGGGCCAGGCAATAATGCCGGAACACTTCCCCGGGCTCAATGTGAGGCCGGCTGCCCTACCGCAGGGAGAGAACGGAGCGGACCTCGTCAATCTTGACGAAATGGAAAAGAACCATATTAGAAGAGTGCTCGAGCATTGCAGGGGGGACAAATACAAGGCGAGCGATGTCCTGGGAATTTCACTCTCCTCGTTGTACCGGAAGCTCACGAAGATCAGCGACGCACAATGAATCCGAAAGTTTGCGCTTTCCATGTAACTTTCCTTTGAAGGAGTTTTTGGTGTTCTTACTTTACGCGAGAGAGGAATGCGCCATCTCTTCAACGCTTGTCATGACAAGCGCGGGCCTTGCGACGGGCGTTATTTCACCCTGTATGCCGTTATATTTCAAGTGGCGTCGCCTCACCCTGCAATCCGTCCTCGCCCTGTAGATTTGTTCCTTGAGTGAAAGCGGCATGCTTCCGCAATAATTGACAAAAACGCGCGTGCTTGATGGGCACGTGGCATTTAATGGGCATTCAAGACATTGCATCTTTCCGTCGCACAACATGCCATTCTCCTCTGTAAATCTTATTTCGTTTGCCCCGCACCTTTCGGGATTGTCGCTCAACCGCCGTCGGTGATTGTAGTAAAACCTCGCAAAAGCGATTTGAAGAGCATAATCAAAAGGAACTTCAATCCCAAAGTTTGCGGATTCCCCGAGGCTTGCTTCGGGGTTAGCAAACGACTACAATTGTCTTCTTCCTTAGGGATGGAAGATGCCCCGCAGCTTGCTGCGGGGTTCTTCACTGAAAAAGGCAAAAAATATGCCAGAGTTGCCAACGTGAATCTGATAAATGTGAAGGCCGCAGGCGCACAGTATTGTTAGGATTAGGAAAAGTGGTTCCCGGATACGGGAAAAACAGCAGGCCGATTTATCGGAAACAATTGAAAAGAGCCAGAAGGGATCGGTGGATTCGGGAATGGCAACATAATTGCACTATAGTTGCTCGCGGCAGGAAAGACGGTTGATCAGGTTATGGGTGTGTAAAATGCGTCCCGGGAAAAAAGCTCCTTAAGAAACCGGGTTGGACTATGGCATCCAAATAACTATGGGGCGTCTCTATTTATTCGGTAGAAAGTATTGTCATCCCCGATCTGATCGGGGATCCATGTGTTTTTCATAGGGAAAATGGATTGAAAAACCTCTGCTCCCGTCATGTGTATATAGGTGTAGTCGCGGCTCCGCTTGCGCGGGAATGACACGCAAAACAGCGATAACTGAATTTATAGAGGTGTCCTATTATGGGCGCCGCATTTGCCGTTTTCAACGAAGGAGATGGGCTGGATCAGGATGGAAGAAACCATGAAGAAAATACTGGTCGTAGACGACGAAGACGCGATTCTGTTCGCTTTTTCCAGAGTCCTGATGCAGCCAAACATTGAGGTTCATACCGCGCAAACGCTCAACGAGGCCCTGGACCTCCTGAACAAAAACGTTTACGATGCCGTGATCGCGGACCTCAGGTTGAGCGGTACCACAAGCAACGACGGTTATACTGTTATTCAGAAAACCGCGGAAAGCCAGAAGGAATGCAGAATAATTGTCATGACCGCATACGGCGATGAAAAGACAAAAGAAACGGTTTTTTCGTTGGGCGCGGATTTCTACCTGGAAAAACCGGTTTCTCCCAATAAGGTGAAAGAACTGATTGCCTCCATGGGTATTTATTGACCGAGCCATTTTCCGCCGAGCCTACCCGAGCTTGAAATAGAACACCGATCCTTTGTCCTTTTCGCCCTCGGCCCAGACCTTCCCGCCATGGCGCTGGATGATGCGTTCCACAACCGCCAGGCCGACCCCTGCTGCGGCGGCATCATTTCCGGCCGTAAACCGGTGGAAAGGGGTAAACAGCTTCGTGGCGTCTTGCGAATCGAAACTTATCCCGTTGTCGCGGACGAAACAGACCTGCGGTTCCTGTCCGTCAACAATACCGAATTCGATGCACGGCCTTTGACGGGTGGAGGTGAATTTCCATGCGTTTTCGAACAGGTTCTGCAACACCTGCTTCATAAAACCGTAGTCCGCCCATTCCGTCACGTTTTCCCGGATCACGAAATCCGCTTTGCGGTTTGGCTGAGACCTTTGGAGATTCTCCGCAACTTCACGTGCAAGCCCGCTCAGGTTCACACGCTGCAGCCACATCTGCTTCTGGGAAATTCCCGACAGGAGCAGAACGCTGTCGAGAAGCTGGTTCACCTGCTGAACCCCGCTGTCAAGCAATTTTATGTATTTGTTACCCGAAGCGTCGATCTTGTCGGCGTACTCTTTGAGAAGCAGGTGGCTGTATCCGCTCACTACCCGTAGCGGGACGCGGAGATCGTGCGAGAGCAACCGGGTGAGCGACTGGAGCTCGTTGTACGACGAGCTGAGTTCCGCGGCCCGTCGTTTGAGAAACGTATTGAGTTCTTCGATTTTTTTTCGGTTTTCCATTTGTTCGGTAATGTTCATGACAATAACGGCAAATTGCATGGGGGCCGGCTGGTAGGAAAAAATGTTGAAATGCGCCTTGAGTGCGGTGGAATAACTCTCGAAATGAACCGGTTCTCCCGAAATCGCCACCCGGCTATAGATCGATTTCAGTTTGGAATCATCATCCAGAAGCAGCGGAATAGCGCTCCTGGTTTTTCCAACAATGTCCACACGTGACAGCCCGGTGAGTTTTTCGAACGCGGGATTGACATCAAGAAAGCGGTAATCGGCCGGATTTCCTTTTTCGTCGCAGATGAGTTCGTGGAGCGCGAACCCTTCGGTCATGCCATTAAAGAGCGAACGGTAGCGCGCTTCGCTTTCGTGGACGGCCTCTTCGGCTCTTGCATGCGCGGCGCGAAGCCGGATGGTCTGAATCCCGAGGGCAAGGTCGCTTGCCAATTCGGAAAGCAGCATTACCTCGTCGGCCGAAAACCCTTCGGGTTTCCTGTCGTAAATGGTGATTGCGCCAAAGGCCCTGCCCCGCGCCATGGTGAAGAGCGGCAGGGCGACGGATGATGCATAGCCGCGCTTGACCGCTTCTTCCCGCCAGGGTGTGAAGGCCGGGTCGGTGAGCATGTTCCTGCATTCCGAAGGCAGTCCGGTGCGGATTGCGGTGCCGGTGGGGCCGCGTCCGCGTTCCGAGTCCGACCAGGTTAGCTTCAGGGTTTCCAGATATCCTTCTTCAAAGCCGGCGTATGCCGCGGGCCTTATTGCTTCTCCGTCATTCTCACTTGCAAACCCTATCCATACCATCGCGTGGCCGCAGTCCTCTTGGACTATCCTGCATACTTCCCTGAGGAAATCGTCTTCCTCGGTCGTAAGCGTAAGGGCCTTGCTGCTTGCGCTCAACGCCTTGAGCGCGCGGTTAAGCGTACGGAGCGATTCCAAGGCCCGGCCTCGCTCTTCCGCGACGTGTTTGAGCTCAATGCTTGTTTGCTCGGCCAGCTTCCTTGCCTCCACCGCGTCTTCCATGAGGTTGAGTGCGGCAGTTCGTGATTCCTGAAGCGCCGTGTTTGCGACCTGGATTTCGTTTACCCGGCGTTCCAGTTCGGTGTTGAGCTGCTGCACCCTTGCAGTGGCCTGCTTGCGTTCTATGGCATACCGTATGACGCGAGCAACGGTTGTGCCGCCGGCAACCCCTTTAACAAGATAGTCCTGCACGCCGTGACGGATGGCGTCGGCACCGGCGGTTTCGTCTGCGGCTCCGGTGAGCACCACAAGGGCGAGCTCCGGCACCGCCTCCTGGATTCTTCGGTAGGTGGCGGTGCCGGAGCTGTCCGGCAGGTTCAGGTCGAGCAGGCCAACATCAAAGGTTTTTTCGCCAAGTGCTTTTATTGCATCGGCGAGACGTTCTACCCACGACACCACAAAAAGGGCGCCCTGGACCTCCTTGAGGGACTCTTGGAGCAACAGGGCGTCCGATGGACTGTCTTCCACGAGAAGAATTCTTATTTCCGGCAATGCCGACATTGCAATGTCCCTATTCTTTTACGGGGAGCACAACCACCGACAACCAAAAATGTTCTATGGATCGGACACATTCGAGAAAGCGGTCGAAATTTACCGGCTTGGTAACATAACAATTACAATGGAGCTGATAGGATCGAAGGATATCCTGCTCGGCGCTCGAAGTTGTGAGCACGATCACCGGGATGCTGCTGAAATCGGGATTCTCCTTCATCTCTTCCAGAACCTCCCGTCCGTCTTTTCTCGGAAGATTGAGGTCGAGCAGGATCAGGTCCGGCCTCGGCGACTTCTCATATTTTCCCCGTCGCTTGAGAAATTCCATTGCTTCCACACCGTCATCGACGTGATGAAGTTCATTGGCCACCTTGGCAAGCTTGAGCGCCGAAATCGTCAGCTTTGCGTCGCTCGGGCTGTCTTCCACCAAAAGTATCTGGATGGGCCGTGTCTGGAGTGGACTCACGCTGATTCTCCTTTGTCTGGAATGGTGAAACGGAAGGTCGATCCCTGCCCGGGGACGGATTCGACCCATATTTTCCCGCCGTGACGCTCCACGATCTTTTTGCAGACGGCAAGGCCGATGCCCGTGCCTTTGTACTGCGTCCGGGTGTGGAGGCGCTGGAAGATCAAAAATATTCTGTCGAAGTACTGCGAATCAATACCAATCCCGTTGTCGCGCACGCAAATTTCCCATGCACGTTCCTTGCGCTGCGCGCCGATATGTATCTTGGGGCTAAGCGGGCCGTGGAACTTTACCGCGTTGGCGATAAGGTTCTGCAAAAGTTGGGTCATCTGCAGCAGATCCGCCGTGACAACGGGCAAGGGGTCGCTGGTGATGGCGGCCTGGCTTTCCGTAATCAGGAATTTAAGGTTGGCAGTCGCCGCGTTGAACGCACTCTCAAGGCCGATTGGCGCGAATTCCCCGCCACGCGTGCCCACCCGGGAGAAAGCAAGCAGGCCTTCGATAAGGCTCTGCATCCGTTCTGCTCCCTCTACCGAAAAATCAATGTATTCCCGGGCCTGGTCGTCAAGTTTGTTGTAGTATTGATTCTTGAGCAGGCCCATAAATCCGCCCACGGCGCGCAAAGGTTCCTGCAGGTCGTGCGAGGCGACGTAGGCGAACTGCTCAAGGTCCTTGTTGCTGCGGCCAAGATCTTCCGCGGAACGGCGCAGCCCCTCTTCGGCCTGTTCGACCGCGCGGCGCGCCTCAACGGCATCCTTGAGCAGGTTGAGGGCGGCCCGGCGCGAGCCGCGCAGGTCCTGGTTTGCCTTCTGCAGTTCGGCTGTTCGCGCGGCGACCAGCCCTTCGAGGTGCCGCTGGTGCACCGCCAGTTCTTCCTCCGCCCGTTTGCGCGCGGTTACATCGCGCGCCGCGGCAAATACCCCCAGCACGTTGCCGCCTTCGTCTTTGTAAACCGCGGCGTTATAAAGGACGTTCATGAGCGAACCGTTTTTGTGCCGGATGGTAAGGGGATAATCGATGGCGGAACCCTGCTCAAAGACCTGCCGGTAGCCGAGGTCCGCCTTTTCTGGTTCCGTAAAGTAAATTGAGAAATCCGTCCCGATAAGGTCTTCCTTGGGCATGCCCGTGGCCCGGACGGCGGCGGCGTTTGCGTCGGTGATTTTTCCCTCAGCCGAAATGGTGACCAGGGGATCGAGTGACGTTTCGAGAAGGTTCCGGGAATACTGGGCGACCTGTTTCTGCGTCTTTGCATCGGGGAGCACCGCCTCCGCCTTTTTCCGCACCGTCACGTCCATTGAGAGGATGAACACGCCCTCCGGCACCGGTTGAATCGTGAGGTCGAACCATCCAATGGCGCCGTCCGGGAAGGTGAACTCGTTCTCCCATGTCTCGGCCTTTCCTTCCTCCAGACAGCGTCCAATGGCGGAAAAGACATGCGTGGATTCGATGCCGGGCCATATGTCCATGTACCGCTTGCCCATGAGTTCCGCTCTTGGTCTGCGGTTTTGTCGCTCCGCGGCGTCGTTGATATAAACGTACTGCCACTGCCGGTTGAGAATCTGACAGCCTTCCAGCATGTTGTCCATAGTGCTGCGGAAGCGCGCCTCGCTCTCCCGCAGCGCCGCTTCGGCCCGTTTGTTTTCGCTGATATCGTTGAAAACGATGACGACTTGACGTTCCTCCGGCTTGCCGATGCGATAGGCGTACACTTCGAACCAGCGATTCAATGCTTTGGCTTCGTTGACAAAACGGATCGATTCGCCCGTGAGCGCGACGTTCCCGTATATCTCGAACCAATATGCCTCATGGGCCGGCGCAAGCTCGCGCATCAGTTTTCCCTCCGCGCCGTGCAGCCCGGTTTGCTTTTCGAAGGCTGAGTTGATTTCAAGGAAACGGTAATCGGCGGGCCTGCCCTCTTTGTCGAATATCATCTCGATGATGCAAAAACCTTCCTCCATCGTACTGAACAAGTTGTGATACCGTTCCTCGCTGATGCGCAGCGCTTCTTCCGTCTTTTTGCGCCGGGTGATATCAGTGTACATCGCGAGGTTGCCGGTATGTTCGCCCGTATGATCCGTAATCGGGGCATAGCTTCCTATTGTCCAGAGCCGGGAGCCGTCTTTGCGAAGGAAGCAAACTTCGATTTGAACATTGTTCTTCTTTATGAGTTCTGTACGGGCGGCAATCACTTTTTCTTTCTGGTCCGCAGGCATGAAATCCAGGCCTATTTCCCCGACCAATTCGTCGATGGAATAGCCGAGCATGTCCGAAATCTTCTTGTTTGCAAACGTTATTCTTCCGTCCAGCCCGCCCATCATGATGCCTTCGCTTGCCGTTTCGATGAGGCGGCGGTATTTCTCCTCACTTTCCCGCAGCGATTCCTCGGCCTGTTTGCGCAGAGTGAATTCTCCCGGAACCTGCCATACGCCGGTCTTTCGCGCCGACGCCAACGCCGCAATGCACATGTAAACCAACCCGAGAACCTGCGTTGACCGCGTTACCCACTGCAAAGGTGAGTCCCGGACGGCAATTACCATTGATCCGGCAAGACCGGTTGCCAGCAAAACCAGGCCAAGCGCATACCAAAAGAGGAATGGCGACGGTGAACGGCGGTGCATCCGCCAAAGAAGGCCGGACGTCGCAAGAAAAAGCGCCACGGCCGCGCTCACCGCCAGGCTGCGCAGCAGGGTCCCGCCCTGGCCGTCGACAAAGAAAACCGGCATCATATTTGTCAATGAGCCCCAGATCACCAGCCCCATCAACCCCATGCCGCCCAGATATACATACGTCAGCCACGCGGTCGAATGGACCAGCGGGACTTTGCGCCTGGAGGCGATGGCTACGCCTGTACATTGAAACAATGCCGACAGCAAAACGGACGTGTTGTAGATCGCGAAGCCCTGGTTCAAACCATGCCCCGGCACGAACGGCATGGCAAACGCACCAATCTGCGACATCAGCACTCCGCAGCCAAGCATCAAAACGGTAGGTTGACCATTGGCCGCGAAGCTGCGGGCGGCCGGAATGACGATGAAAACAATACCGAGAATCCCTGAACCATATTGGACGAGGCCGTACAAGAATGGCAAGGTCCAAACGACCCGCATGTCCGCCACCCATAGCGCAACTATCGCGGCCGCCAATAAGGGAACGGGCAACCAGGCCAGGTTGCGCCATTGGCCGGCGGTCTTACGGGGCATAACGTGCCGGACTTCCGTGCTCATGCTTTTTCCTCGCCGAAATCGACGTCATAGTGCGGTGGCTTGCCCAGTTGTTTGCACAATTCGTTGATTTGCATTTTCAATTCGATCATGCGCTCTTCCCGGTCCGCCATGGTGCGGTTGAAGAACGTCAACTCTTCATTGGTTTCCCTGAGCTCTTCGGTGCGCATCCGCAGGTCCTCTTCGGCACGTTTGCGGTCGGTGATGTCTATTGACGTGGCAAGAAGCGCAGGTTCGCCCGAATAGATGATACGATTAATGGAAATCGAGACCCAGAACGGGGTTCCGTCGGATTTCTTCACTTGTATTTCATAATTTTTTAGAGCCCCCGCTTCTTTAAGGGCCTTGATAAGCTTGTTCCGCTCGGCGGGATCGTTGTAGAGTTCCGGCGTCTTGCGGCCGAGGAGTTCCCCTTTGGCAAATCCGAACGCCCGATCGTATTCAGGGTTCGTAAAGAGAATAGTACCGTCTTCCTCGCGGCCTACGGATATTTGAATCGGCGACGCGTCGGCAATCACGCGGAACCGTTCCTGGCTTTCGCGGAGGGCCTCTTCGGCCTTCTTGCGTTCGGTGATGTCGCGCGCGACGTGCACCGATCCCGTCATTTGACCGTCCGTGCCGAATAGCGGGGTCGTGGTAACGAGAAAATCGCCCCCCAAATTGTCCTCGTGGACCTCGACGGCATGCTCTTTACCATCCGTCAACAAAACCGCGTGCGGACAAAAGAAGGGCGGCGCGTTGGAGCCGTGCACCACTTCGTAGCATTTGAGCCCCGCGCACTCGTCGGGCGTCCGCCCGATCTTTTTCGCCATCGCCATGTTTACCCGCATTATGGTATGTTTACGGTCGAGAATGGCGATAAGGTCGGGCACGCTGTTGAACGTCCTCTCCCATTCCTCTTTTGCAAGAATGATCTTCTCCTCCGCGAGTTTGCGCTCGGTAATATCGTGCACCATGCCCACCGAGCGGACGACTCTTCCTTCCGCGTCCCGGAAATGCTCGCATTTCTCGTGCACGATGCGGACCTCGCCGCTTCCCTTGCGTACCACCCGGTGTTCTATTTCGTAGGAATCCTTGTTTTCGCGAACCGACCCGGAATACGCCGCGTCCACCGCTGCACGGTCGTCCGGATGCACCGCATGGAGAAATGCCTCGTGGGTGGCGCCGAATTCCTGGGGCGCAAGACCGAAGATCCGGTAGATCTCGTCGGACCAGGTGAGCCGGTTGTTGGTGAGGTCGAGTTCCCAGTTTCCCAGGTGCGAAAGTTCCTGCGCCTGTTTGAGGCCCTCTTCACTTTTGCGAAGTTCCTTCTCGGCAAGAAATTTCGACAACGCAACGGAGAGATCGTCGGAAAGCCTTTCCCACAAGGCAAGCGACGAGTGGGAGAACATCCCCTTCTTCTTGTCGTTAAGCTGCAGCAGGCCCAGATTCTCGCCGCTCATGCGCAGGGCAAAGAGCCCCACCGATTCGTATCCCTCGCCGTTGCAGCGGTTCCGCGTGCGCGCCTGCCGGTCGGCTTCGGTGGTGGTGGTGAGCAATTCCGTCGTGCCGTTGCTCCAGAAGCTGCCCCGCTTTGTAAAAAAACTCTTGGACGGGTCAGTCCGGCCCTGAATCACATTGCCGCACATGCATTCCATGATGGGGTACCCGTCGCTGCCGCGAACAGGCATGCCGGCGCTGTCGCGGCTGCACAGGTGCGTTTCGGCGAGCACGAATTCTTCGGGAAATCCCCGTGTTTCGAAATAGGGGTAGTCGTCGCCCTGCCTGAGCCTTATCCCCACCGATTCGAACCCCGACTTCTGCTTTAAAAAGGAGACGGCCGATCTCACCAACTCTTCGAGTCCCTTGGAATCATTGACAAGCTGCAGGAACTCAACGGCAATTTCCCGCTCCCCTTCCGCGGCCTTGCGGCGCTCTATTTCCCTGTTCAACTCGTCGCGCGAGGCGAGAGTCGTTCTTAAATCGTGCGTCATTTTGTCGAATGACCGGGAAAGCCGGCCTATTTCGTCGTTCAAAGTCATCCCGACCTTATGGTCGAGGTTGCCGCCGCCGATGATCTCCGCGCCTTTGGCGAGTTTTTGAATGGGGACGGAAATGGATTGCGCGACTGAAAACGTTATGATGCCGGCCATCACGAAAACAACGGCAAGCACCATGAACAACAAACGCTGCAAATTCGTCACCACTGCAAATTCTTCCCGGGCGTCTATCTTTGCAACCAGCCCCCAATCGGGGAACGCAATATGCGTCCAGGCCGCCACGACATTATTCCCGCGGTAATCGACCGACATGCCGATTCCTGTCTTGCCGGCAACACCATTCTGGATTGGAAGCGCTATTTTCTTTCCGATGCCGACATGCCTCGACAGGACCGCTTTGTTGTCGTGCCGCAAAGGATTCAGGTACACGATATCGCTTCCGGATCGTTTACCCACGAGAATCTCTCCGGTGGCTCCCAGTCCCGTGGTGTCCTGGATCAGCCGATACAAGGGCTCCATGTCTATTTCGAGGATGAGGGTGCCTGCCGGCGCCCCGTTAAGGTCGGCGATCGGAACGGTTGCGAGTATTTCCGGCCTGTTCCCCGCCAGCCTGTTGATGAATACGTCCGAAAAGTAAAGGTCTGTCGACCTTTGGCTCAGGATCTCCGGGGAGATTTCGCCGAGTGACCTGGACAGGTCCATTTTGTGCCTGGGGTTGCTCACGTAGACAACGGTGCCGCCCGTGTCCGCAAGCATGATATCCGCCAGGTCCAGGGCTTTCTGCATTCTTACCAATTGTCCGTCGAGCGTCTTCCGGGCAATGGCTGCTGCCGGGTTAAGCGGGTCCCTTTGCAACCGGGACAATTCGGGGATGTTCTTCCTGACATTATAGAATCCGCGGGACATTTCCAGGGTGTTCTTAAGGCTCTCAAAGTACGCTTGGATTTCTTTCGCTTTGAAATGGGCCAGGCTCTGCAGTTGTGTAAGCCGGCTTTCCGTCAGGGAATTCTTGTAATTGGAAAAGGTAACGGTGCTCACGAAAAGCAGGGGAATGGTGACCAACGAAAGAATAATAATAATGAGCCTTGATCTTATAGACATAGCAACCCCGCTCCCAATGCCACGAACAACAGAGCCGTATGCAAAGCCATGGCTGAGTTGACGGCTGGAATGAAATAATACAGCAGCGGGGCGCCGAGAACGTATCCCGCAGCGGCCAGCGCACCAGTAACGCCGAGAATGGCGCCAATGGTTCTGAACTTTTGGCGTTTCCCGGTAGGATTGAGGATGGCAAGGATCCCCGCAAGAGCGACCAGCAGAAAATTGAACGTAGTGGGAATGGACGGCATTCCCGGCACCACGCTTCTCGCGTCTCCAGTGTCCCTAACGAACAGGCTCTCGATCCCGGTCTCGATACCAAAGACGGCGGAGAAGAAAAGCAGGCCCATGAGAAGAGCGAGGATGAACGAGGTTATGGAAAGCGCGACCTGCGCCTTCTCGAACTCGCCCTCCCGCGCCCGTACCAGAAAGTAAAGGGTGATCCCGCTTACCACAAAAGCAAATGCGGTTGAGAACTTCATTGTAATAAGGCCCGGAGCTACGCTCTTGACAAGGACGACGTTGAATATCCAGCCCGCCATGACCGCGAGGCCCGCAGCGGCCACGATGCCGGACAGCACCTTGACAAAAGTAAGGTTGGTTTTGTTTGGCATGGTCATCCCGGAATCACAAGAAAAGGTCATTGGTCATAAAGAGAGTCATTCGTCATTGGGAAAGGGGCATTGGTCGTCAAAAAAGTCATTGAACACAGGAAAAGAGTCATTGGTCATTGGAAAAAGGTCATTGGTCATTGGGAAAAGGTCCTGGAAAGACATGTGTACCACCTTCTACTTCCAATTTCTAATAACTAATGACCATTTCTTTCCGTCTTTTGATTTCCAATCACTAATGCCCATTCTTTCTATTTTTATTTGCAACAGGATATGCGCCATTTTCCACTCACGATTTCCAATGACTAATGCCCATTCTTTCTATTTTCATTTGCAACAGCATACACACATTTTCCGCCCACGATTTCCAATGACTAATGACCATTTCTTTCCATCTTATGATTTCCAATGACTAATGACCATTTCTTTCTATTTTTCATTCGCAAACGGGTCTCCCGCCTCCGGAGATGGATCCAAATTCCATTGGGCGCCATCTTCCGCAACACGCTGATAGTCGTTCCCGATGGACTTGATATAGGCATTGAGCATTCGCCCGAGACGGTTGAGATCCTGCTCGAAATTCCGGTGGCTTTCCCCGGAAATCAACTTTCGTTTTTCGGCTTTGAGAAGCCAGGTCTTGGTTTCGAACAGAGATCCCCTGCCGTAGTAGAGGAAATGTTTGTTTTCTTTATAGTGGAACCTGCCGAATCCCTCGCCGATGTTTGCGGCAACGGAGTCCGCCGCTCTCACAAGCTGCTTCCCGACAGTGTCTTTCGCGAAGAAATCCCAGCGGGCGACTTCGGTCCAAACGCGTTCCCCGATGTCTATTGCCAGCCTGTAAACTTCGAGTTCTTCTAATACCATATTCCGTTACCCCAATAGAAGTCATTCGTCGTTGGGAAAAGGTCATTGGGAGAAGAAGTCATTAGTCATTGGGAAAAGGTCACTGGGAAAGAAAGTCATTAGTCATTCGGAAAAGGTCATTGGGAGAAGTAGTCATTAGTCATTGGAAGAAACTCGTCTCGGCCTTGTTTCTAATGACCGATGACCAATAACCCTTTTCTCTGTTTTCCCGATAACCGATGACCTCTTCTCCATTCTTTCTAATGACCGATTCTCGGTTTTTGTTCTAATGACCAATGACTCTCTTCTCCGTTTTCCCGATGACCAATGACCCTTTTCTCTTTTTTCCCAATCACTCTTTATTGTTCTTTTCCCACCTTATACATCGGCTCCATCCCCATTTTTCCGCACAATTCGTTCACTTGTTTCTTAAGCTCGATCATGCGTAATTCACGGTCGACCATGGCGCGGTTAAAGCGCACCAGTTCCTCATTCGCCGCTTTCAGTTCCTCGGCGTGCCGCTTGACCTCATCCTCCGCACGCCTGCGCTCGGTGATGTCGACGAATGCGCCAAGGAGCGCCGGTCTGCCGCCATAGGTTATGGGCCGCACCGACGACAATCCCCAGAACGGCGCCCCGTCCTTGCGTTTGAGTTTCACTTCATATTCTGCAACATTTCCTTCTTTCTTGAGGATGCCCAGTACCCGGTCCCGGTCTTCAATGCTCCAATAAATGTCTTGCACGCCCTTGCCAAGAATCTCGCTTTCGGTGTAGCCGAACGATTTTACATACGCTGGATTGACATATAGAAATGTTGCCTCGGAGAGCCCGACCACCCCAATGCCGACCGGTGTGGTTTCTGCAATGGCCTTGAACCGTTCCTCACTTTCGCGCAGGGCATCTTCGGCACGGGCAAGCTCGATAATATCCACCGCCTCCTGGACCAGCAGGTCGAGCAGATCCAATTCGCGTTGCTGCGGCCGATGGGGAACACGCCAGTGCGTGGACAGCATTCCAATAAGAGTGCCCGAATGGCTTATCAAGGGAGTGGATTGGACGGCACGA